>Ga0255091_1000114_pt1 | contig 36919 bp, 28 predicted proteins | sample Colum_Yuk_RepB_8_2_FD_188439 | JGI IMG/M metagenome (GOLD analysis project Ga0255091, IMG submission 188439) | Freshwater microbial communities from Columbia River, Oregon, United States - Colum_Yuk_RepB_8d | ecosystem: Environmental > Aquatic > Freshwater > River | place: USA: Oregon... | reverse complement strand
TCCGTGGCCCAGCTCACCAGCTGCATGCCGAGCACGTCCGGCGAATCCACCGTGAGCTTGTCCTGCCACCAGTATTCGAACATCGCGCGCTCCGGCGTGAGATCGACGATGCCGTAGCCGTGGTCGACCCATTCGATGAACTGGATGTTCTTGTTGCCATTGATCAGCGCCAGCTCCAGCGCGCGGGCCCCGGCGATGGCGGCCGCCTGCGTCGCCGCCCCTTCGGGGGCACCGCCGTCGATGAGGGCGCGAGACACCAGCTCGTCAGCCCCACCGCGCCCGAGCGAGCTGGGGGCGAACTCCACGCCGACTGAATCCGCCCGGTTGTTCAAAACCGCGACGTTGCCGGTGCTGGTACGCACATAGCCGGCCGGCACATTGGCGGCCGTGGAGCCGCTGCGGGTGCTGGGCAGCGCCGGGCCGGGGTTGTAGCTGGAGATCAGCGTGCTGCCTTCGATGAGATCAGAGCCGAAGTTGCCATGGGCATCGCCCGAGACCAGCACCGTGCCATGCACACGCACCCCGGCGGCGTTGTCGCCCCGCAGCGCCCGGCAGAGCGCCGTGCGCTCGCCCGCGTAATCAGCCCAGCGTGAGATGCCGAGCTTGGGCAGCGTCAGGCCGGCGACCACATCCGGCGTATCGGCGGGTGCAAACCAGGTCTGATTGTTGACGATCTTCCATTTCACGCCCGCCTGCTCGGCGGCGACCATTGCGTCCGTGAACCACTCGAACTGCGGCCGGCCGTAGAGCGAGGGCGTGTCGGCTGGCAGGTGGCTGGCGTCGAGCGTGAGACCGTGGACAGGCAGGCCGATCTGCGTATCCACCCCGAAGAATTCCGCCAGCGGGCCGTACGGCAGGCGGCGGTAGACCAGCTTGCTGTCGGGCGGTGCGGGGTAGCTGCCGTCATCCACCAGCAGGAAGCGGCCGGAGCCATCCGCCAGCGGCGGTCGCGAGGGGGTCCACTCCCAGAACACCTGCGTGGTCTGTTCGAGCGTGGTCGTGCTCTGCTGGCCATCGAACGGGGTGTCGAGTTCGTTGCCGTAGTCCTCGTCGATGTCGTGGTTGTCCCACACGATGAACCAGGGATGCTGCTGATGCGCCCGCATCAGCTGCGGGTCGCTGCGGAACAGCGCGTAGCGGCGGCGCAGCTCGGTGATGTCGAGCCAGTCCCGGTTGTCGACAAAGCCCAGGTCGCGGCTGTTCTTGCGGCTGCGCAAGAATTCATCCTGGTCGATGAAATCGTAGATGTAGTCGCCGCAGTGGATGACGAGATCGAGGTCGTTGCGGTCGGCGATGTGGGCGTAGCCGCTCCAGGTGCTGCTCCAGTAGCTGCTGCAGGCCGCCACGGCAAAGCGGATGTTGTCCACCGCAGCGGCCGGGGCCGTGCGAGTGCGGCCGGTGATGCTCTGCTGGCCCAGGGCGCTGAAGCGATAGTAGTAGGTGGTGGCGGGGCTCAAGCCCACCACATCGACCTTCACCGTCCAGTCGCGCGCCGCACTGGTCGCCTGCGTGCCGCGCTTCACGACCGGGGTCATGGTGGGGCTGGTGGAAACTTCCCACGCCACCGGGATGCTGGCCGCACTCGGCACGATCTCGGTCAGGCGCGTCCAGACGATCACGCGGTCGCTCAGGGGGTCCCCGCTCGCCACGCCGTGGGCGAAAGGCAGGGCCAGCACCAGCGGAAAGTCGAAGCTCGAAGGCTCCTGCCCGGGGGCAGGGAAGACCGGGTCTGGGACGGGTGTCGGCGCGGGTGCTGGCGTGGGCAGCACCATCCCCCGGGGCCGCTCGGAGTCACCGCAGGCATCGAGCAGCGGGGTGGCAGCCATCAGACCGGCAGCGATCAGGAAATCACGGCGGTCCATGGGGGGTGGCGGCATGGCAGTTCACTCGAAAAGGAGAATGTCTTCTTGTAGCGCAGCTTTGTTTCAATCCCCCGGCGCGCGACACTGTGGGTATGTCTTTACCACTCCACGATGCCACCGCCGGCGATGCCCTGCTGGCGGCACTCAAGCAGCACTTCGGTTTCGATACCTTTCGCCCCGGCCAAGAGGCCATCGTCCGCGATGCGCTGAGCCGCCGCGACCTCCTGGCGATCATGCCCACGGGCGGCGGCAAGTCGCTGTGCTTCCAGCTGCCGGCCCTGCTCATGCCGGGCGTGATGATCGTGGTTAGCCCCCTGATCGCTTTGATGCAGGACCAGGTGCGCCTGCTCGCCGACAACGGCATCGCTGCCACCTACCTGAACTCCTCGCTCAAGGGCGGTGAGGGCGGCGAAAGGATGGGCGCGCTGCTGCGCGGCGAGATCAAGCTGCTGTACCTGGCACCGGAGCGCCTGCTGATGGCGGATTTTCTCGAAGGCTTTCTGCCGCGGTTGAAAGAGGCGCAGGGCATCAGCGCCATCACGCTGGACGAGGCGCATTGCGTCAGCGAATGGGGCCATGACTTTCGCCCGGAGTACCGCCAGCTGCACCTGCTGCGGGCGCGGTTTCCCGACGTGCCGGTGTTTGCCTTCACGGCCACCGCCACGCCGCGCGTGCGCAGCGACATCGTCAAGCAGCTCGCTCTCGCAGACCCCGCCCTGCACGTGGCGAGTTTCGACCGGCCCAACCTCTTCTATGCGGTCGCCCCCAAATCCTCCAGAACCTACGGTGCGCTGCTGGCGCAGGCCCGCAAGGGCGGCGCGGGGATCGTCTACTGCCTCTCGCGCAAGCGCGTGGATGAACTCACCACCCGCCTGCAGGGCGATGGCATCGCCGCCCTGCCCTACCACGCCGGGCTCGATGCCGAGACCCGTCGCCACAACCAGGAGGTGTTCATCCGCGACGATGTGGGCGTGATGGTCGCGACGGTGGCCTTTGGCATGGGCATCAACAAGCCAGACGTGCGCTGGGTGATCCACTACGACCTGCCCAAGTCGCTCGAAGGCTATTACCAGGAGGCGGGCCGCGCCGGGCGCGATGGTGAGCCCGCGCACTGCGCGCTGTATTTCGGTGCCGGCGACATCCTCACCGCCGAGTTCTTCATCACGCAGAAGGTGAACCCTGCCACCGGCGAGCCGCTGGAAGAGGAGCAACGCAACGCCCGCCAGCAACTGCGACAGGTGCTGGACTATGCCGAGACCTCCGCCTGCCGGCGCAGCGTTCAGCTACACTATTTCGGCGAGGCCTTCACGGGCCCCTGCGGCGCCTGCGACAACTGCACCAGCAACCGGGTGATGGAGGACTGGACCATCCCCGCGCAGCAACTGCTCTCGACGGTGGCACGCCTCGCCAAGCTCAACCAGCGCTTTGGTGCCGGCCACATCATCGACATCCTGCGGGGGGCCAAAACCGAAAAGCTGATCCGCCAGAACCATGAGGCGATCAGCACCTACGGGCTGGGGGCCGAGAAGTCCGTTGACGAATGGCGGCATCTGGTGCGGGTGCTCAAGCACCAGGCGCTACTGGAAGAAACCCAGGATGGCTACCCCTTGCTGATGCTCAACGCCGGTAGCTGGAACGTGCTGCGCGGCCTGCAGAAAGTGGAGCTGGCCGCACCGCCCAAGGCCGAGAAGGTGAAGCGGGAAAAGAAAGCGCGCGGCAAGTCCCCGGCAGCCGATGCGCCAGCCCTTGGCAGCGCCGAGGAGCAGCTGTTCCAGCGACTGCGCACCCTGCGCAAGACGCTGGCCGACGAACAGGGCGTGCCGCCCTATGTCGTGTTTGCCGATGCCGCCCTGCGCGCGATGGCGACCCAGGCCCCGACGACGCTCACCGCCTTCGCCGAGATTCCAGGTGTTGGCAGCGCCAAGCTCGCCCACTATGGCGAGCGCTTCATCGCAGAGATTCAAGCCCATTCATAAGCCCACACCATCAGGAGCCTGCCCATGACGGAGCGCCTCGCCAAGCCCGCACTCGACCCCGTGACGGTGGCCGAACAGCGCGGTTCGACCTTCCCCGAGCCTTTCAAGTCACGCCTGGGCGATCGCGCCAAGCGGCGGCTGGGTGAGGCGCTGGGGCTGACGCAGTTCGGCGTCAACCTCGTGCGGCTACCACCCGGTGCGCAATCTGCGCTGCGGCACTGGCATACCCACGAGGACGAGTTCATCTACGTGCTCGAAGGTCGCCTCACGCTGGTCACCGATGGCGGACCACAGACCCTGCACGCCGGTGATTGCGCGGGATATCCGGCGGGGTCGAAGGATGCACACCATCTGATCAACGAGAGCGGATCGGTTGCGGTGTTTCTCGAAGTCGGCAGCCGTCATGCGCTGGATCTGGCCGGGTATCCGGATGACGACATGCTGCTGACGCGGGTCGCCACGCTGCAGCCGGATGGCAGCCCGCACAGCACGTTCGTTCCGCGCCACAAGGATGGCCGTCCCTACTGAGTCAATGACGAGTGGTTTTTACTACCGCACTCGTAGCGGAGATCGTCTGTCCGACCCGGTACGCTGGCGTGGATTGGCGTGACACCAGAGCCGAAATTCTAATAACAAACAACGCACCGGGGCGGCACGCATCACATGGCGACACGCTATTCGCAGAGGGTGGTCGGCCACAGCCGATTGGCTGAGTTGCAGCGGCAGGCTGCACAAATTTCCGTCTACAAGGGCTTTTCCGTCGCCTTGCTGGAGCGGGAGTATGCGCGCTGGCTCCGCGTGGAGAGCGCGCCGATGCGGCGCTGGCTGATGAGCGTGCCGTTTTTTGCCATGGTGCTCGCGCCGATCTACGGCACCTTGCTGCTCGATACCAGTGCCGACCATGTGATCTGGCTACGTCTGATCGAGTTCGGGGTGGCCGCCCCCCTGTGCGCGCTCAGCGTGCACCTGCTGTATCGCAAGCCTTCGATGGCGCAGACCACGCGTGTCATGCTGATCGCCGCGATCGTGGTGTTCTGGGCCGTGGCACTCATCCGCTGGCTGGGTGCCAAGACCGGGTCCTCACTCTCGCCAGAGATCGTCATGATCGTACCGCTGGCGGTGGCGGCCGTGGCACGGCTGCGGCTGTTCATGATCCTGCCGATGATCGGTGGCTGCTCGACACTGTTCCTGGTTGCCGAGTGGTTCGTAAACGGCCGAGTGGGCTTTGCCGCCACCGTGCTTGGCACCCTGTTGTTCAGCGCCATGTCGGTGATCACCGCCTTGGCCAGCGACCGCCTCACCCGGCAGGCCTGGCTGGCCAGGGAGATCGTGGAACTCACGGCCATGTCGGACGCCGTCACCGGGCTCCCCAACCGGCAGTGGCTGAACCGGGACATGGCGGTGCTGTTCTCGCTCGCGCAGCGCAACCGTGAGCCACTGGCGGTGTATCTCATCGATCTCGACTACTTCAAGAAGCTCAACGACACCCACGGTCATGCCGCCGGCGACGACGCACTGCGGGCCGTGGGCGAGATGCTGGCCCGGTTCGGCCGCCGCCCGCTTGATCTGGCGGGGCGCTTCGGTGGCGAGGAGTTCGTGCTGATCCTGCACGATGCCAAGCCGCATGGTGCGGTCCGCATCGCGCAGGAGCTGGTCTCGTACGTGGCTGGCTTAGGTATCGAGAATGCGGGCTCGCCACTGAAGGTGCTCACGGCGAGCGTCGGCATCTACGCGGCGATCCCCTCACCAAGCGAGCGGCCGGAGGACTTTCTGCACCGGGCGGATGTGGCGCTCTACGAGGCCAAGCACGGTGGCCGCAATCGGTTTCGCTTCCACACCCCGCCGATGGATTCCGCGACGGAGGCCGAACACGCCCACGATGCGATGGAGACGCCGATCCCCATCACCTGAAGGCGGCTCGGCACGGTTCACCACGGTCGCCTTGGCGATGGAGCTGGCGCCCGGCGGCAGCATCGGGCCGCCGAAGTGCCGCTCCCGAAAATGCGGTGCACGAAGTGCGGCGATGCACTGGCACGATTCACCCATTTAACGTGACACTCCGTGCATGGACTTCTCCCCTCGCCCCATGATTCAGAAAATCGGCACCGCGCTGCGCACGCAGCGGGTGGCGAGAGAGTTCGGCATCGAGACGCTGGTGCGTCTGCTCAGCGAATACCTGCCGGACGACCAGATCAGCGAGGTACGCCGCGCCTACGTATTCGGGGCCGAGATGCACGCCGGCCAGTCCCGCAGCAGCGGCGAGCCTTACATCTTTCACCCCCTGGCGGTCGCCCGCATCCTGGGCGAGATGCGGCTGGATCATGTGACGCTCATCGCCGCGATCCTGCATGACGTGATCGAAGACACCGATGTGTCCAAAGAAGAGATCGCCAAGCAGTTCGGGCAGGAAGTGGCACAGCTGGTGGATGGCGTCAGCAAGATCGAGAAGATCGAGGGCATGAGCCGGCAGGACCGGCAGGCGGAGTCCTTCCGCAAGCTGCTGCTGGCGATGACGGACGATCTGCGCGTCATCCTCGTCAAGCTGGCCGATCGCCTGCACAACATGCGCACCCTGGGTGCCATGGCCACCGAGAAGAAGCGCCGCATCGCGGCCGAAACCCTCGAAATCTACGCCCCCATCGCGCAGCGTCTGGGTATCAACAGCCTGCGTCGCGAGCTGGAAGATCTGGCCTTTGCCAACCAGCATCCGCACCGCTACGAGGTGTTCGTCAAGGCGGTGGCCGAGCGCCTGGGCGATGCCAAGGCGCTGATCCGCGAGATCGAGACCCGGCTGAGCCGGGCGCTGTCGGAAGAAGGCATTGGTGCCACCGTGGTCGGCCGGCAGAAGAGCTACTACAGCATCTACAAGAAGATGCAGAGCAAGCGCCTGAAGTTTCTCGACGTGATGGACCTGCTGGGTTTCCGCGTGGTGGTGGGCAAGCTCGACGAGTGCTACCGGGCGCTCGGCATCGTGCACCACGTGATGAAACCCGTGCCGGGCCTGTTCGACGACTACATCGCCAACTCGCGTGGCAATGGCTACCAGAGCCTGCACACCACCTGCGTGGGTCCCGAGGGCAAGAAGATCGAGGTGCAGATCCGCACCCGCGAGATGCACCATGTGGCCGAGAGCGGCATCGCGGCCCACTGGCAGTACAAGCTGGGCCGCAAGGAAACCGCCAATGCCGCCCCGCAGGCGCGTGCCCGCGAGTGGTTGCAGATGCTGCTGGAGTCCAGCGGCAGCGGTGCCAGCGAGCTGGTCGAGAACGTCAAGGTCGATCTGTTTCCGGACGAGATCTATGTGTTCACCCCACGCGGCGAGATCCGCCGCCTGCCCAAGGGGGCCACCTCGGTGGACTTTGCCTACACCGTGCACTCCGAACTCGGCGACCACTGCGTGGCGGCGCGCATCGAGGGCCATCTGGAGCCGCTCAACACGCCGCTCAAGAACGGCCAGACCATCGAGATCATCACCAGCAAGCACGCGCGCCCCAATGCGGCCTGGCTCAACTACGTCAAGACTGCGAAGGCGCGCATGCGCATCCGCAGTTTTCTCAAGGACCAGCGCGAGGACGAAGCCATCCGGCTCGGACGCCGGCTGCTGGAGATCGCCCTGCGCGAACTCTCTCTACCCGCCAACACACTCAACGCCACCAATGTGGCCCCGGTGCTCAAGAGCTACCACCTCGACGAAGTGGAAGACCTCTACGCGTCCATCGGCACGGGCGAGCGCCTCGCCCCGCTCGTCGCGCGGCATTTTCTGCCGGAGCCAGTGCCCGGCAGCAAGGCTGTGGCGCGCAGTGCCGACGCCGTGGCATTGGCGGTGGAGGGCACCGAAGGGCTGCTGGTGGACTATGCCCGCTGCTGCCGCCCCATCCCGGGCGACGACATCATCGGGTATGTCTCCGCCTCGCGCGGCATCATCATCCACCGCCTCGATTGCGAGCATGTGCAGGTGCGCAAGGGTGGCCCGGGCGAGCGCATCGCGCTGGTCTGGTCGCCCACGGTGCAGGGCGATTTCATCGCCGAGCTCAAGTTGCAGGCCATCAATCGCCGCGGCCTGCTGGCCGGCGTGGCGGGGGCCATCAGCGAGGCCAACAGCTCCATCGAAAACGTGCAGATGCCGGAGGGTGCGAGCGGAGAGGAAGCGGTGGAAATCCGCTTCCTGGTCACCGTGCGCGACCGGGTGCACCTGGCCAAGGTGCTCAAGCGCGTACGGCGGCTGAGCGTGGTCGACAAGGTCACCCGCGCCTAGGGCGTTTCAACGCCGAGACAACCGGACACAAAAAAGGCGACCCGGAGGTCGCCTTTTTTGTTGAAGCCGGTCTGCTCAGTGCGGACGGCGGCGGCGCAGGGCCACCCCCATCAGCGGCAGCAGGGCCAGCAGGCCGAGGGCGCCGCCGCCAAAGCGGCCACTGCTGCCCGTCACCGGTGCTGGCGTGATCGGCGGCACTGGCGTGGTGGGCGGCTGCGTCGGCGGGTTGGTCGGCGGTGTCACCGGTGCCGTCTTGCTGCAGTAGAACACCTGGGTATCGTCGATGAACCAACCCAGATTGCCGCCGCAACCGTCCTGGCCGAACTCCCAGCGGAACTTGACCTTGTCGCCCTTCTTGGGTGCGTTGGCCAGCAGCGCGATGTTGACCACGGTGGTGCCCCAGCTACCCGTGGCCTCGCCCTGGTCGGCGCCGGTCCAGGCCACCTCACCCGCCAGCGGGCTGGTGTTGTTGCCGTTGCCGGGGATACCGACGGGATCGGGCACGCCCGGCAGCAAGGGGGCGTCGGTAAACGCACCGCTGTGGCCGTTGTAGGTGAATGCCGCCGCCGGCACGATGGCGAAGTCACCGCCGTTGACGCTGAACTTCAGGTTGCCGCCGTCAAAGCCCGCCTCGGACTGCATGAAGTGGGTGAAGGACAGGAAGCTCGCATCATCCGGCACGGTGATCTCGGGCGAATCCATTCGGATCGACCCGGAGGCATCGCCGCCGGCCATGCAAGTGCCGTCGCCATCGTTGGCCGCGAACAGCGCCTTGCCGCTGTGCGGTGCGGGCAGCTCGGCGCTGATCGAGTAGACGAAGGTCGGCGAGTCATAGTCGCCACTGATGTTCTTGGACTGGGCCCAGCCGGTGGGGATCGCCCCGCCCTCCCAGGTTTCCTTGAAGGTGGGAAACACGAACAGGCCTGTGCCGCACAGCGCCGGCGTGCTGGCCTCGGGCTGCAGCACCTTGGCGTAGCCGCACTTCTCCTCGACGGTCATGGTCGGCGTGTTGCGGAACTCGACCGCCAGAGCCGCCTGCTTCACGGCATCGCAGTCGGCCTGCGTGATCTTTTCCGCCGAGACCGCACCGGTCACGTCATGCAGGGTCGCGCCGATGAGGTCCTGGCAGGAGGCATCGAGGGCATCCGCGTGCTGGGGGAAGTTGGTGGTCGGCGTCTGGTAGTGCGTTTCGGCCTGGAAGTAGATCGCCACCGCCTTGGTCATGCCGATCTTCGGCACCGGCACATTGTTGTAGACGCTGTCGTCGATTTCGTTCGGACGACCATCCACCAGCATGGCGAAGGCGTGGTTGGAAACACCGGAGTTGGTGTGCACGCCGCCGTTGTCACCCGCATCGCAGTAGTAGTTCTCGGAGGTGATAACACTGCCGGGCGAGGGGGCGAAACCGATGACCGGAATGCCCGTACCCGGGAGGTTGATGGTGAAGTCATCCGGATCCCACATGTCGCGCAGCAATGCGCCTGCCGCTGTTTCGGTGAGGTCTTCGCCCACCACCCAGCGGCTGCCACCGTCCTTGAAGTAATCGCCTTCGGTGAGCGTGGCGCCCAGGGGGCCTTCGCGGCCGTTCACCAGGTCATACACCTCACCGAAGATGTCGGAGTAGCTCTCGTTCAGCGCGCCGGACTGGTACTGGTAGACGAGGCCGTGCGTGAACTCGGTGTAGGCGTGGCTCCACTCGTGGCTGACCACATCGTCGCCGTCGAAGGCGGGGCAGTAGTTGGTGGAATCCCCGTTCCAGTAGGCATTGGGGCACTGGTCGTTGACCAGGTAAACGCTCTTCTGCACCTGTTCGGTGCCCGGCACCGCGCCATCGTTGTAGCCCTCGCGACCGAACAAATTCTTGTAGAGGTCGTAGGTGCCACCCGCAAAATAATAGAGGTTCGCCAGTGCGGGCAGGGTGGGTGCGACTAAGGGGGCGCGCGACGATGTCGCCGTGCGGTCGTCCAGTACCAGAGGCTCGTCGGCAGGTGCCAGCGGCGAGCCTTCGGTGAGGGTTGGCGGGATCGGCACCGAGATGCCGAGGCCAGCCGGGTCGGGCGTGGTCTGCCCCGGCGTGTAGATCTCGCGGTTCTTGATCGTGTGGATCTCGTCGATGCGGTTCAGCACGTTGCCGCTGTTGGCATTGAGGATGATGCGCTCGCGCACCGGGTAGGCGTCGCTGCCGCCCTTCACCATGACTTCGTAGGCGAGGAAGTTCTTCTGGGTCGAGACGCCCTTGAGCAGGCCCGTGCGGTAATACATGAGCCGGGTCGACTCGATGGCCAGGTTCTGCACCTTGGGGTGCAACTTGCGGGAGGCCAAAAGACCGCGCTCGCGCAGGGTGCTGATGCTCTTGGCTGGCGTGGCGGAAATGGACTCCAAGCCCGGCACGAACACACCGCTGACGCCGGTGACGCCGGCGTTGTTCATGTGCACCACCAGACGGCCGCCGAACACTGCGAGGCCGTTCTGCATCTGATTGAGGTGTACGTGGGTGTTGCCGGCGAAATCGCGGCTCACCCGGGCCAGCGAAAGCTGATCCACTGCATTGGTGACGCCTTGCAGGGCGCCATACGCCGCCAGGAAGTTCTTGGCCCGCACGAGCGGCAGTTCAGCCGCGTTGTCGGCCAGCAGCACCTTGCCGTTTCTGGCGTGAACCGCCGAGTAGGCGTCGATGGCGCGCAGGGATTTGTCGACCGTGCCGCCCGCCGCGGAGGTCAGCAGTTGCAGCGCCTCGGTGGGTGACTGGGCGACGCGGGCGGGCAGCGCGTGGGCGCCGAACGCCGTCATCGCAGCCGCGAATAAAACAGCCGCCTTGGCAGGCGGAAAGGTGTTTCTCATGGAGTGCGTAACCTTATGAAAGTGGAACCCGGGTGCGTATGCTTGATGCCGCACCGCTGAACAAGATGTCATCGACAGCACTTCTTAAAGCAATACTTCTGCCACCGACCGTCGCTGGGTAATTTTTCTCAGCCAATCCGACGGCAATTCACGACTCCTTGACCAAATACCGCCGCCAACCCTCCATGAGCCGCCAGATCATCCACACCGACGACGCCCCCGCCGCCATTGGCACCTACTCCCAAGCCGTCAAGGTCGGCAATACGGTGTATTGCTCCGGGCAGATCCCGCTCGACCCCAAGACCATGACGATGATGAATGCGAGCATCGAGGACGAGATCCACCAGGTGTTCAAGAACCTCGCCGCCGTCGCCGCCGCCAGCGGTGGCTCGCTGAAAGACGTGGTGAAGCTTGGCGTGTTTCTGACCGATCTCGTGCACTTTCCCAAGGTGAACGAGATCATGGGGCAGTACTTCAGCCAGCCGTTTCCCGCCCGCGCGGCGGTCGGGGTGGCGAGCCTGCCGCGCGGCGCGCGGGTTGAAGCAGACATGGTTCTCGTCCTCGAATAAGCCGCGCATGGCCGCCAGACCATCGGCGGCGGGGACCCCCGGCGCGAAACTCGACAGCCCGACCCAGTTCCTGAAGGGCGCCGGCCCCTATCTGGGCGGGGTGCTCAAGGGTCTCGGCATCGAAACGGTGCAGGACCTGCTGTTCCACCTGCCGCTGCGCTATGAAGATCGCCGCCACGCCACGCCGCTGGCCCAGCTCAGGGCCGGCGAAGAGTTGCTGGTGATGGGCAAGGTCGTGGCCAGCGACGTGCGCTTTGCCGGCAAGCGCACGCTGCGGGTGGCGATCGATGACGGCTATGAGTCGATCACCCTGCGCTTCTTCCACTTCAACGAACCCCAGCGGGCGGCATTTGTCACCGGCAAATGGGTGCGCGCCTACGGCACCGTGCGCAATGGCAACGGCGGCTTCGAGATCATCCATCCCGAATACAAGCTGGCGGATTCCCGCGAGGCGCTGCCCACCGAGGCGCGGCTCACGCCGATCTATCCACTCACTGCCGGCATCACCCAGCCCAAGCTGCGCAGCCTGATCGCGCAGGCCTTCGAGGTGGCTGCGCGCGAGCGCGGCCTCGCCACGCCCCTGCCCGGCCTACCGCTGCCCGATACGCTGGCCGCGCTCCGGCTCATGCACCTGCCGGAAGGCGACAGCGACGCCCAGCAGCTGATGGCCGAGACGCACCCGGCCCAGCGGCGGCTGGTGCATGAGGAACTGCTGGCCCACCAGCTGTGCATGCGGCTGCTGCGACGGCAGGTGAAGATGCGCCCCGCCCCCCGGCTGACCGAGCTTGCCGAGGCGCAGCAGGCGCTGCAAGCCGTGCTGCCCTTCATCCTCACCAGTGCGCAGCAGCGGGTGGTGCGCGAGATCGACCAGGACCTGCGCGAGACCCGGCCGATGCTGCGGCTGGTGCAGGGCGATGTGGGCAGCGGCAAGACCGTGGTCGCTGCCGTCGCACTCGTCGCCGCGGCACGGGCGGGATTCCAGGGCGCGCTGATGGCTCCCACGGAGCTGCTGGCCGAGCAGCACGCCATCAACCTCGCCCGCTGGTTCGCCCCCCTGGGCCTGCAGGTGGTGTTTCTCGCGGGCAAGCTGAAAAAGTCGCAGAAAGACCTGGCCCTGATGGCTGTCGCCAGCGGCGAGGCGCATGTTGTCGTGGGCACCCATGCGATGTTCCAGCAGAGCGTGGTCTTTTCGAAACTCGCGCTCGTGGTGGTGGACGAGCAGCACCGCTTCGGCGTGGGTCAACGTCTGGCGCTACGCGACAAGGGCCCGGCCGGGGCCGCACCGCACCAGCTCATCATGTCGGCCACCCCCATTCCGCGCACCCTGGCGCAGACGCTCTACGCCGATCTCGATGTGAGCGTGATCGACGAGCTGCCCCCGGGTCGCACACCCATCACGACGGTCGCGCTCGTCAACGAGAAACGGCTGGAGGTGATCGAGCGAATCGGTGCCGCCTGCCGCGCGGGCAAGCAGGTCTACTGGGTCTGCACCCTGATCGAGGACAGCGACGAACTGGAAGCCGAGGCGGCTGAAACCATTGCCCAGCAGTTGCGCATCGCCCTGCCAGACCTGCACATCGGCCTCGTCCACGGCCGCATGAAAGCCAGCGAAAAAGCGGCACAGATGGCGGCCTTCAAGGGCCAGGCCACGCAACTGCTGGTGGCCACCACCGTCATCGAGGTGGGCGTGGACGTGCCCAATGCCAGCATCATGGTCATCGAGAATGCCGAGCGGCTGGGCCTGGCCCAGCTGCACCAGCTCAGAGGCCGCGTCGGGCGCGGTGCCACCGCCAGCCAGTGCGTGCTGCTCTACCAGCCGCCGCTGGGGCGCAACGGCCGCGAGCGGCTGGACACACTGCGGCGCACCACCGATGGCTTCGAGATCGCGCAGAAAGATCTCGAACTGCGCGGCCCCGGTGAGCTGCTGGGCCGTCGCCAGACGGGCGTGATCGGGCTGAAGCTGGCCGATCCGCAACGCGATGCACCGCTGATTCCGGCCCTGCAAACCCTCGCGGACGAGTGGCTGGACACCCGCCCGGAACTGGCGCGGTTGCTGATCCGACGCTGGGTGGGCGATGTCGAGAAATACGCCCAGGTCTGACCATGCGTATTCATATCTTTGCTCGCACCCCGGTGCCCGGCCGGTGCAAGACCCGGCTGATACCGCGCCTGGGCGCGCGCGGTGCAGCCTGGGTGCAGCGTCGCCTGGTGGAGCAGGCCATTCGTACCGCCCTGCAGGCCGCAGCCCCGGAGGCGGTAACGCTCTGGGGTGCGCCCGACGCTGCGCATGGGTTCTTCATGCAGTGTCGGCAGCGTTTCGGGGTGCGGCTGGCCCGGCAGTCCCCCGGTGATCTCGGTGCGCGCATGCGCGCCACCCTGCGCCGCGCACCGGGCTTGCTGATCGGCTCGGATGCCTTCGGCCTGCAGCCGGTTGACCTCGCGGAGGCCGCCGAGGCCCTCGCACACGCAGACCACGTGCTGCTGCCCGCTCTCGATGGCGGCTATGTGCTGATCGGCACCCGCAGCACCCTGCCTTCGCTCGCGGGCGTGCACTGGAGCAGCGGGCGCGAGTGCGCCGAAACCATCCGCCGCCTGCGCCGCAGTGGCACGCTGCGCTGCCTCGACCCTGCGCGGGAGGACTTCGATTCCGCAGCCGATTGGCGACGGGCGCGGCGTGCCCAACGGCTGAAACCCTTGATCCTCGGCTGATCGGCACCAAAGAGGGGGTTCGCGCACTTCCCTTTCAGGGCCAAGACTGTTAAAACGCGCCCGCTTTCGTTACCAGAGCAGTGAGAGAAATGGCCGGACGTCCCAGCAAAAAAGCCAAAGAAGCCAAGGCGCAAGCCGAGGCGGCAGCCAAGACCTATGACGATTTCGCCGGAGATGACAGCAGCTTTGCTGACGATCTCCCTGAAATCACGACCGTGGAAGGCGAAGAGCGCCGCGACTGGCGCGACGTGGAGAAATACCGCGAGGCCCGCGACCTGCGCAAACTGGTCGAAGAAGACCTTGAGGCCTACCTGTTTCGCGAAGAAAAGCCCCGCATCGTCAAGGGCAAGTAAGGCTTGCGGGTCGGCTCGCCGCGCGAGCTGTCCGCAGGCGCGGCTTACGAGCTAGCTTCGCGGTGAAGGCGGGCTCGTTGCCTGCCGCGAGAAGGGCGAAGCCATCTAGTCGGGGCCGCTAAAGCTCCTCCGCAGAACAAGAAAGGCAAAAGGCGCTCACCCCCACCTCAGGTGGCGACCTCAAGGGCCGGTGTCGCAGGCCGACTTCACAACCCGCCGGTGAGACGTCCGAATGCCTCATCCACTGTATCGGCGTAGCTAAAGAGATTTTCGTCCCCGGCGCTGATCAGCCCGCGCCGCGTCAGGGCCGGGATGTTCAGGATTTCCTTCCAGAACTCGCTGCCGTAGAGCACCACCGGCATCCGCTGCGCCTTGCCCACCTGGGTCAGCGTCAGCACCTCGAACAACTCGTCGAGGGTGCCGAAACCACCCGGAAACACCACCACCGCTTTCGCCAGGTTCATGAACCAGAACTTGCGCATGAAGAAGTAGTGAAACTCGAAGCCGTGGCCCGTCGCGAGGTAGGGGTTGCCGTGCTGCTCGAAGGGCAGCGAGATGCCAATGCCGACATTGAGCGCACTGTTCACCCGGGCACTGCCCTCGTGCAGGGCCTCCATGATCCCGGGACCGCCGCCGGTCACCAGGTGATAGCGCTCTGCCGGCGGATGGGATTCGGTGGTCCAGCGCGCCAGCCGCTCGCCCAGTTCGGCGGCGTCGTGAAAGTAATCCACCCCGGTCGCGCCCTCGCGGAGACGCCGCACCCGCGCCGAGCCGAAGGCGACGATGGCGCGGTGCACGCCCGCCTGCTTCAGGCGCGACAGCGGCTCCAGGTATTCGCAGAGGATGCGCACACTGCGGGCGTCGTCGCCGTTCAAAAACTCGGCGTTGTTGTAGGCCTTGATCAGGTTCATCGGGTGCTCCAGCGGCGCGGGGCCGCGCTGGGAAAGGTTCAGCGGCCGGCGCCGTACCGGTAGGCGAGATCGACGCCGAAGACGTTGAAGTCATAGCCGCCATTCACCGTGTTGGAGCCGCGTCGCTCGTAGCGGTATTCGGGCAGGATGCTGAATCGGTAGAACGGCTGGTAGGACGCCCCGAGGCGCACGTTGAACACCTCGTCCTGTCGGGGCTGACCCCCGCTGCTGTTGAGGCGCGGCGACCCCTTGTAACTGGATTCGTAACGCTCCATCGCCGCCAGAAAACCCAGCTTGGCCGACCAGCGATAGTCGTAGCTGGCCTTGAGCCCCAGGTTCTCGACGTAGTTGGCGTTGGCGTCTTCCACGTAATACAGGTCGCGATACAGCTCCAGCTGGGCCTGGCTGATGCCGGAGAACTTGCGGGTGTAGGCCAGGCGGCCGGTAAAGCCGTGAAAGTCCGGCACGGCGGCATCGTCGTGGGTGCGCTGGGTGTAGGCCATCTGCACCTTCAGGTCCGACAGGCCGCTGGGCGTATAGCCGGCGCGGGTGACCAAACTCTGCTGGGTGTAGTCCTTTTCACGGCCGTCGCCCGGCGTGACCATGCGGTTGGGGTAGCGGCCGTCGGCCTGCCGCAAGGCCACACCCAGCGAAGAGTAGTTGTTGCGGCTGTATTCCAGCCCGAGTTCGCCCGCGTTTTCCTCCAGGTTGGAATCCTTGGAGGACTGTCGCGAGGTCTCGGTGGCATAGCGCTCGGCGCGGGCGATGCCGGTCCAGCGCGGGGTGGCGGCGTAGCGCAACTCGGCAGCGGCCTGGTCGACGGTGATCAGGGCGGCCACGCTGTCGTCGCGGTAGGCAAAGTTCTCCTGCCGGCGCTCACGGCTGGCATCGAGCTTGAGCTTCAGGGTCGAGGCCATCGCCAGCCGCGCCTGCAGGCCGATGAGGTAGCGCCCGTAGTCGAGCTGGTCGAGCTGGGCGTAGTTGATGCGGTCGTACTCGCCGCGTAGCTCAAGCTGCTGCAGGCTCTCGTTCAGCGTCAGCTTGGCGCCGGCGCCATAGCGAACCAGCGTGTCGGCCACCCGGGGTGCACCACCCGCCACCACCTCGTCCGGCACGCGGAAGATGTTGTCGTCGCGCTGCACCTCGGTATGAGCCGAGGGCGCCAGTTCCAGACGCAGCGCCGAGGCCGACGCCGATATGAGCAGCAGCGAGAGCGCGACCAGCGCTCGCTCAGTACGCATTTTCATCGCCGCGCGCCACCGTCCACACGGTGAGCAGGATGATCTTGATATCCAGCAGCGGCGACCAGTTGCGGATGTATTCGAGGTCAAAGCTGATGCGCTCTTCCATACGCTCGACGTTGGCGGTTTCGCCGCGCAGGCCATTGACCTGCGCCCAGCCGGTGACGCCCGGCTTGACCTTGTGCCGCAGCATGTAGCGGCGCACTTCCTTGCGGTAGTGCTCGTTATGGGCGACGGTGTGCGGGCGCGGGCCCACCACGCTCATTTCACCCTTGAGCACATTGAAGAACTGCGGCAGCTCGTCCAGCGAGGTCTTGCGGATGAAGCGGCCGACGCGGGTGATGCGGTCGTCGTCCTTGGTGGCCTGGCGGGTGCCGGCGTCCGGCGCGTTGACCTTCATCGAACGGAACTTGTAGACCTTGAAGCGCTTGCCGTTCAGGCCGTAGCGCTTCTGCGCGAAGATGATCGGCCCCGGCGACGAGAGCTTTACCGCAATCGCGATGGCAATGAGCACGGGCGAAATCGCGATCACGGCGAAGAAGGCGAACACGAAGTCGAACAGCTGCTTCAACAGGCCATCCACACCGTAGAACGGCGACTCCGCCACCTGCAGCACCGGTACGGTCTCAATCTCGCCCACTTGCGCCTTCAGCAGCGAGAACATGAAGAAGTCCGGCACGTAGTAGAGCGAGGCGGTGGTGTCGCCCAGATCATCAATCACGGCGATCGCGCGGCGGGCGCCGGAATCCGGCAGCACCACGAACACCACCTCGATCTGGTGATCGCGCACGTATTGCGGCGCGTTGCGGGCCTTGCCCAGCAGCGGCACGCCGGGGATCCCCCCACCGGTGCGGTCTTCCTCCCGATCGTCGAAGTAGCCCTTCAGGTCGTAGGCGCTGGAGTGCATCAGCTTTTCGCCCAGCATGCGGGCCGAGTCATTGGCGAACACGATCACAGCGCTGCGGCGCACCGCCAGCTGCGGCATCAGCCGTCGCAGCACATGGCGCACCAGCACATGCACCAGCATGAACAGCAACGGCACGACCGCAAACCACACCAGCAATACCCGACGCGCGAAGGCATCGGCGAGCTGGCTGACCAGGCCGATCAGCATCAGTCCCGCCACCATCCACAGCCAGTTCACCAGCACCTGCGTACCCACCGCACCCGGTCGCCCGATCTGCCAGCTTTCGGTGAGGTCAAAGCGACGGAAGACGAAATACGACAGGAGGCCCGCGAGCAGCGCCAGCACCTGGTAGGCCTCGAAGAAGGTCTCGCCCCAGAGCCTCGCGATGGCCCACAGGCTGCCTGCCACGATCAAGCCGTAGATCAGTCCCTGGATGGTCAGCGCGCGCGAGTTTTGTTTTAGGAGCACGGCGGTTGGCGTTCAGTCGTCAGCGTTGAGGGATTATGCCTAGCGCGGTCGGTCATGGCGCGACCGCATCGGCAGCCCAGGGCATGGGCTCGAAGGTTTCAAAGGTGGAGCGGATCTCGCGCACCGCGCCATAGCGCTCGGGATTCTGCATGGCCAGCACCAACTCGTTGACGTGCAGCGACCAGCGCGCGGTCAGCTTGGGCGGCAGGCCCTTGCGACTCGCATCCGCGAGGTCGGCAATGCCACGGCAGAAATCCATGCGGTTGCGGGTCCCACGCGATTTCACCTTGAACGGCGGCTGTCGTACCAGCGGGATCGCCCGGGGCCCCAGGCCCACCAGCTTCGCCAGCTGCGGATATTTCTCGGCGCGCGAGGTCCAGCGGTTGCGGCGAGTGGCGCGCACGGTGGCCCCGTAGTCCCAGACCTTGTCGACGAACAGCGTGCCGTCGTCCCCGAAAATACGCAGGCGGTGGTCGTGGCTGGCGTAGACGCTGCAGGTGAGCCGCGCCACGACACCACTGTGGAACTCGAAGTGCGCACTGGCGTAGTCCGGGGTGTCGGCGGGGTCAAGGACGAGGCCAGGCTTTTCGGGCAGCGCCACGGTGGCAAAGCTCGTCATGCGCTTCACGGGGCCGAAGAAAGCCGTGAGCCAGGTCAGCCAGTAGCCCGCATGCTCCAGCGTGCAGCCGATCTCGAACTCGTCCTTGGCGGGCCAGGGCGCGCCGCTGTCGCTGATCCAGCTCGCATAGTCCATGGCGGCGACATTGCCGTCGTCCAGTTCGGCGTAAACGAGGCGAGGCACCCCGATGCGGCCCTCGCGCAGGGCCTTCCACACTGTTTGCGCGGTTTCGCTGAGCACGCTGCAGGGCGCGCTGGATATCAGCAGGCCCTTGGCCTCGGCCATCTCCACCAGGGTCACGGCATCGGTCAGTTCGGTTGCCAGCGGCTTCTCGGAATAGACGTGCTTGCCGGCTTCGAGCGCAGCGCGTGATACCGGGTAGTGGCTGCGCGGGTTGGTGAGGTTGGCAATCAGCGTGACGCTGGCATCGGCCAGCGCCTCCGCCAGAGAACCATAGGCACGCACGCCGTGATAGGCCGTGAAGGCGGCGAGCCGGGCCGGGTCACGGTCCCAGGCACCCGCCAGTTGCAGGCCGGCATGGTTGCCGAGGGTGGCCATGTAGAAATCCGCGACATAGCCGCAGCCGATGATGGCAAAGCGCGTGGGCTCGCTCATGGCTGTACCCAGGCCGCGCGGATGCGATCCACCGTCTGCATCACCGCCAGCGTGTGGCGGTGCGGCACGAGGTCAGATTGCTGGAGGCCCGCACGCAGACAGCGCATCACCTCCTCCGCCTCGGCGGTATAGCCGGTGCCATGCGGCCGGCGCACCACCCCGGTGCGGCGCAGGCTGTTGCGCAGGCTGCGGGCCAGGTCGAGTGCGGGGCCCAGCGCCGGGTGCTTGCGCAGGCCGGCCTTGCGGATCGCACCGCGCGGGGCATCGGCCTCCGGCGCGACATGGGCGATCTGGTAGCGCTGGGGGAAATACAGCGGGTTTTGCAGGTTCAGCACGCCCTGTTCGCCCTGCACGCTGGCGGCATTGAGCAGGGTGCTGCGCAGGCTGGCACTGATGCTGGCCTGCGCCCCGCTGGCATAGCCGAGCAGGATGGACACCGTCTCGTCCACCCCCGTGGCGCCGATGGTCGCCTGGGCGCTGACGGTTTGCGGCGCGCCCAGCAAAGCCTCAGCCAGGGCCAGCGGATAAACGCCGAGGTCCAGCAGCGCGCCGCCCCCCGCCCCATTGAACAGCCGGCTGGTGGCGGAGGGTACCCGCGCAAAACCCAGCTGCGCGGTGAGCAGCACCGGCGCGCCGATTGCCCCTTTTTCAATCGCCTCGCGGGCCTCGATCACGGCCGGCGCACAGAGCATCCACATGGCCTCCATGCAGAACACCTGGGCGGCCTGGGCGGCGGCCAGCACCTCGCGGCTCTCGGCCGCGTTCAGGGCAAAGGGTTTTTCGCACAGCACCGCCTTGCCGGCTGCGATGGCCGCCAGGCAGTCGGCGTGGTGCCGCTCGTTGGGGGTGGCGATGTAGACCACATCCACTTCGGGATCTGCCAGCAGTGCAGCGGCATCGGCGTGAGCGGTTTTGAAGCCATAGCTGGCTGCAAAGGCTTTGGCGTTGGCGGCGTCGCGCGAGGCCACGGCCTGCAGCACCGCGCCGCGCGCAAAGCCCAGCCCGTGGGCAAAGGCGTGGGCAATGGCCCCGGTGCCGAGAATGCCCCAGCGGATGGTTTGCATATCGAGTCCCTTGGTGATGGCGCAGGCAGGCAATCAGTGTGCCGCGCGCGCCTGAAAATCCGGCAACACGGCGATGGCATCGCGCACCAGTTCTTCGATGTCGATACCACTGCGATGGCGCTGCCAGACCGCCTCGGTGGCCTCGGCCCATTCATCGCGACGCTTCGCCACCAGCGCCTTCAAGGCCACGAGCGGTTGCTCGCGGTCGTAAACCACGTAGTCCACGCCGGGTTGCAGGGCTGTGCCTCGCACGCCGAAGTGGGTGGAGATCACAGGCAGTCGCGCCGCCATGTATTCGAACAGCTTCACATTGGCCCCGGAGCCGGTGATGACCGGGTTCAGGCCCGCATCGGCGGCAGCGAAATACGGCAGCACCTCTTCCACCCGGCCGGTGATGATCACCCGCCCTTCCTGCGAGGGGGTCGCGCACATGCTGCCTACCAGCAGCAGCCTGATCTTCAGCCGGGTCAGCTCCGCTGCCTCGCGACGGGCGAAGGCCAGCAGCGATTCGAGCGACTCGATGTTGGGCGCAAAGCGGCTGCCCGTGAACAGCACCACCCGCTCGTCCTCCTCGATGCCGAGCGAACGGCGCAGGGTCTCGCGCATGCCGGCCGGAAACCGGTACATCGCAGGGTCCACGCCCGCGCGGAGGATCGGCAGCTTGAGCGAGCCGCTGGGGTCGTGCGCGCGGAAGAAATCGCGGTCTTCCTCGGCGCAGGTGAGCACATCGGTGAAGGTTTTCGGTACTTCGCGCTCGACCGCGCGCATCCACGCCACCAGCCCGCGTTCGCGCGCGCTGCCGAGCTCCAGCAGGCGGAACTCAAGATTGTGGCTGAGCAGAAACCAGGGCTTGTCGCGCCAGGGGCCGGGGATCGGTGGGCAATACGGCATGTCGCTGATGACGAGATCGGCCTCGCGCAAGGCGGCCTTGAGCGTGGCAGGCACCCAGCCGCGGCGCATGAGCGCGTGCTGCCAGTGCCGGGGGTAACCGAGCCGACGCAGCACGGCCTGCGTCAGGCCGATACCCAGCCCGAGGTGGGTTTGCTGCACCAGGTTGGGTTCGATGCCTTCGCGCTTCTGCGACGCACCACCGTAGTCCTCCTGCCGTCCCGCAAAGCAGTACAGATGCACCGGGTAACCCAGCCGTGCCAGCGCCTTGGCCGTGACGGCGGTGCGGATATGCCCGCCGGTCTGCGGCGGGAAGATGCGATAGCTGGTGATGAGCAGAATCTTCTTCATCATCAGGCTCGGTCACAGAAACGCGCGGCGGATGTCATCCACGGGCGTGTTGGACTTGGCCGAAACCATCACGGAGTGATGGTGCGGCTGGAGCTTGCCCGCCAGCCCGGCGAGGCCCTCGGCGCTGAGCGGCACCGGATCCCAGTAGGTGAGCGTGCAGTCCTGCGCCAGCGGGTAATGGCCGGCGGCCTGCATGGTTTCGACCGAGGTCGCATACAGGCCATAAAGGATGTATTCCGACAGCACCAGTTGCCGGGCCACGGTCGGCAGCCAGTGGCGGCGAGCCTGGCAGCCTATGTGCTGGTGCATGCGCAGCACCGTGTCGCGCCGCCAGATGATGACGTTGCCGATGAAGTTGGTGTCGTAGCCGGAGAGCACCGGCAGGCCCAGCAGGCGGGCTGCCACCCCGTGCCAGCGGTCGTTGAACGAGATCAGGCCACGCTGCCCGGTTTCGACGAAGAGCGGTACCAGGCCGTCGCGAACCTGGCTTGCGGGGTTGTAGGGGGCGACGAAAAACACGTCGGAGTCCACGAACAGCATCACATCCTCGGCCACGACCGTCGCCATGCTGAGCTTGACCAGCTGCTGCAGCATCCAGTTGCGGATCGGCAGGGTTTTCAGGCTGAGCCAGAAGCGCCGCACCCCCGGCACCCGCATGATCCACCAGGGCAGCACATCCTCCACCACCACCAGCTTGGTACGGGCGCTGAGCAGGGGCTTGAACAACTCCACATCGCGACGATCCACCACGAGGTAATGCGGCACGTCCTTTGCGACCCATCGCTCGACGGATTCGACCAGCAGGCGGCAACGCTCCAGGTCACCCCGGAAGCTAGGGGTAATCAGGGCATGACTGAGTGTTGTCATGGTGGATCGCAACAGGATTTGAGAGAGGGAGTGACCGCGATTCAGCGCGACCGGAAGATGCCTTGGGCAATGCACAGAGTTTGCCGATGTTCCGGCTGTACTGCACACGATGTGGCGCGCCAGGACTGGAAATTTACCCCCACGCACCGGAGAGCCCGCATGAAGCATCAACAAGCCCCCGTTTGTCACAGCGCTGTGGCCTAATCCAGATGACATTCACCCCTTAACCGCATGGCTACGAACAAGGTCGCGCCGCTGGTCGTCATCTCGCCCGTCCGAGACGAGGCGGGCTTTGTGCGCCACACGCTGGACTCCATGCTCGCGCAGACCCTGCGGCCGCAGGAGTGGCTGTTTGTGGATGACGGCTCGCGGGACGACACCCGCGCCATCATCGAGTCGTATGCCGCCGAGCATCCCTGGATCCACGTCGTCAGCCGGTCGGACCGTGGCTATCGCAAGGTGGGCTCGGGGGTGATCGCGGCCTTCGACGACGGCTTCAGCCAGCTGCGCAGCAGCGACTACGCCTACATCGCCAAGCTCGATGGCGACATGTCGTTTCCGCCGCGGTATCTGGAGGTGATGCTGGAGCGGCTCCAGGGGGATCCCATGCTGGCAGCGGTCTCCGGCAAGGTGTTCCGCCCCGAAAACGGCGGCTTCGTCGAAGAATCCATCATCGACGAGATGGTGGCCGGGCAGTTCAAGCTCTACAAGCGCCATTGCTTCGAGGCCATCGGTGGCTTTACCCAGACCATTCTCTGGGATGGCATCGACATCCATCGCTGCCGCATGCGGGGCTTCACCACGCTGAGTTTCTATCACCCCGATGCGCAGCTGATCCATCACCGGCTGATGGGCTCCTCCGACCGCAACGTCTACCAGGGCCGCATCCGGCTGGGACGAGGCCTGTGGTTCATGGGCTACCACCCGCTCTACCTGATTGCGGCCGGCACCTTCCGCATGCACGAGCGTCCGGTGCTGATTGGCGGCGCGATCATCATCGCCGCCTATTTCTACGCCGGGCTGCGGCGCGAGCCGCGCTTTGACGACACCGCGTTCATCGAGAGTCTGCAGCGCTGGCAGCTGCAGCGCCTCAGCGAGCTACCGGCCAAGCTGCTACGGCGCCTTAGCGGCCGCTAGCGCGCCCGGTTTGAGTCGTCGCACGCTCTGGGCGATGAGCACGAACATCAACACCATGTAGGTGACCTCGCCGGTGATGAGTCCGTAGATCGCACCGCGCAGGCCGAAGTGCGCGGTGGCGGGCCACATCACCGCCAGCGCCACGAAGGCGGTGAGTGCGGTGAGCCCGGTCAGTATCTGGAAACGCTCCATCGCCAGCATGGAGCTGAGATACATATCGCGCACCATGTTCACCATCGAATGCGCAGCCCATAGCAGCACCAGCATGTCGCGGTCCGGGATGTTCTTGCGCAGAAAGTCGTTGGTCAGCCAGTCCAGCACGCCCCAGACCATGCCGAGATACAGGGTGTTGAGCACGGCCAGCACCAGCACCACCACCGTGAGCCGGCGCAGCACCGCCACCAGGCCCAGCTCGTGCAGCCAGCGCGAGACCATGGGCAGCAGCGCCTGCTTGATGCCCATGGTGAGCACGAACGTCGGCTGCATCAGCAGACGCGCGGCATTGAGCGTGGCAACGGCGGCCACGCCGAGCTGGCCCGCCACCACGTAGTTGAAGCCCTGGCCGAAGGTCCAGTAGATCACCGCACCGGCCATCGCCCAGTTGCCGAGTTGTCGCAGTTCGCGGAACACCGGCGCCGCCTCGGCGGGCGTCCAGCCGGGGTCGCGACGCAGGAAGCGATCCGCCATCTGCCCGCCCAGCCAGCCGCCGACCGCGAGCGAGAGCACGGCGCAGACCATGCGCGGCTCCACCCCGGCCGCCGCCAGGCCGGCCGTACCGATGAGGCCCACGACATAGAGCACGTCTGCCGCCAGTACCAGATGCGGGCGGCCATACAACTGCAGCACGCCACGCCGGTACTCGCGCAGCAGTGCCGCCCAGCAGGCCAGCACCGTAGCCCCGGCCGCCATCGCCGATTCCGCCGTGAGCAGATGCAGCAGGTAGCCGATCAGCGGCACCACCAGCGCCAGCGCCGCCACCCAGCGCAGCACGCGGGACTGCACCACTTCGACCGCGCCCACCATGCCGCGACGTTCGTCCTCGGTCTTCTTCGGTGCCAGCACCGCGAGCGGGCCGTTGATCCACGAGCTCTGTGCCCCGGTGAGCAGCAGTACCGCCGACTGCGCCAGCACGTAGTAGCCGTAGTCAGCATCGCCGGCATAGCGCACCAGCAGCACACCCACCAGAAAATTGGCCCCCGAAAGCATGGCCTGGTCGATGACCGCCGTACCGAGGATGCGGAAAGTCGGCTTCTGTCGAATCGATTCCCGCAGACGCTGGATCATGAGGGGGGACCGGCCGGTGGCTCGCGGGTGGTGCGGATCCACTCATCCTTGGCCGCCTTGCGGCGCAGCGGCAGCAGCAGTTTCCAGATCACGTAGCCCGGTGCCAGCGCGAGGTCGAGCCAGCCGCGCAGGCCGAGACCACTCAGCACCACGCCACACAGCACATGCAGCACCAGCGTGGCCAGCGCCAGCAGGCCCAAGGCGGCCACCCAGCCCGGCAGCCCCGCCCACACCGCCAGCAGCGAGAGCGCGGCAAAGCCCACGACCGCCAGCGCCACCGTGGTGAGGGGCGGCACCAGCACATCGAGTGCGAGGTCCAGCAGCAGACTGCTGCGCTGCTGCAGCGCATCGCGCAGCAGGGGCCAGCCGTAAAGCCGGCGCATCTGGGCACGGCCACCCTCCCAACGCTGGCGCTGACTCTCGGAGGCCTTGGCGGTGCTCACCATCTCGGCGCGCACCTCGGCCTCGTCGGCATAGGCCACGGCAATGCCGGCTCGCCCCAGCGCGATGCCGTATTCCAGGTCTTCTGCAATCGAGAACGCCTCGTGCGGCACGCGGCGCAGCGTCGGCACCGTGAAGCACATACCGTTGCCATTGAGCTTGTTGGAAACACCCAGCCTCGCGCGGGCGCGGCCGCGCAGGCGGTGAAAGATGGCCAGCGCGATGGTCACCAGCCGCGTGCGCCAGCTCGCCTGCGGGTTGAGTACGCCATAGAAAGCCTGCACGGCACCCGCGCCCTGGTGCAGGCGCGCGGCAAAGGCCGACAGCAGATTGCGGCTCACTTCGGTGTCGGCATCCACCACCACCACCGCGTCGGCCCAGCCCTCGGCCAGCACTTTTTCGTAGGCAAACTTCAGCGCATACCCCTTGCCACGCGCGCTGAGATCATGCCGCTCCCACACGGCTGCGCCCGCGCCACGCGCGAGTGCGGCGGTGTCGTCCTTGCAGTTGTCGGCGATGACCTGGATACGGAACTGATCGGCGGGATACTCGATGCCACGCAGGCTCTGCACGGTGCGCTCGATCACCTGGGCCTCGTTGTGCGAGGGCACCAGCACCACAAAGCGCTTGCCCTGCGCTGGCGCCGGCGCTTTCACCGCACCGGAGAGCACGGTCAGCAACCCCAGATAGGCCACAGCGAGCAGCGCCGGAATACCCACCGCGAGCAATGAAACGAAGAGTGCAAAAAAGAGGGCGGCCTGCATCGGGTGAGATTACGAACCGTTGACGTGAAGGGAGCTGGGGCGACCAGCGATGCCGGTGCACCGCGTGCTTGCAACGAGCCGCGAAGTATCATGCCGTACGGCTGGCCAGCGCGCGCTGGCCAACTCACTCCATCGCGCGGCCGGCGCCGGCATCCACACCGTCATGCTCATCATTGCCGACCCCGCCGACTCCAACCGCGAGGCCAACCCCTACAACTGGTTGCTCTACCGCAGCCTCACCGCACTCGGCGCGACCGTGCGGGAGGTGCACCCCTACCGGCCTGCCTGGGGTGCCGATGTGTTTCATGTGCACTGGCCGGAGGAGTTCCTGCATCGCCCCAGCAATCTGCGGGCGCTGGCCACGGGGCTGCGGCTGGGCCTGAAGCTCGCAAGCTATCGACTGCTGCGCGTGCCCATTGTCTGGACGGTGCACAACCTCCAGCCGCACGAACAGCGCCGGCCATGGCTGACCCGCTGGTTCTACCGGCAGTTTCCGCGCTGCTGCGCCGGGCTGATCTTTCTGTCGGAGGCCACCCGCGAGGCGGCGCTGGCTGCCCATCCGGCACTGGGGAGCATCCCCTGCCGGGTGATCGCCCACGGCCATTACCGCGAGGTTTACCCCGCCCCACCCTCGCGCGAGGTGGCGCGGGCGCGGCTGGCGATACCGCAGCACGAAAACGTGCTGCTCTACTTCGGCATGATCCGCCCCTACAAGAATGTGCCGGCGCTGATCCGCTGCTTTATCGAGGCCGCCCTGCCGAACACCCGCCTGATCGTGGCCGGCCGGGTGCTGGATAACGAGCCGCTGCGGCAGCAGGTGATCGAAGCCGCGGCGGGGGCGGCGCAGGTGACGCTCAAGCTCGAATACCTGCCAGACGACGACCTGGCGGCACTGCTCGCGGCCGCCAACCTGGTGGTGCTGCCGTATCGAGAGATCGCCAACTCCGGCAGCGCGATCCTGGCGCTCTCGCTCAACCGCCCGGTGCTGGCACCGGCGCGCGGCTCGCTGCTGCAACTCCGGGCGCAGGTCAAAGACGACTGGCTGCGGCTGTACTCCGGCGAGCTGACCCCGCAGACCCTGGCCGTGGCGGTGGCGGCAGCGCCACCGGCAACCACCGCCCCAAACCTCGCCGCACTCGACTGGCCGCACATCGCCCGCGAGACCCTGGACTTTTTCAAGAGCCTGCAAGCGCATGCAGCGTGACACGCTGCGGTCGGCCGCCAAGTGGACCAGCGCCGCCGCTGCGGTGCGCGCCCTGGTACAGGTGGCGCAACTGGTGCTGGTGGCGCGGCTGTTCTCGGGCCACGACCTGGGCGTGCTGATCTTGCTGTTCTCCATCATCGCGGTGGCCCAGCTCTTTGCAGATGTCGGCATCAGCAATTTGCTGATGCACCACCAGCAGGTGACGGTGCAAGAGCTGCGCGGCATCCGCGGCATGGCACTGGGCATGGGGCTTGTGCTGTGCGGGGGGCTGCTGCTGGCCGCACCGCTGCTGGCGCGCTTTTATGCCGATGCGCGCCTGCACGGGCTGGTGAGCCTGGCGGGCGTGCTGTTTCTGCTCAACAGCGTCTGGCAGCCCAAGCGGGCGCTGCTGGAGAAGGTGTTCGACTTTCGGGTCGTCGGCAGCGGCGAGATCGTGGCCGCCCTCGTCTCGCAGGCAGCGATGGTGCTGGCCGTGCTGCAGACCGGCAGCGTGTATGCCGTACTGGTCGCCCCGCTCGGCAACAGTCTGCTGATGGGCCTGTGGCTGCTGCTTGCACGCCGTGATGGCGAGGACCTGCGCTTTGCCTTTTCACGCGCGGTGCTGCGTCGCTTTGGCGGCTACTCGGCCTACACCCTGGGCTTCAACCTCACCAACAGCGTCTCGGTCTATGCCGATATCTTCATCGGCGGGCGCGTACTGGGCGCTGCGGCCCTCGGCGGGCATGGCATCGCCAAGGACCTGAGCCTGAAGATCGGCTGGATCATCAACCCCATCGTCACGCGCATCTCCACGCCGCTGATGGCGCAACTGCAGCAAGAGCGAGAGCGCCTGCGCCAGGTGTACACGCAGGTGCTGCGGGTGACGACAGCGCTCAACTTTCCCATCTTCGCCTCGCTGGTGCTGTTCTCCGGCAGTTACACGGCACTGGTGTTCGGCGCGAGTGTGGTGCCCTACCAGCCCTCTTTCGTGCTGCTGGGCCTGTGGGGGCTGCTGCGCTCGGTGGGCAACCCCTCCGGCAGCCTGTTCTTTGCCCTTGGCAAGACCCACCTCGCCTTTTATTTCAGCCTTGGCTCGATGCTGCTGTTTGCGGCCAGCGCCAGCATCGGCGTGCAACACGGCGTGGTGGGCCTGGCCGTCGCCATGCTGCTGTCGATGGCCTTGCAGCAGGTGTTCGCCATCTGGTTTTTCATCGTGCGGCCCCTCACCGGCATGGCGTACGGCGAATACCTCGGCAGCCTGCTGCCGGCCTCGGCCGCTGCGGCCATCTCGTTTGGCGGCATCTCGCTGCTGGTGGGGGCACCGGGCACCTGGCCTGCGCTGATCGCCTCGCAACTCGCGGCAGGGCTTGCCTACCTCGCCCTGCTCGGTTTGTTCGACCGCCCCATGGCACGGCAGGCCTTGCAGCTATTGCAGCGTCGCTGATCCTGGTGGGCACATAGCGCCTTCTGCAGGGTTTGGTCAGCGTTTGCACTGACGCGCGGGCGCTATCCGCCTTGCGGTGCAAGGCCTTACTCGCCCCCCGCGCCGCTACCAGGGCTGGATTTGATCGGCGAAGCGCACCGGCAGCATCTTCGAGAGATGCGGATCGACGAGTTTGTATCGCGCCACAAAAATCTCCTTCCAGAAACAACAAAGCCGCTGCAAAAGAGCAGCGGCTTGTGTGCCAAATCAGGCTTGATTCTGGGGTTTTTCTACAGCCTCAACGCTCAAGCTCACCGGAAAAACAACCGTAGAGCAGCGCAGCGGAACGAAGGATGATTTTTCCGGTGCAACGCCTTGTTGGGCTTGGCGCAAGCTGCTTGGGATGTTATTGACGAATTAAGATATCTATACCAAGCAATGAAGGGGAAGAATCACTGCTCACAGTGGATATTAAAACCCTGTTGCCAGCGGCAATAGTATAATTCATCGGAAAACCACTTAACTTCAGCTGTTTATCGGCTACGGACCAAGTGCCGTTAATTGAGCCTCCATCGGCCGTTACAGAATTACTCGACGCAAGCTGAGGAGGATCACCTGCGACAAACAATCGAGTTTTTGAGTTTTTCTCTGAGAGCACAAGGGTATATGTTGCGTTGGCATTTAAAGTAAGAATTCCTTCACTGGTGGAGCTTTGAACAAAAAGCTGCCCCCCGTCCTGCTGTGCGCCAGAGTATATATTTACCAGCTTGTAAGTCCCCGACATTGCCGACACAGCAAATGCGGCGTCTTTGCCTTCCAAGACGTCTAGTCGCTGCGATAGCGCCCTTTCGAGAGAAACCAAACGAGCATTCATTGCCGCATCTAAATTATCAATGCGCGTTGCTAACGATTGAAAATTGGCATTTACTTCAGATGCTTTGGCGGGAGTTCCTGATACAAAAGTATGCGGAACTGAAGTCTGTGAAAATGCGATATTGGAAAAAAACATTAAAAACAAGAAGAAAATAGGGGGACGCATATTAGTGCTCCTAATGGGAAATTCTATGATTATTGCCAATTAAAGCGATCCCACAAAAGTGGTTCCGCAGCTGAACCAGAGCTTTCAGCCCAAACACCAGGCGGCAGGTTGGTATTTGGAAGACTGCTAACTTCGGTCTGATCGTCACATCCTGCCAACAGTAAAAACGATAATAATAATGATGCCGTAATTTTCATCAAAATTAACTCCCATTTAAGAATCAACGAAGGATGACTCCTCCCCACGTGGGCTCAACACCCACGCTCAGCCGCGGCTCTGCCGGAGCCACGAAGCCGCGGAGGCAGAGGCGTCGGCTGCAGCGTGTGGTTAGACGCCGTCCGCACCGAATGCCTGCCTCAAAATAGCGCCTCTCATTTGCGTGAGCTCTTCTGTACCTAGGATCTCTCTCAATTTTCTCGAAAGGCTAGTAACTGCAAGCTCGTCCGAGATGCTCTGGCCCTGCCATTCCTTCATTCCTATCACCTGAGCAAGCCGGTTATACATCTCCTGAATGGCTTTCTGTCTTGCTGGCCCCTCATCCTGCGATGCTTGCATTGCTCGAATGTAGCCGGCGTTCGCTCCGATCTCCCGAAACGCTGCCTCGAAGGGGTCGAGTGATGCTTCCAAGGCTTCCGTGAGCCAAACCAGAAATTTCTCTCGCACTGCCCGCAATTCGTGCGCGTGACTGAGAACCTCTGGCGTAGGCCCGTGCCGATAGAGCGTTACTAAAGCGGCAAGTGCTTCCTGCATGTAAGCCTCGGCGAATTCAACATGCTTATTGAAGGCGACCTCCGCCATATGCGAGCCAGCACCCAGAACGAAGTTGTTCTGAGCTGCCTGAAGGATCGACGCACGGTCGTGAGCTACTTGATCTCGCAATACTTGGAAAAGCCCACCTACGACCGAGCCCACGAGCGGAACTGCTGCGATCGCTTGTAGCAGCTCGTCGTAACGGCAAAGCCAGACCGCGATACTCGATCCAACCGCAACAATGGCGAGTGCACCGTAAACCTTACCTTTCCGCATGCGCCAATCTCCTTAAAGGCGTCTGACGCGTCGAGTTAAGTGGCACCGAGCGAAGCGAGGGAATGCCCGATGGGCATGTCCGCTTCAACGAGTTGTTGGAAGTCAGGCCAAGCCAATCTCGAATCTTGTCCATTACCACTCTCCAATAAAAGCGAACTCAGCCACTAATGCGCGCTCCCTGCAAAGCGTGGCGATGCGTTGTCCGCTGCAACTTGTTTGGCGGCAGCGCTTCGCCACGTTTTGCAATATCACACCAAGCGGGCATTCATAAACCCCCAACAACAAGCGCAATCTGGCCGGCTGCGCCAGGAATTAATACGAATCTCAGCCGCCTGAATTGCAACGCTAATTAGGCGTCAAAACCGCTGCCTATCACGGCGGCAGTTTGGCGAGATGGGCCAAAAATCGTCTGCATGTCGATGATTCCCCTTACTTATTATCGTGAGGTGCGAAATGAGCGTACCGACAAAAGCGTCAATGCCTCAAAAGCCCCGCTTGCTGGATGAAGTGCGTGAACGTATTCGCACGTTGCACTACAGCCTGAGAACAGAAGAGAGCGATGTCAACTGGATAAAGCGATTCATCGGCTGTGGCGGTGATTCCCGATGGAGCGAGAGCCTGCAAGCAGAGCTGCGCTGAGGCGAGGGGGTACTAGCGGTCAACCGTTCACGGCTGGGCCGAGGCTGAAGGCCCAGACGTCCCTACCCTTTCCAGAACTCGCCGCGGCCCTGCTGCTCCAGGAAGATGCGTAGCCGTTCGCGCACTTCTTGGCGGTATTGCTCAAAGCTCAGGCGCTTCACGTTCAGCGCGAGGTCCTGACGCTGGCCCGTGAGCTGGGCCGCCACCAGATCGTTGGCGGCGGGCGAAAAATGGCTGCCGTCGTAGCTAACCTTGGGGTCGGTGGTCAGCACCGAGGGGATGCCGAAATCCCAGAACTCGTCGTAACTCTCGGCCACCTGCCGAAAGGCCCTGAGGCCACAGTCGAGCACCTGGCGCGAGTAGATGTCGCTGGCCAAATACCAGGGCGTGACGGGCGGCGCATACCCCACCAGCCGAGCCTGCGGGAACACCTCGCGCAGACTCTGATACGCCGGCACCTTGGCGAGATCACACTCCAGATCGGCCTTGTCGATCAGCTCCGGCTGGGCATAGGCCGCACCGGGGGTCTCCTGCGCCTCGAAGTGCGCGTCGTAGTAGGCGTTCACGTCCGGCGAGACGCCGGCCAACGTCATGAGCGAAAACAGCAACACATCGGCAGAAAAAAAGGCGTGAAAAGCGTTGGGTGAGCCCCTCACCTCGGGGTTGGCGCGGCGCTCGGTTTCCTTGTTGAGCAAAAAATTGAATTCGTCGACGCTGATATAGACCGTTCTGGGCGACAGCCCGGCATCGCGGGCAAAGCGCGCGTAGGCCAAAAACTCGGGGATCTGCGCGCCCTTGAGCGCCAGGTTGAAACAGTGCTGGCCGACAAACCGGGAGGGCCTGAGCGAGGTGACCCGCGAGCTGCCAAGAATCAGGCAGTCGTAGCCCGCGGTATCCACCGTGTGCCGCAGCAGGTTGACCTTGGCAATGCGCTCGTTGAAGGGAAAGTTCTTGCCCGTCAGCCGGTTGCCCTGGGCATACCAGAGCGGGTCGATGGCGTAGTTGAGCGCGCCGATCAGCCCCAGCACCGTGAGCAATACCAGGGCAAAGGGCCAGAATCGGAAGGGTCGGCTGGAAGGGTCGCTCATGCTCAGAACTGGAAATAGATGAACTGGCTGACGCGGGTGAGGCAGAGGATGCAGATTGCGGCCAGCAAACCGGCGAGCGCGCTCCAGCGTCGGCTGGGCTGCCAGCTCAGGCGCGCAAACAGCCGCCGGGACTCGCGCTGCACCTTTTCCAGCGCGGGGTTGAAGCGGCCCATGATCTGCTGGGTGTTGGGAAACGCCACCGCGATGAACATCAGGATGGCAATGCCGCCAATCGAGTATTTCTGCGCGATGCCGACATTGGGCGTGAAGCCATAAAACTCGAAACCATAGGGCTTGAGAAAGCCCAGCGGCCCTTCGAGGAAATTGGGCAGGTCAAAGCCATGAAAACCCGCCATCGACAGCAGAATCGACTGCGCCGCCGAAAGATTGACCGCGCGGAACAGCACCCAGGCCACCACCACGCAGAGCATGGTCAGCAGCCAGGCCAGGGTCTGCGGCAGCAGCGGCCGCTCATCGGTGAAGCCCCAGCGCGCGGTGAGGTCGCGCCAGTAGTGGTTGACCATCAGGTAGCTGCCGTGCAGCGCCCCCCAGATGAGAAAGGTGTAGCCCGCGCCATGCCAGAGGCCGCCCAGCACCATGGTGAGAAACAAATTGAGCTGCCGCCGGCCCTCGCCCCGGCGGTTGCCGCCGAGTGCGATGTAGAGGTAGTCGCGCAGAAAGGCCGAGAGCGTCATGTGCCAGCGCCGCCAGAAATCCTGGATGGAGCGCGACTTGTAAGGCGAGTTGAAGTTGAGCGAAAACCGGATGCCAAACATCCATGCCAGGCCAATCGCCATGTCGCTGTAGCCGGAGAAATCGAAGTAGAGCTGGCAGGTGTAGGCCAGCGCGCCCACCCAGGCCTCGGTAAACGTCAGCACCACGCCCTGGGCGGCGGCATCAAAAGCCAGGTTGGCGTAGGGCGCGATGGAGTCGGCAAACACCATCTTTTTGAACAGGCCGAGCACAAAGAGCGTGAGGCCCGCCCCAACGCGGTTGGCGTCAAAACGAAACACATCCGGCTGCTTGAACTGCGGCAGCACGTCCTGATACCGCACGATGGGCCCGGCAATGAGGTGCGGGAAAAAGGTGACCACCATCGCGTAGTCCAGCCAGTGGCAGGCCGCCACCTTGCCGCGATGGCCATCCACCAGGTAGCTGATCTGCTGGAACGTGAAGAAGGAAATCGCCAGCGGCAGCACGATGTGGCCGAGGCTCCACTGCTGGCCCACGAGGGCCCCGGCTGCGCCGGCGAAAAAATTGGCGTACTTGAACCAGACGATGAGCGCCAGATTGAACACCACCCCGCCACGCAGGGCCCAGACATCTGGCCGACCGGCCGCCGTGCGGCGGATCAGGTATTGCGAGAGGGTGTAATTGACCGCGAGCGACGTGCCGAGCAGGAACAGGTTTTCCCACTCCCACCAGGCGTAGAAAAACAGCGAGGCCAGTACCAGCCAGAGCATCGGCAGCCGCTGCAGCCAGCCGCTGTGACCACCGAAGCGGCCCAGCAGAAAAAACACCGCCAGCGTGAGCGGCAGAAAGGCAAACAGGAACTCGGGAGAATTGAACAGCATGCTTCAGCGTGCGCCCTGCTTTGAAAAAGCATCCAGCCCCAGCCGCTGCTTGAGCAGCAGCCAGAAGAACGGCAGGTCATCCACGAGGTAGCGCCGCCACAGGCGCTTGGGCTCGCGGTACAGGCGGTAGGCCCATTCGAGGCCAGCCCCGCTCATCCACGCCGGGGCGCGCGGCACATTGCCAGCCTCGAAGTCGATCGTGGCGCCCACGGCCATGAACACCCGCACGCCGGGCATCTGCGACTTGTAGCGCATGATGAATTTTTCCTGCTTGGGCGCGCCCACGCCCACGGCCAGTGCCGTGGCCCCGCTGTCGTTGACGAGCTGGGCGAGGGCTGCACATTCCTCGGGCTTTTTCTCAAACCCGAAGCTGGGCGAGTGCGCCCCCACCACGATCTCGCGGCCAATGCGGGCATTGATGCGCCGCTGGGCCTCCAGCGCCACGCCGGGGCCGGCACCGAGCAAAAAGAGCTTCACCTCAGGGTTTTGCGCGTGGTGCGCGCAGTACTCGCCAAGAAAATCCGAACCAGAAATCTTCTCCTTGATCGGCGTGCCGAGAAACTGCGAGCCGAGCTGAACGATGCGGCTGTCGCAGATACGAAACTCAGCCTGGTGAAAGAGCTCGAAGAACTCGGGGTCCTGCCGCAGCTTCATCAGCACATCGACGTTGGGGCTGAAGAACACGCCATCGGTGAGCTGCGCGAACAGCTCGCGGCGATCAAGGTTGGTGAGGGTGACGCCGATGATGTTGACGGTCGCGGTCATGGCAGGGGGCTTCAGGTCGAGGCCAGCAGGGTCTGGGCGCGGTGGTAGTCAGCGGGCACGCCGATGTCGATGAACAGGGCATCCGGCGCGACGTGGCCCGCAAAGCCGGCGGTAGCGGCATGTGCCTGCAACACGGCCTGCTCGAACGAAAACTGCGCCTCCGCCGGTGCCAGCTCGAACACGCGGCGCTCCAGCGCATAGATGCCGGCATTGATCAGCCCCGCGGTCGGCACCGGGTCTTTCTCGCGAAAGGCAGCAATGCGCCCTGCCGCGTCGAGCTCCACCGCCCCGTAGCGGCCGGCATCGGCCATGTGCACCAGCGTGAGCGAGGCCGCGCGACCGGCTTGCAGATGTGCGGCTGAAAACGCCTGCAGGTCGGCGGTGCAGTAGGTATCCCCGTTCAGGGCGAGTGCGCGTTGCAGCCCCGCCTCGGCGAATGCCTGCCGCAGCGCACCGCCGGTGCCGAGCGGTGTCGCCTCCACCGAATACTGCACATCGAGATATTGATAGCGGCTGCCGAAATGGTTCTGGATGATCTCGCGCTTGTGGCCCACGGCCAGCACGACGCGGGTGATGCCCTGGGCGATCAACCGGTCCAGCAAGCGTTCGAGAAACGGCCGGCCCGCGATGGGTGCCATGGGCTTGGGTACGTCGGAGACCACCGAAGCCAGCCGGGTGCCAAAGCCCCCCGCCAGTACCACGGCATCGGTGATGACCGCTGCGCTCATGGGGCGGATTTGGGTTTGTATTCCGCACCCCAGATCGCCTCTTCCACCATCGCGCAGATGGCGTGGCCGATGAGGATGTGGTTTTCCTGGATGCGCGGGGTGTGGGTGGACGGCACGGGCAGCGCGTAGTCGCAGAGGTCTTTCAGCACCCCGCCCGCGCCGCACAGCGCCACGGTGGTGATGCCCTTGGCCTTGCAGGCGGCCACGGCCTTCACCACGTTCTTGCTGTTGCCCGAGGTCGAGATGCCGATGAACACATCCCCTGCGACGCCGTTGGCCTGGATCTGCCGCTCGAACACTTTCTCGTAGCCGTAGTCGTTGCCGATGGCGGTGAGCATGGAGGTGTCGGTGGTAAGCGCAATCGAGGGCAGGCCAGGCCGGTCGAACTCGAAGCGGCTGACGAACTCGGCGGCGATGTGCTGGCTATCGGCGGCACTGCCACCATTGCCGGCGAGCATCACCTTGCGGCCGTTCTGAAAGGCCTTCACCACCACCTCGGAAACCTTGACGATGCTGGCGAGCAGCGCCTCGTCGGCCAGCACCTTCTGCTTGGCGGCCAGCGAGTCGCGGATCATCGCCTTGACCACTTCAACATTGACGCTGGCGCTCAGGGGGTTGTCTAGCGTGCCCATGACTGCACTCCATGGTTGGTGAAATTGAACTTGACGAAGTGGCCGTCGGTGACCGACAGCGCGCGCTGCACATCGAGCTTTTGCGCAGGGTCGACGAAGATCATCATGAAGCCGCCGCCGCCTGCGCCAGACACCTTCACGCCGCTGGCACCCGCCTGCATGGCAATGTCGGCTGCCTCGTCGATGCGGCTGTTGGAGATGGACGAGGCCATCTGCTTCTTGGCCACCCAGGAGTCGCGGAACAGGCCGGTGACGCCGTCGAGATCATTCTTGAGCAGACGCTCCTTCATCTCGTAGGCGATGCGCTTCAGCTCGTGCATGGAGTCCACCGACTTGCTGCCGACGGTGTTCACGGCCTTGATCTGCTCGTCGATGATCTTGGCCGACTCGCGTGACTGGCCGGTGTAATACAGCAGCAGCCGGGCGTGCAGCTCGTTGATGATGGGTTCGCGGATGCGCAGCGGGTTGATGATGACCTTGTCGTTGGCGGTGAACTCCATGAAGTTCACGCCGCCGAACGTCGCCGCGTACTGGTCCTGCTTGCCACCCGAGAGCTTGCAATCGTTGCGCTCGATATCAAACGCCAGATGCGCGAGGTCGTAGTCGCCCAGCGGCAGTTTCAGATACTCGGCGTAGGCGGCGAGAATCGAGACCACCATGGTCGATGAGGTGCCCAGGCCAGAGCCTGGCGGTGCGTCGG
>Ga0255091_1000112_pt1 | contig 36988 bp, 34 predicted proteins | sample Colum_Yuk_RepB_8_2_FD_188439 | JGI IMG/M metagenome (GOLD analysis project Ga0255091, IMG submission 188439) | Freshwater microbial communities from Columbia River, Oregon, United States - Colum_Yuk_RepB_8d | ecosystem: Environmental > Aquatic > Freshwater > River | place: USA: Oregon... | reverse complement strand
CCAGCGGGTAGTTGATGCTGGTGACGGCGATCCCCTTCTCCGCCAGTTCGATGCGCAGGGAGCGGCTGAAGGCATCCACCGCCGCCTTGCTGGCGAGGTAGGCCGCGAAGCGCGGCGTGGTCATCAGCGCCGCCACGCTCGACACATTGATGACCTGCCCGTCGCCCTGTTGCAGCATGCGCGGCAACAGGCCCAGCGTGAGCCGCACCAGCGCCAGATAGTTGAGCTGGATGGTGCGCTCGAAATCGTGCGGACGATCCAGGCTTTCCAGCAGCGGGCGGCGGATGGAGCGGCCGGCATTGTTCACCAGCACATCGATGCGCGGATGGTCTTGCAGCAGCAGCCCGATCAGCGCATCCACCGACGCGTTGTCGGCGAGATTGGCCGAATAGGCATGGGCGATGCCGCCTGCCGCCTCGATCTCGCCGGCGACGCGCGCCAGCTCTTCTTCACGGCGGGCCACCAGGCAGACGATCGCCCCCTTGGCGGCCAGCTGTTTGGCGGCCTCTTCACCGATGCCGCTGGAGGCACCGGTGATGACGATGGTCTTGTGGCGCCAGGGATCGGCGGAGGCTGTGGCTTTGGCAGGTTTCATGGACGGTGTGGTGAAAAGCGGTGCGCTATTGAACCACTTTCCGGCGCAGCCTCACGCCTGCGCGGCGGCCTTGGGCGGTGCAAGGCGCTCGGTCTTGAAGCCCTCAACGGCTTCCTGGTGCGATTTCTCGCCAGGGCTTGCCGCTGCCGGGCGATCAGGCCATGTTGCGGCACCACCGACATTCGTGAACATCGCCATGCCGAGACTCAAATGGCTCATCGCCTGCACCTTGGCCCTGCTCGGCAGCGCCGCGCTGGCCGGGCCTGTGGTCGACAAGCCCCGCAGCAGTGCCGACATCCTCGCGGACAGCCACGCCGAAGACTGGCGCACCATCGACCCGGAAAACCTGATGGTGATCGAGCTCGCCAAAGGTCGCGTGCTGATCGAACTCGCACCGGGCTTCGCGCCGCAGCACGTCGCCAACGTCAGGCGGCTGGTGCGCGAACGCTACTTTGACGGCTTGAGCGTCATGCGCGTGCAGGACAACTACGTGGCGCAATGGGGCGACGCCGACGGCAAGAAGCCCGTCAAGACGGCACAGAAGACACTGCCTGCCGAGTTCTTCCGCCGCTTTGATGAGGCATTGCCGTTTTCGCCACTGCCAGACCCGGATGCCTATGCAGCGCAGACCGGCTTCACCGAGGGCATGCCCTCGGCCCGGGACCCCGTGACGGGCCAGACCTGGCTGACGCACTGCTATGCCATGGTCGGCGCGGGCCGCGACAACGCAGCGGATAGCGGCGGTGGCACCGAACTCTATGCCGTCATCGGCCACGCGCCGCGCCACCTCGATCGCAACGTCACCCTGCTGGGCCGCGTAGTGCAGGGCATCGAACAGCTCTCCACGCTGCCGCGCGGCACCGGCACGCTCGGCTTTTACGAGCAGCCGAACCAGCGGGTGTTGCTGCGCCGGGTACGCATGGCCAGCGATCTGCCGGTCGCGCAACGCCCCGTACTGGAGGCGCTGCGTACCGACACGCCGACCTGGCAGGCCTTTGTCGAGGCGCGTCGCAGTCGACACGAGGCGTGGTTTGCCGAACCCACGGGCCGTATCGAGGTCTGCAACGTGCCGCTGCCGATCCGCGTGGCAAAAAAATAGCGTCACCTGCGGCTTGAAGCCGGTACGATGCACGCTCTCCCTGCTCACCGTCCGAGATCCGCTTTGCCTTTGCCCCAGAACCCGTCCAAAACGGCGACCCGCCTGTTGTCAGTCGTCCTGCTGCTGTCGCTGGCCCTGCCGGCCAAAGCCGATTTCCCTGCCCTGGGTGCCCTGGAAAGCAGCGGCGCGCGCGTAACCGCCGCTGTCATCGATCTCGATACCGGCAAGCCGCTGGAACGACGCAACGCCGATCTCCGCCTCTCGCCCGCGTCGGTCACCAAGCTGGTCACTGCGGCGGCGGCACTCGAAACCTGGCCTGCGGACAAGGTGTTTCTCACCCGGGTGTCGGCCACTGCGCCGGTGAGTGCCGGCGGCCTCCTCGATGGCGACCTTGTCATCCATACCGAGGGCGACTCCACACTCGATCACTCGGCGCTGTGGTCGCTTGCCGCGCAGATCCGCGCCGTGGGCGTACGCCGGGTGACGGGCGAGATCAAGGTGAGCACCGCGCCCTTTGGCCCTCTGGGCTGCGAGACCAAAGACCGCTGCGACGCGCTGGAAAAATCCTCCACCGCCTACAACGCGCCGCTCGCCGCCATCGGCAGCGATTACGGCAACTGGTGCATCGACATCAAGCCGGTCAGCGTCGGCACGCCTGCCACCATCACCGGTTGCGGCGGCATGGCGCTGCCCATCCCGGTCGAAGGCACCATCAACACCGTGGCCAGCAAGGGTCGCAACACCTTCTGGGCCGACCGCTTCACCGTCGCTGCCCAAGGCGATGTGCTGCGCGTGGGCGGCGACCTGCCGCAGGGCGCACCGCAGAACCTCTATCGCGCCATGTCCAACCCCCCGCTGGGACTCGGCATGCTGCTGCGCGAAACGTTGAAGGTGGTGGGGATCGAAGTGGTCGGCAGTCCGCGCGTCATCGCCACCCCAGCCCCCGGCGGCAGCATCGAGATCGCCCGCGTCGACGGCCTGCTGCTCAAGGAGCAGCTGGGTCGCATGCTGCGTTTCAGCAACAACTACATCGCCGACTCGCTCACCCTCAACATCGGTGCGGTCGCCACCAACAAGGCCGGTACGCTGGCCGATAGTGCCCGTTCGCTGAGCAACTACATGCAGCGGGTTGCCCCGCAGGTGCTGCCGGCGCCGCTGTTCAGCGGCAGCGGGCTGACGCCCGAAAACCGTCTCTCTGCCGCCGAACTCACCGCCATGCTCGGCTCGGTCTATCGCGACCCGGTGCGCTTCCCCGCCCTCTACGGCGGCATGGTGGTGCCGCGGCAGGCACCGTTCGCCTTCTTGCGCCAGGGCAGCAAGGACTGGATGGAGCGCGTGGCCTTGAAGACCGGCACCATGAACGACCCCGTGTCGGTGTGCGGTGTGGCGGGCTACCTGCGCAAAAAGGATGGTGGCTGGATGAGCTTCGCCATCCTCGTCAACGGCGGCACGGGCTACAAGCATGTGCCGCTCTACAAGAGCATGGAAGCCATCCGTAAAGACATCGAGTCGATCCTGCAGCGCAACTGATACGACGGGGTGCGGCCAGCGCGCGAACGGCCGCACACGGCTGCGGTGTGCGGGCAGTCTAAGCACTCCCCGGAGCCCGGAACCGTCGCGCGCTTCAGCTGCCCCATCTGCCGCCGCCATGCCCCGCGCTGAGGCGACTGCGCGCGGGCGGATGTGCGCATCTCGGCAGCGCCAGCTGCCACCACCGTCCCCGCTTCGGGCTCGAAATCCCTGGCTTCAGCGCTCGAGTGCAAAAAACGGCACTGAGCCGTCGATGCCCTTGATCGGTTCGGCAGTACGCGCCGACAAGCTGGCGGCTTCCTCAGCAGGCAGGGCTGCCTGTGTCGCCTGATCGACCAGCACCTCGCCATCCGCCGCCAGTTGGCACAGCCGGGCGGCGAGATTGATGACGGGGCCGACCGCCACATATTCCAGTCGCCCCGCGGCCTGGATGGCACCCACGGTGGCCTCGCCGCTGGCGATGCCGACACCAAGCCCTAGCCCCTGCGCGGCGAGCAGCGGCGCCAGGCGCTGGTGCAGCAGGCGTGCGAGGCGGAGGGCGCGGGCGGCATGGTCCTTCTGCGCGACCGGCGCGCCGAACAGCAGCAGTACCCCATCGCCGGCGTGGTCCTTGACCGTCGCACCCAACTCCGCTGCCGCCTGACCGACCACGGCGTAGTACTGCTCCAGCAGCTCCACCACGACGGGGGTTTCACGCGCCTCGGTAAAGCTGGTGAAACCACGCAGATCGCAGAACACGGCACTCAAGCTGCGGCGCTCGCGCTTGAGCACCTGATCAGGACCTTTCAGCCGCATCATCTGTGCGACTTCGGGGGCCAGGAACTGGCTCATCAAATGCCCCCGCCGCCCGAGCACGATCAGGTATCGCACCGCGCCAAACAGGATGATGAGCAGGCCCAGCGCGATACAAACCGGCACCGAGGCCGGCTGCACCAACAGGCCCGCGAACAGAAACGGGGCGGCGGCCATCAGGGCGCGCAAGCGGATCGCCTCTGCCGGGTCGCTGCGGCCGAACATCAGCAGCAGGATGGCGATGGTCGATAGCAGCACGGCCGTGCCCAGTACCGGTGCGAACACGGCCCACTCGATGGCGCGGATCCGAAAAAAGCCACTCACCCCGGTCGTGGCGTGCTCGGGATCGATGGCGATGTAGCCGAGTGAGAGCCCGCCATAGATCAGCACCAGGATCTGCGCGGCCAGAAATAGTCCGTTGGCGGCCCGCCGCAACCCACGCCGCACCGTGTCGGCGATGCGCCGCGCCCACTCCATGCCGGCCAGGATCGACAGGGCTTCGAGCCCGCGCGACACCGCGGTGATGGCAACCGAGGACGTGGCGATTTCGAGCGGGGCCAGCAACAACCGCAAGCCCAGCACCACGAAGCACAGCGCCAGCGCCCGGCTGGCGCGTCCCTGCCGATCAGTCGAGAAAAAGATCAGCCCCAGACCCGTGGTGAAGAGGCCCACGACGTGGAAGGCGGTGGCATCGGGGGCAAGGGTTTCCATGCGGTCGATGCTACTGCCCATCGCGGTGCTTGTGGCAGGCTAGGGCCACACGGTTTCCACCCCGCCACCATGCCTGCCCGCCGCGCCGCCACCGTCTTCATCTTTGTGCTCGTCGTGCTGGATGTGCTGGCGCTGGGCATCGTCATCCCGGTATTGCCGCCGCTGGTGGTGCAGTTCGCCGGCGGCGACATCCAGCAGGGTGCAGCCATCTACGGCCTGTTCGGCACCGCCTGGGCGCTGATGCAGTTCGTCTGCTCGCCGGTGATCGGCGCAATCTCCGACCGCTACGGGCGGCGGCCGGTGCTGCTGCTCTCCTGCTTCGGCATGGCGATCGACTACGTGTTCATGGCGCTGGCACCCACGCTGGCGCTGCTGTTCATCGGCCGCGTCATCTCCGGCATCACGGCGTCGAGTTTTTCCACCGCCGGGGCCTACATCGCCGACGTCACGGCGCCTGAAAAGCGCGCGCAGGCCTTCGGCATGATGGGTGCTGCCTTTGGTGTCGGTTTCGTCATCGGCCCGGCGCTGGGCGGCGTGCTGGGCCACCTCGATCCGCGCCTGCCGTTCTGGGTGGCCGGTGCCCTGGCCTTTGCCAATGCGGCTTATGGCTTCTTCATCCTGCCGGAGTCGCTGCCGGTGGAAAAACGCAGCCCCTTCATCGCCTGGAAGAAGGCCAATCCCGTTGGCTCGCTCAAGCTGCTGCGTTCGCACCCGGAGCTGTCTGGCCTGGCCATCACCTACTTCCTGTTCCAGCTCGCCCACTACGTACTGCCGAGCGTGGCCGTGCTCTATGCCAGCTACCGCTATGGCTGGAACGCGCAGACCATGGGGCTGAGCCTGGCGGCGGTGGGCATCTGCAACATCTTCGTGCAGGCAGCGCTCATCAAGCCGGCCGTCGCCTGGCTGGGCGAACGCGGAGCGATGCTGACCGGCCTGGGCTTTGGCGTGGCCGGGTTCGCTGGCTACGCGCTGGCGCCAACGGGCACGGCCTTCATGGCGGTGATTCCGGTGTTCAGTCTGATGGGGCTGTTCGGCCCCGGCGTGCAGGCCATGATGACGCGGCATGTCTCGGCCTCGGAACAGGGCCAGTTGCAGGGTGCCAACACCAGCCTGATGGGCGTGGCTGGGCTGATCGGGCCGTTCCTGTTCACGCTGTCGTTCTCGCACTACATCGCTGCAGATCGCGCCTTCAAGCTGCCGGGCGCGCCGTTTTTCATCGCTGCCGGCTGCTTGCTGTGCGGTGCGGCCATTGCGGCATACAGCACGAGGGCCCGTCATGCGCCGGCCTGACCAGACCGAAGCCGTACTCGAATGGCTGGCCGACTACGTGATCGACGACGAGCACGACGCGCTGGACGAAGCCTGCGCCATGGCCGCACACCAGCCCGTCAAGATCGACGCCCTGCTGGCGGGGCTCGAAGCAATGGCCAGCCAGCACGGTGACCCGGCGCGTCTCAGGCTGGCCCGCGTGGCGCTGCGAGCTGCGCTGCAACTGCCACTGATTCCCGGCCCGGTGTGCCGGCCCTCGGCGTGAGCGAGGTGCTGGAGGTCCGGCTGGACGTGTGGCTCTGGGCTGCGCGTTTCTACAAGACCCGCAGCCTGTGCAAGGCCGCGATCGAGTCTGGCCACGTGCGGCTGGATGGCGAGCCCGTGAAACCCAGCAAGTCGGTGGCCGTCGGCATGCGCCTGCGCATCAAGCAGGGCAGCGACTGGCGCGAGGTGGCGGTGCTGGCCCTGGCCGATGTGCGCCGCGGCGCGCCCGAGGCGCAGCAGCTCTACGCCGAGACGGCCGAGAGCCTGGCCAAACGCGAGCAACTGCGGCTGGCGCGAAGCGCGTCCGACGGCCTGGTAAGCGATGCGAAGCCCAGCAAGAAATTCCGCCGCGCCGTCATCCAGTTCAAGAAATCGCTCGGCTACGAAGATTGAGCAGGGGCAGTTCAGACCGCGTTCAGCCACCCGCAACGTAAGATTGCGGCCACGCATTCAACCGTCATTCGAGAACGCCCATGAACCGTCTTCGCTCCCTGCTCGTCGCCCTTGCCCTGCCCCTCACCGTGCTGGCTGCCGAGCCGCTGGTGGTGCTGCAAAACCCGCAATCGCACGGCGACAGCAGCTTCAGCTACCGCCAGGAGTTCAACGCCACCTGCGGTGCGCCCAGCGTTGGCGACTGCGGCAGTTGCACCGTGAGCTGCCCGGTGGGTGCCGCTGCCACCTGCAAGCCCGGAAAGGTGTCCGCCGCCATGGGCGATGGGACCTGCCAGCGCGAGCCTTCCTGCACCTGCGTCAGCAGCACGCCGTCACCGAAGAAGTAAGCGCCCAAAGAAAAGCCCGCTCCCAGTTGTATTGGAAGCGGGCTTTGTCGTGCCGCCTCAGCGGTTGCCGGTGCGATGGCTCGTGTTGCTGCGCGTCTGCGGTGCACCACTGCGGCCCGGCGCACCACCACCCGGTCGCTGCGGCCCACGACCCGGCTGACCACCGCCGCCGCCATTGCCACGCGGCGCTGCGGCTTTTGTCCCGCCACCGCCACCTGAACGACCGCGGCCACCCTGCGGCGGACGCGGCGGGCGCGGCTCGCTGTTGATCGCAATCGCGTCGTTGCGCGGCACGAAACCCTCGACGGTGAGCACCGGAATGTCGCGCTTGATGAGGCGCTGGATGTCCTTCAACTCCTGGCGCTCGTCGCTGGCAACAAAGCTGAGTGCTTCACCCTTCATGCCGGCACGACCGGTGCGGCCGATGCGGTGCACGTAGTCCTCCGGCACGTTCGGCAGCTCGAAGTTGATCACGTGCGGCAGGTTGTCGATGTCGATACCGCGGGCGGCGATATCGGTGGCCACCAGCACCTTGATGCGGTTGGCCTTGAAGTCGGCCAGCGCCTTGGTGCGCGCGCTCTGCGACTTGTTGCCGTGCAGGGCAGCGGCGCCGATGCCGTTGGCGTTGAGGTGATCGCAGATGCGGTTGGCGCCGTGCTTCATGCGCGCGAACACCAGCACCTGCTGCCAGTCGCCCTGCTTGATCAGATGCACCAGCAGCTCGCGCTTGTGGCGCTGCTCGACCAGGGTGATCTTCTGCGCCACCGATTCCACCGTGGTGTTGCGCGGTGCGATATCGATTTCCTGCGGATTGGTCAGGAAGGTCTTGGCCAGGCTACGGATTTCGTCCGAGAAGGTTGCCGAGAAGAGCAGGTTCTGGCGCTTGGCCGGCAGCATCTTCAACACCTTCTTGATGTCGTGGATGAAGCCCATGTCGAGCATGCGGTCGGCCTCATCGAGGATGAAGGTCTCGATGTGGGAGAGATCGGCCGTGCGGTCGTTGGCGTGCTCCAGCAGGCGGCCCGGCGTGGCGATCACGATGTCCAGCCCGCGCTTGAAAGCATCGACCTGCGGCTGATGGCCCACACCACCAAAGATCACCGCATGGCGCAGATGCAGCCCGTGACCGTAGGTCGCCACACTCTCGGCCACCTGGGCGGCGAGTTCGCGCGTGGGGGTGAGCACCAGCACGCGCGGCTGGCGCTTGGGGTGCGAAGGCACGGTGGCGAGGCGATGCAGGATCGGCAGCACAAAGGCGGCGGTCTTGCCGGTGCCGGTCTGCGCGGCCGCGAGCAGATCAGTGCCCGTGAGCACGGCGGGGATCGCGCGCTCCTGGATCGGCGTGGGAATGCTGTAGCCCTCTTTGGCAACAGCAGCAAGCAGGGCCGGATGCAGGCCCAGGTCGGTAAACGTCACGGATACATACTCCGAAGAATGCGGAGTAAAACCTCTCCGCGCGGGTTGTGCCCACACAATAGCGGGCGACAAAAGGGCGCGGAGTATACGCGCTGCGTCCAGGCCCGTGGGTGCCGCTCAGCGCAGATAGTTGAACAGGCTCAAGCCCTGCACCTTGGCGAATGCACTCTGTGCCGCCTGCAGTGAGAGCGAATGCAGTTGCAGGCGGCTGATCGACTCGGCGTAATCGAGATCGCGCACCTCGCTCAGGGTCGTTTGCAGCTGCACGTCCTGACCTTGCAGGCGGTTTTCCACGTCATCCAGCGTGGCGAGCCGCGCACCGACGTAGGTGCGTACGTTGGAGAGATGCACGAGACCCGTGTCGAGATCGCCAATCGCGGTGGCGAACTGCACGGTGTTGGCGGTGCGCGCCGCCGGCGTGCTGGTGTCGCCCAGCGTCGCGTCGATCACCTGCTGCACGCGGGCGAAGAGGTCGGTGTTGCCGCCGCGACCGTTGTCCACGCGCAGAAAAGTCGCATCGCCGGTATCACCCTCGGCGATGCTGCGGCCCTCGCCCACCGCGATTTCGCGCACGGTCTGTGTGCCGGCATAGCTGATCGTCGTCGCCCCCTCCGCGAATGGGGCGCTGCCATCGAGCGTGCCGCCAAAGATGTAGTGGCCGATGCCATCGGTGGTGTTGGCAATGTCCACCAGCTGCGACTTGAGCTGGATCAGTTCGCTGGAAATCTGCTTGCGGTTCTCGCTCGATACCGTCCCGGTATTCGCCTGGATGGCCAGTTCGCGCACGCGGTTGAGCACGTCGCTGGCAGAGGACAGCGCACTCTCTTCCACCCCCATGCGCTGCCGCAGGGTGACGACATTGCTGGTGAGCTGGGTGTGCTCGGCCTGTGCCTGTTCCAGCGCCAGCACCTGCGACATGCCGCTGGGGTTTTGGCCCGCGCTCGTGAACTTGAGACCGGCGCTGACATCCGCCTGCGCCTTGGCGACGGCTGCCTGCTGCTGAAAGATGTTGGCGACGCTGCTGTTGAACAGGCCTGGTGTGGAGACGCGCATGGTCTGGCTCCCGATGGTCAGCGGCGGGTGGCGGCGATGAGCGTGTCGAACAGCGTGCTGGCGGTGGCGACCACCTGCGCCGCCGCCTGGTACGCCTGCTGGTAGCGCACGAGATTGGCGGCCTCCTCGTCGAGATTCACGCCCGAAGCCGCATCGCGCTCGCCCTGGCTTTGGGCGCGTACGGCCTCGGCCGCCGTCTTGGCGGTGGCCACATGCAGTGCGGTCGCACCCGTCTCGGTCACCAGTGCGGCATTGGCATTGGCGAAGGTGCTGCGCCCCCCATCGAGCGTTTTCTGCCGCGCGATGTCGGCCAGCGCCCGGGCATTGCGGTTGTCACTGCTGCCGGCGGTCGTGGGGGCGATGCTGAAACGGTCACCGGCTTTCGGCGTGCCGCTCAAGGTCACCGACCAGCCGTTGGCGCTGATCGTGTCGCCGGCGGCAAACGCCACACTGGGCCCGCTGCCGATCTGGTAGCTGCTGTCGCTGGTAAAGGTGATGGTGGCGGGCGTCGTGAGCTGTGTGGCGCTGCCATCGACCACGGTCGGGGCCGACAACTTGCCGGTGCCGGTATTGCTCAAGCTCGCACTGCTGTTGAGCCGGCCGGCGGCCGCGAAGCTGCGCGGATCGGTGGTCACCATGCGCAGCGACGCCGCGGCGTCGTGAGTGGGGCTGATCCGCAGGCTGTCGCCGGTCGCGGCCGTTCCGCTCAGGGTGATCTTCACGCCCTCGGCGACGATGGGGTCGGCACTGCTGCCGGTGCCGGTGAAGCTCACCACCTCGCCACTCTTCGCCCGGGTGAGCTGCCAGCCGGTGGCGGTGTTGCGCAAGAGATAGTCGTCGCCAGTGACCTGGCTCAAGTCCCCAAAGGCGACATCGGCGCCGACCGTGCCCGTGTTGTTGATGCCCACGAAGGCGCGTCCTGCGGGGGTACTGAAGAGCGCCGTGCCGACCTGCCCATCCTGTGTCACGCCCTGGGCCTGCACGGCGTTGATCTGTGCACTCAGCCCCACGGCGACGCGGCCAAGCTTTTCCAGGGCCGGGTCCACCAGGCTGCGGCGCGCGTCCAGCAAGCCGCCGATCGCGCCGCCGCTGAGCTGGTTGGTCACGCGCGCGCCACCGCTGCTCACATCGAGCCTGCCGGGACGATGCAGATCGGGGGTGGTGGCGAGCGCGGTGACCCGCTCGCCCAGCACCAGAGACTGTCCGGCGCTGGTGAAGACATTGAGGCTGCCGTCGTCCTGCGGCAGCGTGGTGACGCCCACCTGCTCGCTGAGTTTCTGCACGAGCGTATTACGCTGGTCGAGCAGGTCCGTCGGTGTATTGGGGCCCGCCAGCGCAATGCCGCGATTGAGCTTGGCGATGCTGGTGGCCAGTTCGTTCACCGTTGCCACCGCCTGGCCAAGCCGCTGATCGATTTCGCCATCCAGCGCCGATAGCTCGCTGTGCAGGCCATTGAAGCGATCCACCATCGACTGCGTCTGGCCCATCACCGCCTGGCGGGTGGCGGTGGAGCCGGGGTCGCCTGCGATCTGTTCCAGCCCGCTGAAGAAATTGTTGAGCACGCCCGAGAGGCCGCTGCTGCTCGCGGAGAGCAGCGTATCGGTGCGACCGGCGAGACTGTTGAACACGTCGAGTCGCGAGACCTCGGCACCATCGCGCACCAGCCGCGACTCCACCAGCGCATCGTTGATGCGCTGGGTGCCATGCATCTCCACACCGCTGCCGGTGTCGTAGCGATCGATATTGCCGCCGGGGCGCGCAGACTGGTCCACCCGCTGCCGCGAGTAGCCCTGGGTACCGACGTTGGAGATGTTGTGGCCGGTGAGGTCCAGCCCTTTCATCGCCGCCAGCAGGCCGGAGCTGCCGATGCTGAGGAGGTCAGCCATGGCGCAGCCCTCCGGCAGACGGGATGGAGACGTTCACAGGCGCGTTCATCACTTCATCCGCACCAGCGAGGCGGCCTGCTGCGCATTCTCGTCGGCCGACTTCATCGCCCGCGTCTGCAGCTCGAAGTTCCGCGCCAGTTCGATCATGGTCACCATCGCATCGGCGACATTGACGTTGCTGGATTCGAGCGCACCCGCGGTCAGCACGCTGCCGGTTGCGGTTTCCGGCGTGAAACCGGGGCGGGCCTTGAACAGGCCGTTGCCACTGCGTTCGAGCTGACTGGTCGCCGCCGACACCACCTTGAGCTTGCCGGCACTCACCGCGCCCGCACCGCTTTGCCCGGCGGGAATGATGGAGAGCGTGCCGTCCGCGCCGATATTGAGCGAGGTCGCCGTCGGCAAGGTGATGGGCCCACCGTCACCAAGCACGGCGAGGCCCGAGGCGGTGCGCAGCGTGCCAGTGGCATCCAGCGTGAGATCGCCCGCTCTGGTGTAGGCCTCGCTGCCGTCGGGCGACTGCACGGCCAGCCATTGGTCGGGCTTGAGGGCGATATCCAGCGCGCCCCCCGTGGACTGCAAGCTGCCGCCGCGGCCATCGGTGCCCGCGATGAAGTTCTGCACGTTGATGCGCGAGCCAAAGCCCGTGCCCTGGATACCCACCGCGCCCGCCACCGCCAGCTCGGCCTTGAAGCCGGTGGTGCTGGCATTGGCGAGGTTGTGGTGGTTGACCGCCTGCGCGCGCAGGGTCTGCGCGGCACCGGTCATTGCGACATAGAGGGCGCGGTCCATGACGATTACCGGATGTTGATGATCGTCTGTGTGATCTGATCCGAGGTCTGGATCATCTGGGCATTGGCCTGAAAGTTTCGCTGCGCCGTGATCATGTTGACGAGCTGTGCGGTGAGATCGACGTTGCTGGACTCCAGCGCGCCGGACTGGATCGCACCCAGATTGGCGCTACCGGCCTGCCCGCGCAGCGGCGCGCCGCTGGAGAAGCTCTCGGCAAAGGCGGTATCGCCGAGCTTTTTCAGGCCCTGCGGATTGCTGAAGCTCGCCAGCGCCACCTGACCCAGCGCGATGGCCTGGCCATTGGAGTAGCGGCCCTGCACCACGCCTTCGGCGGTCACTTCCAGCCCCGCCAGACGGCCGCTGGTGAAGCCATCCTGCGTCAGCCGCGAGACGCTGAAGGCGTCGCCGTACTGGGTGGTATCACCCAGACCCAGGGTGATGTTGAGCGGCGCCGCACCATTGGCGAGCGTGACGGCCGGCAGCGTGACCTTGCCGCCCGCCGGCGTGAGCAGCGCGCCGCTGCTGCTGAAAGTCAGCGGCGTGGCCGGTCCGGTGCTGGTGCCGTCGATAGTGGTGTTGAGATCCCAGCCATTAGTGGTGGCGTTCTTTACGAAGTACATCGTGGCGTTGTGCGTGCCGCCCAGCGAGTCGTAGACCGTCACCGAACTGGTGTGGTTGAAGCTGGTCGGGTCGCTGGGATTGAACGGCGTGGTAGTCGGCACTGTGGCGTTGGCCGGCAGATTGGCCTTGGCCTGCAACAGGCCCGTGGCCTGCGGCGGGCTGTCGGCATTGGAGAGTTGCAGGTCTTGCAGATTGGCGGTGTCAAAGCCCTGGCCGCTGGCGAGCGGCGGATACACCTGCAAGCGCTGGTTGCTGCTGTTGACGACAAAGCCCTGGCGATCCGGCCCGAAGGCGCCTGCGCGGCTGTATGCCAGGCCCTGGTCGCTTTTGAGCGTGAAGAAGCCCTCGCCCTGGATGGCGAGGTCGAGCGTGTTGTCGGTGTAGTTGAGGTTGCCCTGCTTGAACTGCTGCGCGATCTGCTGCAGCCGCGTGCCCTGGCCGCTGGTGGTGCGGGCGAGCCCATAGGCGGTGGCCCCGAACACATCGCCGAACTCGGCGCGAGAGGACTTGAAGCCCGAGGTATTGGCGTTGGCGATGTTGTTGCCGGTGACGCCCAGATCGGCCGAGGCGGCGTTGATGCCGCTGAGTGCAATGGAAAACGACATGAGTTGCTCCTTTGAGGGCGGTTAGCGGATGAGGCTGACGGCGGAGAGTGCGACCGTGCGGCCGCCCTCCACTTCCAACTGCAAGCCCTGCGCCCCGAGGCGCACGGCGGTGACGGGGGTGACGATTTCGGTCGGGATGGCCTGGGCGCTGCCGTCGGCGGCCGTGAGTTGCAGGCTCACGGTGTAGGCGCCGGCCGGTGCGCGGCTGCCGGCCGTGGTCTGGCCATCCCAGGCCAGGTCCACCGGGCCTGCCGCGTGGGTGCCGAGGTCGATCTGGCGCACCACGGCACCGCTGGGATCGCGAATGGTGGCGGTGAGGTTGCCGCTGCTGGGCAAGGCACCGGTGGCGGTGACGCTGCCGGCAGCCCCGAGCGCGAGCGTATCGCCCGGTACCTGTACCGTGCGCCCGACCATGGAGGCCCCTTGCAGGGCCTGGTTGGCCGTGAGGCTGTCGGACAGCGAGGCAAACCCGGTGTTGAGCGACTGGATGCCGCTGACGGTGGAGAACTGCGCGATCTGCCCCAGAAACTGCGCCGAGTCCATCGGCTTGAACGGGTCCTGGCTTTGCAGCTGCTTGGTCATCAGCTTCAGGAAATCGTCCTGCCCCAGGCTCTGCTTCGCCCCGGTCTGCGTCGGTTGGGCGAGACCAATCGAGTGGTAGTCGTTGATGGCGGTGGTCATGGGCGGCTCACTTACCCAGGCTCAGGGTGCGCATGGTCAGGTCCTTGACCGTGTTGAACACCTCGACGTTGCTCTGGTAGCTGCGCGATGCGGAAATCATGTTCACCATCTCCTCGACGACGTTGACACTCGGTGCATAGACGTAGCCCTCGCCGTCCGCGAGCGGATGGCCGGGCTGATAGAGCTTCTGAGGTGCAGCATTGGCGGTCTGCACGTCCAGCACCCGTACCCCGGCGGTTTCGCCCTGGGCATCGGTGACCACGGAGAACACCGGCTCGCGGGCCTGGTAGACGCCATCCGGCGAGCCCGCCACGTTGTTGGCATTGGCGAGGTTGCTGGCGGTGGCGTTGAGGCGCACCGACTGCGCGCTGAGCGCAGAGCCGGCGATGTCGAAGATGCGGAAGGTGCTCATTGACCAGTGATCGCCGTCATCAGCGCCCTCACCCGGCCATCCAGAAAATTGAGGCTGGCCTGGTACCGCAGCGCGGTTTGGGCGAACTCGGCCTGCTCGATCTGCACATCCACCGTATTGCCGTCGGCGCTGGCTTGCAGCGGCACGCGCCAGACTTCGTCAGGCGATGTACCGGCGGCGTGGCCTGCAACCGGCAGATGCCGCGCATCGCTCGTCGCGAGCGCGCTACCGTTCGCGGACTCCGCCCTCAAGGCCTGCTCGAAATTGACGTCCTTGGCGAGAAAGTGGGGCGTATCGGAATTGGCGATATTGGCCGCCAGCACGTCCATGCGCTGCCGGCCCAGTGACAGGGCTTTGGCGTGGATACCGAAAAGGGCGTCCGACATGGCGGGACTCCGGCGGGGAACAGTGGGCACTCCTCCAAGTCCCGTACCCGGCCGGGTTGCCGCAGCCCCATCGAATCCCGACGGCTTTCCGGCAGTGGCCTGGCTTCGGTTCCGGAACGGCCGCCGATTCCTTGGCAGTGCCGTCTGCCCCCCTGGAAGACTGCGTTCGTCGGTGATGACCTGACGGTCGTTATAGATCTGCCGCCGTCCGCCGCAAACTGCTGGCAGCCCGCATCATCCCGGAGCGTTGATGTCCTACGGACAGGTCCCCTTCTGGCAACAGCCTCTCCGCCTGTCCGGGCTGGCGGTGCTGGTGGGGCTGTGTTGCTGGGCCAGCATCGCGCTCACGCGCGGTGATGGCGGCGTCGCCTCGATCTGGCTCAGCAATGGCCTGATGATCGGCCTGCTGCTGACGATACCCAATCCCGGATGGCTGCCCACGCTCGCGGCGGGCTTCCTCGGCAATGCGGCCGCCAATGCGCTGTCCAGCGATACGCCGCAGATGGCGATCCTGCTCGCGCTCTGCAACAGCCTCGAAATCGCGCTGGCTGCCTGGCCTCTGAGACGTCGATTCGGCCGCAAGCTCGACCTCACCACATCCAAGGGCCTGCTGAGCTTCGCGGCGTTTGCCCTGCTGCTGGCACCGGCGCTGAGCGGGCTGCTGGCGGCCGGGCTGCTGGCCTTGCCGGGCGGTGACCCGGGCCAAGTCTTCGCGATCTGGTTTCCGGCCGATGTCATGGGCATCCTCATCATCACGCCGCTAATCCTGGCGCTGCACGCCCAGGCCGACCTCCAGGTCAGCCGCCTGCAGTGGCGGCAGGCTTGGCTGCCCTGGCTGCTGGTGATCAGCAGCGGCCTGCTGGTGTTCTCCCAGGATCGTTATCCGCTGCTGTTCCTCGTCTTTCCGCCGCTGCTGGTGCTCACCTACCTGCAAGGGCTGGTCGGCTCGATGCTGGGGGTGGCGACCATCACCGTGATTGCTGTGTCCGCCACCATCAACGGCCACGGTCCTTTCATGCTCATCGATACGCCGTCGATCGAGATCCGCATCCTGACGCTGCAAGTATTCGTTCTGGTCGCAGCCGCCCAGGGTCTGGGCACGGGCGTGCTACTGGCGCAGCGGGAGCGGCTGACGCTGGCGCTGCGCCGCAGCGAACAGAACCTGCGAACCATCACCGACAGCCTGCCGGCACTGGTGACTTACATTGACCACGAGCAGCGCTATCGCTTCGTCAACGCGCAGGTCGGCCGGGTATTCGGCGGCGACCCCTCCAGCATGCTGGGCCGGACCATGCGCGAGGTGCGCGGCGAGCTGGTCTACGCCGACATCCGGCCCCATGTGGAGCGGGCGCTGGGTGGCGAGACGGTGAGTTTCGAGAGCTACGGCATCGCCATGGGCAGGCCGTATCACTACCAATCCAACTATGTGCCGGACCTGGCGGCGGACGGCAGCGTGCAGGGCTTCTTCGCGATGACGTTCGACATCACCGAGCGCAAGAACGCCGAGTTGCGCCAGGCTGCCGACGAAGAGCGGCTGCGAATCATCGCCGACAACCTGCCGGCACTGATTGCCTATCTGGACCATCACGGCATCTACCGCTTTTGCAACCACACCCATGCCGACTGGTTTGGTAAGCCGGTGTGTGACTGGCTGGGCAACGACTATCGCCAGGTCATCGACGAAGCGTTTGCCGATGCGCAGTCGCCCCATCTGCGCAAGGCGCTGATGGGCCTGCGCGTGGATACCGATCTGGTGTTGCAGACGCGGGGTGTCGCCCGCAACGTGCGCGCCAGCTACCTGCCGCATCACGCTGGCGATGGCCGGGTGCTGGGCGTGTATCTGCTGATGAACGACATCACCAGTCTCAAGCTCGTGCAGGACCAGCTGAGTCATCTCGCACGCTATGACCCACTGACAGGACTGGCAAACCGCCGCGAGTTGCAGGAGCGCATCGAGAACGCCATCGCGCACAACCGCCGGCACAGTGGCAGCCACGCGCTGATGTTCCTCGACATCGACCACTTCAAAGCCATCAACGACACCTGGGGCCATGCCGCCGGCGATGCGGTGCTGTGCGAGATCGCCACCCGGCTGAAAGCCTGCGTGCGGCAGACCGATACGGTGGCGCGGCTGGCCGGGGACGAGTTCGTGGTCATCCTGGAGCGCCAGCACAACCCGGCGGAATCGCGCTTCATCGCCCGCAAGATGGTGGCGGCCATGGGCAAGCCGGTGGTCTTTGATGGCAGCACCATCACGGTGAGCTTGAGCATCGGCATCGCCTTCGACCACTGCGGCACGCTCGGGCCGGAAGCGCTGCTATCGATGGCCGACAAGGCGCTCTACGGGGCCAAGGCGGCCGGGCGAAATACCTTCAGGCTGATTGCCGGTGATGTCGGATCGCCGCCGAAAGCCGCGAGCGCCTGCTGAACGCTACCGGCGCTTGGCGGCCTTGGGCTGGGCGCGCTGGCGCACCGATTCGTAAAGGCAGACCGCTGCCGCTACCGAGACATTGAGCGACTCGATCTTGCCCGCCATGGGGATGTTCACCAGCTTGTCGCAGGTCTCGCGGGTGAGTCGGCGCATGCCCTCGCCCTCACCGCCCATGACGATCACGGTCGGCCCGGTGAGGTCACTCTCGTACAGCGAGTGCTCGGCCTCGCCGGCCAGGCCGGTGATCCAGTAGCCCAGTTCTTTGAGCCGCTCCAGCGTGCGTACCAGGTTGGTGACGGCAACCACCGGCACACGCTCGGCGGCACCGGCGGCGGCCTTGCGTGCCACGGGCGTCAGCCCCACGGCGCGATCCTTGGGGATGATGACGGCAGTGACGCCCGTCGCCTCGGCGGTGCGCAGGCAGGCGCCGAGGTTGTGCGGGTCCTGCACGCCATCGAGCACCAGCACAAGGCGATCCGGCGTGGCGGGCAGTTCGAGTGCGTCCTCACCCTGGTAGTCGGCCGCCTCGACGGCGGCGATCACGCCCTGGTGCCGCAGGCCCGGCGCCATCATGTCGAGCTGGTCTTTCGATACGGTGCGAACGGTGACGCTGCGGCGCTGCGCCAGCGCCAGCAGGGCGGCGATGCGGGCGTCCTTGCGGCCACCGAGAATCAGCACCTCGCGGGGCTTCTTCTCGGCGTCGTCGAGGGCGGCTTCGACGGCATGAAAGCCGCCGATGTATGTCTCAGACATGGATGTGTTTCCCAAAAGAAAGCGGGGCTGGCCAAAGACCAACCCCGCTGGATGTAGAGCACGCAGCTTATACCGCGCCAACCACTTCGTCAGCTTCAGCCTCCCAGATATCCGGGCGGGGTGTAGGCCGCCTGCTCGTCGCCCTGAACAATGGCCTTGAGGACGATGTCGACACGGCGGTTGCGCGCCTCGTCGACATTGTCGGCGGTGCGCACCAGCAGCTCGCGCTCGCCACGGCCTTCCTGCCGGATACGCTGCGCGGGCACGCCGCGATTGACCAAATAGCTTGCGACACTTGCCGCACGACGCTCGCTCAAGGACTGGTTGAAAGCATCACTGCCGACACTGTCGGTGTGGCCAACCACGTGGATGACGGTGGAGTTGTAATCGCTGATGGTGCTGGCGAGCTTGTCGAGCGCGGCCATCGCCTGCGGCTTGAGCACGGCGGAGCCGAGGTCATAGGTGACGTCGGCCGCCACTGCCACGTTGAGCGAGCCATCGGCCATGGTGTTGACGCTGAGCTGGCGGTTGGCTTCCTCGGCGGCAAGCTTGCGCTTGAGCTCTGCGCGTTGGCGGTCCATGTAGTTACCCACGGCACCGCCAGCCAGTGCACCGATCAGGGCACCAACGATGGGCGCACCATCGGCACCGCTAACCTGCTTGCCGATGATGGCACCGGCCACGGCACCGCCGCCTGCGCCGATCTTGCCGCTGCGATTGGGGTCGTCGGTGACACAGCCCGTGGCGAGTGCAGCGACCAAGGCTGCGATGAGGGTCTTCTTGAACAACATGGTTTATCTCCGCTTCTGATTTGATTTGCCGGAACGTTTCGAGGAGGCCTCGAAACGTGGTGTCTTGCCCTTGCCCTGCGGGGCTTGGCCGCGTGACTTGGATGCCGATGAGTCTTTGTAGCTGCGCTGAACACTTTCTGAACTGCGCGATGCAGCACCTTGCCCACCACCCTGTTCGGCGGGAACGAGATCGATCTTGCGTTCTTCCAGATTGACGCGGGATACCTGTACCTTGATCGGCTGGCCCAGCACAAAGCGCCGACCGTTTCGCTTGCCCACCAAGGCCTGCGTGGTCTTGTCGAACACGAACTGATCCTCGCCCAGGCTGCTGACATGCACGAGACCGTCGATGTAGAGACCGGTCAGGTCCACGAACAAGCCGAAGCTCGTGACGCTGCTGACCACGCCATCAAACACCTCGCCGACACGATGACTCATGAACTCGCACTTGAGCCAGCTCGACACATCGCGCGTGGCTTCGTCGGCCCGACGCTCGGTGCCGGAGCAATGCAGGCCGAGGGCTTCCATGGTCTCGAAGGAATAGGTGAAATCCTTGGGCTTGCCCTTCTTCAACACATGCTTGATCGCACGGTGCAGCAGGAGGTCCGGGTAGCGACGGATCGGCGAGGTGAAGTGCGCGTAGTGCTCCAGCGCCAGGCCGAAGTGGCCGAGGGCATCGGGGGCGTAACGCGCCTGGCTCATCGTGCGCAGCACCATCATGTGGATTAAGCCCGTATCGGGTCGGCCCTTGGCCTGCTCGGTGACCCTGGCGAAGTCGCCGGCGGCCGGCTTTTCGCCGCCGCCCAGACTCAAGCCTCGGCCTGCAAGAAACTCGCGCAGCATCGTCACGCGGATCGGGTCGGGCTGCTCGTGTACGCGGTGCAGCGTCGGCGTTTCCTTTGCCGCCACGAACATCGCCGCCTGCACGTTGGCCGCGATCATGCACTCCTCGATCATGCGATGCGCCTTGTTGCGCTGCACCGGGTAGATGCTCTCGATCTTGGAGTCTTCGGTGAAAGCGAACTTGGTTTCCTGGCCCTCGAAGTCAATCGCACCGCGCTTCACGCGCGCTTTGAACAGCACCTCGAACACCTCTTCCAGCGCCTTCAGGTGCGGCAGGATCTTCTTGTTCGCCACCGCCTGCTCGCCCTTGGGGTTGGCGAGCATCTCGGCCACGTCTTCGTAGATGAGCCGCGCATGGCTGTTCATCACGCCCTCGTAGAACTTCGCACCGGTGATCTCTCCGGCGCTGCTGATGCGCATCTCGCAGACCATGCAGAGGCGATCGACATGCGGGTTGAGCGAGCACAGACCGTTGCTCAATTTCTCCGGCAGCATGGGGATGACGCGGCGCGGGAAATACACCGAGGTACCGCGCTTCTGTGCCTCCTCGTCCAGCGGGCTGCCCACTTTCACATAGCTCGACACATCGGCGATGGCGACGATCAGCTTGTAGCCACCACGGATTTTCTCTTTGCTCGCATACACGGCGTCGTCGAAGTCGCGGGCATCGGCACCATCGATGGTCACCAGCGGCAGCTTGCGGATGTCGACACGGCCCTTGCTCGTGGCCTGTGCCTCGGTCACGGTGTCTGGGATGGCCTCGGCTTCGGCCTCGACCTCGGCTGGCCACTCGTACGGCAGGTCATGGCGGCGCAGGGCGATCTCGATTTCGAGGCCCGGTGCCAGGTGCTCGCCGATGACCTCCGTGATGCGGCCGATCATCGTGCCGCGACCACCGGGCACGGTGATGATCTCGGCGCGCACCACCTGCCCTGCCTGGGCACCGGCCAGGTCGCCGGTCTGGATCTGCAACTCGAAAGGTTGGGCTTTCTGATTATCTGGCGTGAGCCACCATCGGCCGTTCTCCTGCCGCAGACGCCCCACCGCGAAACGCGGTGCAGTGGACACCATCGCGATGAACTCACCCGCCAGCCGACCGCTATGGTCGACCTCGGCAATGCGCACGCGCACGCGGTCGCCCGTCATCAGGCCGCGCATCTCCCGGGCGGGCAGGAACACGTCTTCGCCGCCGTCGAGCTTGGGCTCCGGCACCACAAAGCCGAAGCCATCGCGGTGGGCGCTGACCTTGCCCGTGAGTTCCAGTCCGACCCGGGCGGACGATTTGGCTTTGCTCGCAGCAGCGGCCGCCGGAGCGGTGGCCAGCTTGGGCAAAAAGGTTTCCTGCACCTTGACCGGCGCAGGCGGCGCGACGGGCGGCTTGGCCTTGGGCACGCGACTGACTTCGACCGGCTTTGCAGCGGCGGACACAGGCTTGGATGCCGGCGGCGGTACCGTCTTGGCCTGTGAAGGCGCGGCTGGACGCGGCGGCTTGGCTGCCGCGATCGGGGCCAGAGCCTGAACCGGCGTTGGCACCTGTGGCAGGCCCACCGCACCGGATGCCGCAGGCACCAGGCGTCCTCGGCGATCCAGCACCGCCTGACCGGCGCGGACCAGTTCCAACAGGCGCTTTTCAAGCGCGGTCTGGTCCGGCAACTTCTTGAGGTCGAAGAAGCCGATCAGGTCATCCAGCGACGATGGCTGCGCCTTGAGACGCGCGAGGATGGCATCGCCCATCGGCGCATTGCCGCCGCTGCGTGGCGGCGGCGGCATGGCTGGTGGCCGCGCTGGCGCGGCCTGGATCAGGCCTGGCACGAAGTCCTGTTTCCAGGGCTCCTGCTCGTCGTGGTCGCCGCGTCGATTGCGGTCGTAAGGGTTCTTTCTTTTTTTCATTGACAAGCCTAAGGGGCGACACGATACTGCGCGCCCTCGATTGTGAGGCCTTAGAGGCCGAGCGGTTGGGGGATGTGAAAAAGCCGTGGTGGCGGAATTGGTAGACGCACTAGTTTCAGGTACTAGCGGGGCGACCCGTGGAGGTTCGAGTCCTCTCCTCGGCACCAACAAATAAACCCAGCCTCCGGCTGGGTTTTTTGTTGGTGCCTTTGGCACAAATTATTCGTGCCTCCCCCATGGTTTCGCTGCGAGAAATCATCGCCCCCTCGCCAGGGGCAAAACAGAGCTTTGCCGAAGTGCCTTGAATGGCACTTCGGCCCGCTTTGCGGGTGGAAATGGATGTCCACCCAGAGGGTAGACCAAGAAGCTGAAGTCTCGCCAAGGATGGCAATGACGGGCTCAGCAAACAGCCCTCAATCAAAAGGGTGGTGCAGCACGATGGTGTGCTCGCGGTCCGGGCCGGTGGAGACGATGGCGATCTCGACACCGGTTACTTCCTTCATGCGATCGAGATAGCGGCGGGCATTGATCGGCAGGTCTTCGTATTTACTGATGCCGAAGGTCGAGCTCTTCCAGCCCGGCAGATCCTCGAACACCGGCTCCACCTTCTCGAAGCCTTCGGCACCGATGGGCGGATTTTCAATGATCTGACCGTCGAGTTTGTAGGCGGTGCAGATGCGGATAGTCTCCAGCTCGTCCAGCACGTCAAGTTTGGTGACGACCAGACCCGACACCGAGTTATTGAAGATGCTGCGGCGCGCGGCGACGGCATCGAACCAGCCGCAGCGACGCGGGCGGCGGGTGACGGTACCGAACTCATCGCCAACCTTGCGGATGTGGGCGCCGATGCTGCCCTCCCCGTCCTCCAGCTCGGTGGGGAAAGGGCCGGAGCCGACGCGCGTCGCATAGGCCTTGACAATGCCCAGCACATAGTCGAGTTCGCGGGGGCCAACTCCTGTTCCGGTCGCAGCGCCACCCGACGTGGTGTTCGAGGAGGTGACGTACGGATAGGTGCCGTGGTCGATATCGAGCAGCGCGCCCTGCGCGCCTTCGAACAGCACGTTATCGCCGCGCTTCAGGTGCTGGCGCAGGTATTCGGTGACATCCGAAACCATCGGCCGAATCACCTCGGCATAGGCCAGAAGATCGTCGAGCGTGGACTGGAAATCTTCCGGCGCTTCCTTGTAGTAGTGGGTCAGCACGAAGTTGTGGTACGCCATCAGCTCGCCGAGCTTGGCGGCCAGGAGGTCACGCTGGTAGAGATCACCAACGCGCACGGCGCGACGGGCGATCTTGTCTTCGTAGGCGGGGCCGATGCCCTTGCCGGTGGTGCCGATCTTGGCCTCGCCACGCGCCTTCTCGCGGGCCTGGTCGAGGCGCGCGTGGATGGGCAGCACCAAGGGGGCAGCCTCGCTGATCTTCAGGCGCGAGCGGACTTCCATGCCGGTGGCTTCCACCGTTTCGAGTTCGCTCTTGATGCCCAGACGCTTGTTGCCGCAGATGTGCGCCAGCGAGAGCACCACGCCGTTACCGATGTAGCAGGGCGCGCCCTCGCGCATGACGCCGGAGGGGATGAGATTGAGCGCGGTCTTCTTGCCCTTGATGACGAGCGTGTGGCCGGCGTTGTGGCCACCCTGAAAACGCACCACGGCCTGTGCGCGGTCGGTGAGCAGGTCCACGACCTTGCCCTTGCCTTCATCACCCCATTGCGCGCCAATGACGACGACGGTCTTGCCCATATTTCTCTTCCCTATTTAGCGATGGGCTCCACGCCCAATCGAAGCAATTCATTCACATCGGCCGAAAAGCCCGTGGCGGGACGGCTCAACCCGAACTCACCACCCACGCCATCGTAACGGCCACCTCGCGCCAGCTCTCGTCCATGCCCCGGCACAAAGGCCGCAAACACCAGCCCCGTGTGATAACGCGCACCGCGCAGTTCGGCGAGATCAAGGTGGATGGGCAGCAGAGGCTGGGTCTTTTGCAGCATGGCGATCACCTGCTCCAGTGACACCACCGCGGCGGCCACGCTGTCTCCAAATGAAGAAAGCGTGTCGCGCGCACGCTGCAGTACGGTGACGTCGCCGTGCAAGGTCATCAACGTGGCGAGTGCGGTCTGCGCCTGCGCGCTCAAGCCACGCGCCGCGACAAAACCCGCCAACTCCGGCAGCGACTTGCGCTGCAACAGATCGAACAAATCCGCCTCGTCATCGGCCTTGAGCTCGATGCCCGCCGTGACCGCACGATAAACCCCGACATGGCCGAGATCGAGATGCACATCGGCCACACCCGCGAGACGCAGGGTGTCGAGCATGAGATTCAGCACTTCGAGATCAGCGGCGAAGGTGGCCTCACCAAACAACTCGCAACCCACCTGGCGCGGCGAGCGCGGCCCGCCGAGGGCATCCGGCCGCGTGCGCAACACAGTGCCGAGGTAGCACAGGCGTACCACGGCCTGGTCGGCGAAGTGGCGGGCGGCTATGCGCGCAGCCTGGGGCGTCATGTCGCTGCGAAGGCCCAGCAGGCGTCCGCTGGCCGGGTCTGTGAGCTTGAAAGTGACGCCGTCCAGATCAGCCCCTACGCCCGTCAGCAGCGAGTCCAGGTGCTCCAGAAAGGGCGGCAGGATCAGTTCGTAACGCGCCGCACGGTAGTGATCGAGCAGCGTGCGACGCAGCGCCTCGGCCCGCCAGGCGGCTTTGGGCAGGGATTCCTCCATGCCATCCGGCAACATCCACAGCTTGCTCATTCAGGGGGTGCCGCCGCCACCGTTGAAGGCCCGGAAAAACTCGCCCTTGGGCTCGATGACGAGCACGTCATTGGCGCCGCCGATGGAATCGCGGTAGGCACCCATCGAGCGATAGAACTTGTAGAACTCGGCGTCTGCACCATAGGCCTTGGCATAGATCTCGGCCGCTTTCGCGTCGCCTTCACCACGCAGCTTTTCGGCATCGCGATAGGCATCAGCCACGGTGACCTGTGCGTCGCGATCGGCGTTGGCACGGATTTTTTCGCCTTCTTCAGCACCCTTGGCCCGCAGCTCGCTGGCCACACGGGTGCGCTCGGCGCGCATGCGGTCGTAGACCGAGTCACTCACTTCGCGCGGCAGGTTGATGGACTTGATACGCACATCGATGATCTCGATGCCGAGCTCCTTCACCTTTTCTTTCGCCTCGGCCTCCAGCGCCTGCATCATCGAGATGCGGTCGGTATTGATGGCCTGCTGGATCGTGCGCGAGCCGAACTGGCTGCGCAGGCCGGAGTTGAGGATGCCCGAGAGACGATCGGCCGCGACAATCTCCTGCCCTGCCGTGGCACGGTAATACTGGGTGGAGTCGGCAATGCGCCACTTCACGTAGCTGTCGACCTCGACGTTCTTCTTTTCGGCCGTGAGGAAGTTCTCGGTCGGGTTGTCGAGCTCCTGGATGCGACCATCGAAGCGGGTGATGGACTGCATGAACGGGATCTTGAAATGCAGCCCGGGCTCGAAATCGGCGCGCTTGAGCTCGCCCCATTGAAACAGGACGGCCTTCTCGCGCTGATCGACGATAAAAGCGGTGTTGGCAATCGCGAGCAGCAGGACGGCTGCGGCGAGAAAAAATGGCGTGGTGCGATCTTGCATGGCTTGTTCCTGGCTCGACTAGCGGGCGCGCGAGCGGCTGGGGTCGCTGCCGGTCGAGGCACGCGGACTCGCTGCGGTAGGCACGTCGGAGACTTCTGGCGCCGGGGTCTTCGGCATGCTCTTCATCAGCTGGTCGAGCGGCAGATAAATCATCGGCGAGCCCTTGTCGATGTCGACCAGCACCTTGCTGCTCTTGCGGTAAACCTCGCTCATCGTGTCGATGTAGAGACGCTGACGGGTCACGGCCGGTGCTTTTCGATATTCCGTCACCAGCGAGGTGAAGCGGGCCGCGTCGCCCTCCGCCTTGGCAACGATCTGATCCTTGTAGGCCGCAGCCTCAGCAAGATCGCGGGCAGCAGCACCACGCGCTTTCGGGAGGCGATCATTGGCGTAGGCCTGTGCCTCGTTCTTCTGACGCTCCAGGTCTTCACGCGCCTTGATCACATCCGCAAAGGCCGCCTGCACCGCTTCTGGTGGCTGCACCTGCTTGAGGTTGACTTCGGTCACGATCAGGCCCGACTTGTATTCATCCAGCCGCTCCTGCAGCGAAATCTTGGCGCGGTCGGCCACGGCCTGGCGGCCTTCGTTCAGGACGAAGTCCATCAGGCTCGAACCCACCACCTCACGCACTGCGGCCTTGGTCGCCTGGCGAAGGGTGTTGTCCGGGTCGTCCACATTCACCAGATAGTCGTAAGCGGAGCTGACGCGATACTGCACGGCGAGTTCGACATCGATGATGTTCTCGTCCTGGGTCAGCATCACGGCGCGGTCGGTAACGCTGCGCACGCCAGTGAGGTTGACCTTTTCCACCCGCTCGACGGGCCAGGGCAGGTGCCAGCGCAAGCCGGGCTCGGTGGTGGCGGTGTAAGCACCGAAGCGAAACACCACGCCGCGTTCCTGCTCGTCGATGGTGTAGAACCCGGTCATCACCCAAAGAAAAGCGAGCACGCCTAGGGCGATACCAACGAGACCGCCCGGCAACTTCGGAGTCTGCGGGCCAGACCCGACGGGGCCCTTGCGGCCGCCTTTGCCAGAAAGCCGGGCCTTGAAACGTTTGATGATCTCGTCCAAATCTGGCGGGCCCTGATTATTGCCACCGCCTCTATTGCCGTTCTGGTTCCAAGGGTCGCGGTTGTTCGACCCAGGCTCGTTCCAAGCCATCAGCTGCTCCAAGAATCTTCTGTAGGTTTGAGGTAAGGACTCGTTCGCGCCATTCAAGCGGCAGACTTCTTGATGCGCTTCGCAGGCTTGCCTGCGGCAGGCAGCTCTTCCCAGGATTCTAGCGCAGGGCCCGGTTGCGCCATCGGCACACCAGCCTCGCGGCAGACGCGCTCGTAGCGAGCCATCGGGAGACGGAGCGTGAGATGCGACACACCCTTGGTATCCACACGCTCCTGCTGCACGGCGTGAGCATCAAACAGCAGGGCGCGCAGCTTGCCCTGCTGGGGCGGCACCGCAATCTCCCCCTCGAACAAGTCGGTGAAGATCAGCTCGGAGAGCACATTGCGCAGCGCATCCAGCCCGTCGCTGGTTCGCGCAGAGAGAAACACCCGGCGTGGGAAACCTTGAGGATCGCGCTCGACGCGGGGCTTCTCGCCCAACACGAGGTCAATCTTGTTGAACACGTAGAGCACCGGCAGCTCATCGGCTTCGATTTCCTTCAGCACCGCCTGCACCTGTTCGATGCGGGTCTCGTGCTCAGGATCGGCGGCATCAACAACGTGCACGAGCAGGTCTGCCTCGCGAGCCTCTTCGAGCGTGGCTCTAAATGCGGCAACGAGATCGTGCGGCAGGTCGCGAATGAACCCCACGGTGTCGGCGAGCAGGATTTCCTGGTCCGCCGGCAGTTGCAGCTTGCGGATGGTGGTATCGAGCGTCGCGAACAGCTGATCGGCCGCATAGGCGGCGGCACCCGTCATGGCATTGAACAAGGTGCTCTTGCCGGCGTTGGTGTAGCCCACGATGGACACCAGCGGCGTCTCATTGCGCTTGCGCGCGCTACGCGACAAAGCACGGTGACGGCGCACATCTTCAAGTTGCTTCTTGAGATGCGCCATGCGGTCCTTGACGAGACGTCGGTCGAGCTCGAGCTGCGTCTCGCCCGGACCCGCCAGACCAATGCCACCGCCGGCCTGACGCTCAAGATGGGTCCAGCCTCGCACCAGACGCGTGGACAGATGCTGGAGCTGCGCCAGTTCAACCTGCAGCTTGCCTTCGTGGGTGCGAGCCCGCTTGGCGAAAATGTCGAGGATGAGTCCGGCGCGCGACAGCACCCGGCACTGCAGCACCTTTTCGAGATTGCGCTCCTGGCTGGGCGAAAGATCGTGGTTGAAAATCGCGACCTCCGCCTCGCCAGCCGCGCAGGCTGCGGCAGCCTCAGCCGCCTTGCCCGAACCGATGTACAGGCCCGCGTCTGGCTTGTGGCGCGAGCCACCCAGAATGGCGACGACCTCGGCACCGGCGGACCGCGCCAAGTCCTCGAACTCGATGCGATCCGACTGGAAGTCGCCCGTGTGCATGTCCAAGTGGACGAGCACGGCCTTTTGCCCGCCGCGCGGGCGCTCGATGAACTTCAGTGGAGCAGCCTCGTGAAGATCAGGCTGCCGTTGTCGGCGCGTCGCCCTCGTCTTCGGACAGGCGCACCGCGCGGGCCGGGACGATGGTGGAGATGGCGTGCTTGTAGACCATCTGGCTCACGGTGTTGCGGAGCAACACGACGAACTGGTCGAAAGACTCGACGTGGCCTTGCAGCTTGATGCCGTTGACGAGATAGATAGAGACCGGAATACGCTCTTTGCGCAGGGCATTGAGAAAGGGCTCTTGCAGGGTTTGGCCTTTGGACATGGCGTTGACCTCTTGGTAGTTGTTGTTGGTTTTAATAGGGCGGCAAAAAAGGCACCGCAAGTTTTGAGCTTACCACGCCCGATCATGCTTACCCCTGCTGAATGGCGGCAGCAGCAAGCTTTTCAAGCAGGAAATCGACCCCTGTCGTCGACCGTGGATCAATCAGACTTAGCGCCTGTTCGCTGCGCAACCAGGTGATCTGGCGCTTGGCGTACTGACGGGTCGCAACGATGCCGCGATCAACCGCGTCGCTGAGACTGCACCGACCGTCCAGATGTTCCCAAAGCTGGCGATAGCCGACCGCACGGATTGACGGCAGATCGGCGTGCAGGTCACCGCGGGCTTTGAGTGCGCGCACCTCTTCGAGAAAGCCCGCCGCCATCATCTGTCGGAACCGCACCGCGATGCTCTCGTGCAGGGTGGCTCGCTCGGGCGGCAACAGGCCGATCTTCACGAGCGGTCCGGCAAGCCCAGCCGACTTCGGCGCTGCCCACAGCGCGCTGCGGCTCTGACCCGTCAGCGTGTGGATCTCCAGCGCCCGCAGGATGCGCTGGGGATCGTTGGGTTTGATCTTCAGAGCCGACTCTGCATCCACCGTCGCGAGCTGCGCGTGCAGGGCGGGCCAACCATTCAACTCGGCCTGCTGGATCCATCGGGCGCGAATGGCGGGATCGGCGACGGGCAAATCCGACAAGCCATTCTCCAGGGCGCGGAAGTACAGACCCGTGCCACCCACGAGCACCGGCAATTGCCCGCGTTCGCGGGCGGCCTTTACCAGAGCCTGTGCATCGTCACGAAATCGAGCGGCGGAATAACTTTCGGCCGGATCGAGGATGTCGATCAAGCCGTGCGGCCAGCGCGCCAGCGTGACCGCCTCGGGTTTGGCGGTACCGATATCCATGCCCCGATAGACCTGCGCCGAGTCCACGCTGATCAAAGCCACACTGGTCCAAGGCGTGCCGCCGCGCGCCACTGCCTCCGCCAGCGCCAGCGCCAGTCCGGTCTTGCCGGATGCGGTAGGCCCCATCAGGAACAAGGCGGGAGCGGTCATCGTATTCACCGTCGAGGGCAGCCAAAGCGCGGCAGTATCACCGCCGCAATTGATCTATGCACAGATCGCCTCGGTTGCCAGCCGCTGCGGCCACCGTGGATATACTGCCAACCGCACCAACACAACGACCCCCCTCGGAGACCCATCGATGCGTCACACCTTGATTGCCGCCGCCCTGCTTGCCGCTCCCGCCGCCGTGATGGCCGAGGGCCTGAGCTATACCTACGCCGATGCCCGCTATTTCTCCACGGACTCGGATGCCCTGAGCATCAATAGCCAAGGCGCGGCGCTGACGGGTTCTTTCGCCATCGACTCCCTGTTTTTCGTGGCGGGCGATGCCAGCTACGCCAAGAGCGAGCGCTTCAACGGCGGCAAGCTGGACACCGTGACGGCCGCCGTGCGCGGTGGTGCCCATTACGCGGTGACTACTGGCCTTGATGCCGTGGCCAGCGTCGGCGCGCTGTTCGCAGACATCTCCGGCAGCGGCAGCCTGAACGGCCGGGACGACAACGATTTTGGCTATGTTGCCCAGGCCGGCCTCCGCCTCGCGCTCGTCCCACAGGTCGAAGTCGGTGGCTTCTACAGCTACCAGAGCATCTTCGGTGGCAACAACGGGGCCTTCACTGGTGATCTTCAGTATCACGTCACCGACAAGCTTTCGCTGGTGGGCAGCGCTACCAGCGGTGATGCCGCGGATGTCTACGCATTGGGCGCCCGCTACCATTTCTGAAGCACTCGCGCGGCACCCGAAATCCCTCGCTTGCGGGGGATTTTTGCGTTCTAGCGTCCGCGCAGAAACAGGCGATCCAGCTCCGCCAGGCCCACCTGCACCCAGGTCGGACGGCCATGATTGCACTGGCCTGCGAGTTCGGTCGCTTCCATGTCACGCAGCAGCGCGTTCATTTCGCTCAAGTTCATCAGGCGGTTTGCCTTGATCGCCGCCTTGCAGGCCATCTCTGCCAGCACACGATGCTGGGCATCAAGCACCTCACCCAGGTGACTGTGGCTGCCGCTTTCCACAGTGCGCCCGAGCAACTCCCGCAGCAGCTCGCCGGCAGCAGCGGCGTCGAGCAAGGGCGGAACAGCCCGGATGGCGAGCTGGGCCGGGCCAACGCGATCGACTCGAAGACCGGCTGCCGCCAGGAGGTTCGATCGCTGTTCGGCTGCCTCGGCCTCGTCCTCGCTCACTGCCATCGCCTGCGGCACGAGCAGTGACTGACTCGGTACCCCGCCGGCTGCCAGCTCGCGCTTGTAGCGCTCATAGATCACCCGTTCATGAGCGGCATGCTGATCGACCACCACCAGCCCCTGCGCGTTCTGCGCCAGGATGAACAGGCCGTGCAACTGCGCGACGGCATAGCCCAGAGGATGCTCCGCCCCTGGCGGATTCGTTGACGGTGGCACCGCCGCCAGCGTGGCCCAGGTGGGTGTGGCATCGGCGCGCGCAACGTCGTATCGCGCCGTCGGCTCATTGAGGTGCCGCGGCGTCACCAAGGGCAGCAGGTAGCCAGAAGGCTCGGGGCTGGGTGACGTCGCAAAGGTCGCCGCGTGATGTTGCTCGGGCTCTGGTCTCACCTCCCGCAGCCAACGATGTACGAGGCCGAACAGAAAATCGTGGACCCTCGCCCCCTCACGAAAGCGCACCTCCGTTTTTTGCGGATGCACGTTCACATCGACATTCGCCGGGTCCAGCGTGAGGTGTAGGACGAAGGCCGGGTAGCGGGTGGAATGCAGCGCATCCGCATAGGCGCGCTTCATGGCCGCACCCAGCAGCTTGTCGCGTACGGCGCGGCCATTGACGCTCAGAAACTGCAGATCTGGCTGCGAGCGGGAAAAGCTGGGCAGCGCGATCCACCCCGCGAGCTTGAGGCCGCCCGCCTCGGCCTCGCGATAGATGCTGTTCGCCAGAAACTCGACGCTACAGACCTGTGCCACCCGCTGCTCCAGGCCAGCCTGATCGCTGGCCGCCGCGGCCACCAACAGCGTGCGGCCGTCATTGCGGAGCGTGATGCTGGCTGTCGCCCGCGCAAGCGCCAGCCGACGCAGGGCCTGTTCGACATGCCGCGCTTCGGTGCTGGGACTCTTCATGAACTTGCGTCGCGCAGGGGTTGCGAAGAAGAGGTCCTGCACATCGATTTCGGTGCCGACGGGCGCAGCGGCGGGTTGCGGCTCGCGACCATCGTGCCCCCCCTCGCCGCCCACTCGCCAGGCGTGCGTGTCGTTTGCGGTGCGGCTGAGCAGCTGCAGGCGCGACACCGCCAGGATGCTGGCCAGGGCCTCGCCGCGAAAGCCCAACGAGCCCACGCGCTCCAGGTCGTCCAGCGAGCTGATCTTGCTCGTGGCATGACGAGATAGCGCGAGCGTCAGTTCGGCATGCGGAATACCGCTGCCGTTGTCGCGAACGCGAATGCGCGACAGCCCCCCCTGCTCCAGCTCGATGCTGATCTGAGTTGCCCCGGCGTCGAGCGCGTTCTCTACCAGCTCCTTCACCACCGCGGCAGGGCGCTCGACGACTTCGCCGGCCTTGATCTGGTTGATGAGCACATCGGGAAGCTGACGAATGGGCATGGGCGACAGAAAAGAAAACGGCGCGGGAGGATAGCCTCACGCGCCGTCCGAAAGCGTTGCGGCAGACTTCAGCGAGAGCGCTTGAGCCTGACTGGCACTGCGCGGGCCGGTGCAGCGACCTCCTCTGCGTAGACCACCTGCTGCTGCGGCCGATACAGCCCGAAGTAGCCCTTGATACCGGCCATCAGCGAAGCAGCGAGGGAGTCCTGAAAATCAGCCTGCCCCAGCAGGCGCTCGTCTTCGGGATGGCTCAAAAACGCCGTCTCGACCAGCGCCGAAGGCATATCCGGTGACTTGAGCACGGCGAAGCCTGCCTGCTGCACATCGGCCTTTTGCAGGCGGTTCACCGCGCCAAGCGATTCCAGCAGGCGCGAGCCCAGGTCGAAGCTCGCCTCGCGAACAGCGGTCTGCGAGATGTCGAGCAGCACCGAGGCCACGTCGTCGTGCTGCGAGTGAAGATCGACGCCGCCCACGAGATCGGCGGCGTTTTCGAGGTTGGCGAGCAACTTGGCGTGCTCGCTGGTCGCACCACGCTCAGAGACCACATACACCGCCGAGCCCCGCACATCACGGGGCGTGGGCATGGAGTTGGCGTGGATGGAGATGAAGAGATCGGCCTGCGCCTTGCGCGCCACCGCCGTGCGTCCCCGCAAGGGAATGAAGTAGTCACCCTTGCGGGTGAGCACGGCCTTGTAGCCCGGCGTGTCATCCACCAGTGCCGCGAGCTTTTTCGCGATACGCAGCGTCACGTCCTTTTCAAGCAGCCCACTCTGGCCACGCGCACCAGGGTCTTCGCCACCGTGGCCGGCATCAATGGCAATAATGATGGGCTTCTCGCTGTGTTTGGGCTGCTGTGGTTTGCGCGGCTCGGCTTTCACCTCAGGCCGTGGCTCCGGCTTGCTAACGGGCTCCGGTGAGGGCTTGGCTTTGGTTGGCGCGGCAACGGTGATCTCAGCCGGGCGCTCATCCGGCACCAGTGATGGTTCGCTGGACCCATTCTTGGGGTAGAGGTCGAAGATCAACCGATGGCCATAGGCACCATTGGGTTCGAGGCCAAAGCTCTTCGGGTCAACCTCGGCCGCCAGATCGAGGACCACACGCAGGCCGCCGTCGCGGGGCCCGGTGCGTACGCTCTTGACCACACCCTTGCTCAGAGCGTCGAGCGAAAGCCCGGGCGCGCGATGCGCATCAGCGATGTCGATAACCAGGCGGTTCGGGTTATCGAGAGTGAAGAACTTGTTGCTGGTACCTCCCTGCAGATCAAACACCACGCGGGTGTTTTCAGGGCCATCCCAGAGACGTACGTCGCGCAGTTCAACCGCCTGCGCCAGCGACGCCAGTGAAATCAGCAGTGTGAACAGGGCTGCTCGCATGGCACCCCCCTTGGCGGACGAGACGGTGGAACATAACCCTCGCCTTTCATACTTGCAAGATATTGTTGTAAATCAGCGGGTAGCAAGCCGTACTTAAAGTAATTCCCGCTGCCCGTCAGCGCTTCAGTCGGGAAAGTCGTCGCTATTCAGCGCCCGCAGCAGCGCCAGCCTTCCGGCACCGCTGGCCTGCAACTGGATTTCGAGCGTGGCGGGGGGCAGCAGCGCCCCACCCTTTTCCGGCCATTCCACCAGCCACCAGGCCAGCGTCGGCGGCTCGTCGAACACGCCGAGGCCGTACAGCTCCTCGGGCTCGGCGAGGCGGTACAGGTCCATGTGCAGCACCCGGCAACTGCCCAGCGAATAGGGTTCAACCAGGGTGTAGGTCGGGCTCTTCACCGCACCCATCGCCCCCAGCGCGCGCAAACAAGCGCGCGCCAGTGTGGTTTTGCCAGCGCCAAGGTCGCCGTGCAGGGTCACTACGCCGCCCCTCCGGCGGCGCATCAGACCCGCCAGCGAGATCCCGAGCCGGATGGTGGCGGCCTCATCGGCAAGCATCACGCGCTGTTCAAGCATGGGATTCGACCTCGGGGTCGTACACTGCGGGGGTGATGTCATCCATACCGCCATTCTACGAAGCCGCCGCCGACTTACCCGCCCGCATCCGCAGCTGGGCGCGCGAATTGGGCTTTGCCGACGCCGGCATCGCCGAGCTGACGCTCGACGCCGATCTCGCCCACCTCAAAAGCTGGCTGGCCGAAGGCCTGCATGGACAGATGGCGTTTCTGGGGCGTGACGTGGAGAAGCGTGCGCATCCGACGGGCTTGATGCCAAGCACGCTGTCCGTGATTTCGGTGCGGCTCGACTACAAGCCCCAGGCCGAGGTGGCCGAAGCCGTGTTGGCTGACGGCGAGGCGGCATACATCTCGCGCTACGCACTGGGTCGCGACTATCACAAGCTCGTTCGTAGTCGTCTGCTCAAGCTGGGGGCCAAGCTGGAAGCCGAAATCGCCCCACATGGCTATCGCGTGCTCGCCGATTCCGCCCCGGCGCTGGAAAAGGCCCTGGCCCGCAATGCCCGTCTGGGCTGGATCGGCAAGAACACCCTGGTGCTCAACCGCAGGGCCGGCTCCTGGTTTTTTCTGGGCGAGATCTACACCGATCTCGCGCTGCCTGTTGCAACCAGCGCGGTGGCTGCTAACCATTGCGGCAGTTGCACGGCCTGCCTCGACGTCTGCCCGACCAAGGCTTTTATCGGCCCGTATCGACTGGATGCGCGCAAGTGCATCAGCTATCTCACCATCGAGCATCGCGGTGCGTTCCCGGTGGAACTGCGCAGCCTCATGGGCAATCGCGTCTTTGGCTGCGACGACTGCCAACTGGTCTGCCCCTGGAACCGCTACGCGCAGACCACGGCCGAATCCGACTTCATGCCCCGGCACGGACTGGATGCTGCAAGGCTCATCGATCTGTTTGGCTGGGACGAAGCCACATGGCTCACGCGTACCGAAGGTATGGCGCTGCGTCGCCTCGACCACAGCCGCTGGCTGCGCAATCTCGCCGTCGCGCTGGGCAATGCCCCCTCTTCACCCGAGGTCTTATCAGCACTGGCCGCCCGCCAGGCCCATGCCGACGAGGCCGTCCGCGAACACGTGGCCTGGGCACTGGAGCGGCATCAAGCCAGCGCTTGAGTCCCAGCGGGCCGCTCGGCTGCAGCGCAGGGCACAGCGACAAGTGACGGCCGTCGAACTACGCTGATCCCGGGATCAAGATCATCGGGGGCAAGCTTGGACATCGGCATGTGGTTGGGCGTTATCGCCGTGGTCGCGGTGTGGCTGGTACTGCGGCCAGGCAAGCGCGCGCCCAGCAATAACAGCCGCCGCCCTGCTTCGAAGGCGCAAGCCCGATGGTCTGACCGCCGCGACGAGAGCCGCAGCGATACGAATCCGGCCCTGCCAAATGGCGCGCGCGACACGCCGCAGCGCCGGCCAGAACGTCCCAAGGTCGACTTCACCTACGTGTCTCGAAAGCCTCTGCACCCCATCGAGCAGGAGCTGTACTGGAAGCTGCGTCTGGCCATCCCGTCCTATTCAGTGCTGCCGCAGGTGGCCTTATCGCAAATCGTGGAGCCGATACCCAATGTCTACGAGGCCTGGAACCCCATCGCGCAGAAGGTGGTGGACTTTCTCGTGCTGCGCCGCGACTTCACCCCGCTGTGCGTGATCGAGCTGGACGGCAGACACCATCAGGAGCAGAAGCAGAAGGACAAGGACGCCAGACGCGATGCCGCGCTGCAGATGGCAGGGATCCCCGTGATTCGCTGGACCCCACGGGACGTGCCCTCGGGCGAGGACATCGCCCGGATGATCAAGCAGCTGGATCGCCGCGATGCCACCACCCCGCCAAGCTGAAGAAACAGCTGCTCAGTCAGGGCAGCGATCCGCACCGGCCGCGTCGATTTCCAGCACCGTCGCCTGCAAGGCCTCCGCCACCGCCGGCGGGGCGGCGGCTGAATCCACCGTCGCCAACACCCGACGCGCCTCGGCGACACAGCCCCGCGCGAGTTCGACGCTGGCCAGGTTGTTGAGGATGGCGGCATCGCTGGGGGCCAGCTTCGCGGCACGGCGCAGGCCGCTGGCCGATTCGGCCAGATCGCCCGCCGCGAAGCGCGCCTCACCCAGGGCAGCCCAGGCGAGCGCAGCATCGGGCCAGCGCTGCACGGCGGCGCGATAGGCCTGCTCGGCAGCTTCAGGATGACTGCGTTGCAGCGGGGCGGCGGCAGCAATCCAGGGGGCGGCTTGCGCATAGGTTGGCACTTGGTCCGGCGCATGCAGCGTCAGTGCCCAGGCATTGGCCCATTGCCATTGGCGTAAAAACTTGGAGCGCGCCACGGTTTGCGGTTTGGCTTCGCCTGCGTTGAGGGTGTAACCCTCAGCGGGGTCGTAGCCGGTCAGCGCGGCGTAATGCCAGATGGGATAGCTGCGCACGCCGAGGTTCAACAGCACCAGCACGGGCTGACCCTCTCGAAGAGCGGCGATCAGCGCCTGTTCGGTCGGCTCCAGCGGCAAGGGTATGCGCCCACGCTGGCGGGCCTGGGCGGCCAGTTCGATTTGCAGGCTGCCTTTGCGGGCGGGGATGAAGAGGTCCGGGGTGAGCGCTTCGGGCGTGGCGGGTACGCCGCTGGCACTCAGCACGCTGGCGAGTGCGGCAGGCCCGCATTGCAGGTCGGCCTGTGCGAAGGCCGGCACATTGGCGAGTTGCACCGCATGGCCCACGGGCGGTGGTGGCAGGGTGGCGCAGGCCGACAGGCCCCACACCAAAAACAGAGCAGCCGCCTTGCGGCGGCTGCTCTGCGACAGCCATTTCAACAGGGGCATGCGCCGATCAGAAGCGCGTGAACACGTTGGTCACACCCACGAGCTCAAGAATCATCAGTACGACGAAGACGACGCCGACCAGAACGATCAGGTCACCGCCAGCGGGCTGCTGGTCCAGGGCATAAGCCACGCGCTGCAACTCGGCGTCACTCATGGCGTTGGCGCGAGCCTTGGCCTTTTCGACATCCACACCCCAGGCAACGAGCTTGGATTGCAGGTCTTCCCGGGAGAGCAGCGTCTGCACCCGCGCCTGGGTATCTGCCCGCAGGGACTGTGACGCGAGTGTCTCGGTGCCGATCATCGCGGCCGAGGAAATGCCGGGGGTGCCGAGCAGGATCATGCCGGCACTGACACAGGCGGCAACTGAAGATTTGAAGTGAGACATGAAAGCTCCTTGAGAGATATTGGATTGAATGGAGGGCGTCATACCCGTGACGCCAGTGCAAGGTGCGCGTCGCGGATGAATCGATTCTGAAGCGCTTTCGGTGCGCCCGCTCGGGTACGGGATACTTTCGAGGTATGAGCGAGCCCCTACCCCCCAAGCCCCAGCCGCCGGTCGACTA
>Ga0255091_1000104_pt1 | contig 38377 bp, 30 predicted proteins | sample Colum_Yuk_RepB_8_2_FD_188439 | JGI IMG/M metagenome (GOLD analysis project Ga0255091, IMG submission 188439) | Freshwater microbial communities from Columbia River, Oregon, United States - Colum_Yuk_RepB_8d | ecosystem: Environmental > Aquatic > Freshwater > River | place: USA: Oregon... | reverse complement strand
CGTCAGCGCATCGGTGCCGCCGCTGGTGAGGAACACATCGGTGCCGGTCAGATCGACCGCGGCCAGGGACTGGGCGAGGTTGCTGCCGAATCCGTCACTGGCCTGCAGGCGCAAGACCGCAGGGCCGGAGATCAACGTCCGGATATCGACGGTGCCGCTGGTGGCGGTGAAGTCGACGATGCCACCGACGTCGAGTTCGCTGGCGAAGATGTTGGCACCACGCGCGTAAAGATTGCTGGTGGTGAAGTTGGCAAAGTCGAGATTGAGATCACGCCCCGAGGAGACATCGAGAGTGTCGGCAATGAGTGTGCCGCTGCTGACCACATTGCCCGCAGCAGTCAGCGTGATGCGCTGGCCACCATTGATGTTCTCCGCGACGAAGTTCGACTGGGCATCGAAGGTATAGGCCTGGATTGCCAGTTCACCGTCTGAACCTTGTCCGGTCGTGGTGAGTGAAATCCCTTCGTTGAAGTTGCTGGCATCAATCGGTCCCCGGGCCTCGATCGAGATGCGACTGGCACTGATGGTTGAGAGCGTTGCGCTGCTCCCGCTGTCGATGCGGACCTGGTAGTGGCCATCATCGCCACCCGTCGAACTGATCGCGCCGGCCCGAATCGCGCCGGCCGCAATAGCGCCCGGGATACCAAATCCGTTATCGCTGGGGCGGGTCACCAGCATCACCTCGCCTTCGGTATCGACGTCGCCATGGAGGTCGATGCCTCCGCCCAGCACCAGTACCCGCAGACTTCCAACTTCGAGCGAGTCGTTGGTGGAGTTGCTCTCCAGACGGGTGAATACCGGCCCGTTGATTTCCACCCGGCTGCCTTGCGCGCCCTGCGTGGGCACGCCGGTATTCTGAAAATCGGTCTCGGTGGCAATCAGTACCTCGGCATCGGTCTGAGGTGCGGCACCCTGGGAGGCCGAGTTGAGGCTGCCGTTGTCGAAGGCAGCAGCAAAGGTGGAGATGCTGCCAGTGGCCAGGCTGATCGGGCCGCGTGTGGACTCGGTGCTTTCGATGAAAACACCTGCCAGGGCATTGGCGCCGTTGGTCGTACCCGCCGCACGGCTGGCGGCACCTGCAAATGCTTCGGTTGAGAGATTGCCCACCAGGATGTTGCCGCCGTGCGAGCTCAAGCCAATGATGGCGAACGCGTTTTCGCTGCCGACGATCGGGTGCGGAGCACTGGTACGGGCATGCGTACTGATGTTGCCAGCGGTCAGGTTGTTGTAGGCCTCGATGACCACGATGCCGTCGGCCAGGCCGATAGCCCCGGGGCCCGAGGCGTCTGCAGTGCGGGTTTCGATATTGCCCACCTGGATATTGCCCGCAGTCGAGGTGATCGAAATGTTCGAACTGATCTCGCTGCCGCCGAGGCTGGTGAGATCGCCAAGCGTGATGTCACCGAGAGAGTCGACCTCGATTTCTGCCACCGAAGCCAGATCAACCGCGCCGGCATCCACGCCGCCACCGCCCGCCGCCAGACGGATGCTGTTCGCTGCCAGCGTCCGAGGCGTGGCGGCCGCGAACTCCAGTAAATCGCCAGCCGCGAGGTCCAGGGTCTGGATCGAACCGCTGACATCGCCGTTGACGGTCAGACTGCGGCCGGCCTCGACACGCAGGTCGTTCGATACGGTGACGTTGTTGAGCAGGATGTCGCCATCGGCATTCACCACCAGGTCGCCAGGTACGGAGATGTTGCCGAGCGCGATGCTGCCGCCGGAGCCCGTGTTGGCGAGGTGGATGTTGCCTGCGCCGGTGGCGGCGTTATCGACCGTGAAGACGCCGCCGCCGGTCTGCGTGAGTGCAATATTGCCCGCGCCCGAGATGATGGCGACTGCGGCGGAGTCGCCGCTATGCCGGTTGCTCACGGCGATGTCGCCGCTCGCTGACACACTCGCCGTCACCATGGCGGCATCGACCTCCACCTGGTTGTCACCGACGAGGCCGATGCCGGTCGCGGCGGAGAGGTTGACCGCCCCGGCAGTGATGACATGGAGTCCCGGCGACTGGCCGGCCGAGTTGCTGATCTGGCTGCCAGCGACCAGCAAGGCCGTGGCGGTATTGCCCAGCGAGAGATCGCCGCCCAGCACGATGGCGTCGTCGGCGAACAGGCTCAGATTGAGCGCGCCAAAACCCTGGGTGCTGACACTGTTGTTGATCAGGATGTCGCCGGCAGCGTTCAGTGTCAGGCCGGCGTCGATGTTGCCGCTGTATGCGAGTGCAGCCGTGAGAGTGATGTTTCCTTCCTGATTGCCAGAACTGCTGGTGGATACCGTGACGTTGTTGCCGTCGCCCAGCGCGCTTCGGATCAGGTCGACACCCAGTTGAGCATCGTCGCCCGTGGGGGCGAAAGGATCTGCGGCGCTGATGTTGACGTTGCCACGCCCGGAGACGATTTCGATGTTGCTGGGGTCGATCAGCCAGTGACCACCCAGGCCGACGGCGGCGCGTGCAGAGACATCCGGTGTGTTGGCGATGCTCAGGCTGCCGCCTGAGGTTTCGGCAAAGCCGCCGTTGCCACTTTGGGTGCCGCCCCGCGCCGTCAATTCGCCGCCGATGACGGTGTGGTCCCGTGAGTAAACGACCAGGCTGCCACCATCACCGCTGTTGATCGCGTCGGCATGCAGCGCCGCATCTGCGGCGATATAGGTGCGGGCTGCCTGTTGCAGGCCTTCGCCGCCTTCGACGCCGCCACCGAGGCGAATGACGCCGCCACCGGTGGCCCCCGAGGCATCCACCACGCCGCCTTCGATGCGCACATCGCGGTCGCCCAGCACCTGCACCCTGCCGCCCTGGCCATGCTCGCTGGTGGCAGCAATCGCACCGGTATTGACCACGTCGCCGCCCTGGCCAGAGAGCACGATCACGCCATCGTGTTCCTCGATGCTTGCCGCGCGCACGCTGCCGCTGTTGTTGACAGCCGTAGCGGCGAGTTCACGAGCGATATTGGCCGCCATGAAGACGCGACCGCCGTCCGCCATCAAGCTGCCGCTGTTGTCCACGCCAGCCGCCGCTGCGAGCGCTGCGGCATCAATGCGATAGCTGACTAGGCCGGTATCGTTGATGTCGAGTGTCAGGCCTCCACCGGAGGCCAGCAACACGTCACCGAGGCGGGTCTGTATCAGGCCGCCATTGCTGACGGACTGGCCCGCGAGGACCACGAAACCACCGTCGCGCGCGGTAATCACCCCCTGGTTGACGATGCCGGCCTCGCTGCCACCCGCCAGCACGTAGCGCCCGGCCAGAAAGTCCTCGTTGCGGATGTCCAGCGTCGAGGCCGTGAGGCTGCCCACATCGACGCGGCTTCCGGCCCCGAACAGGACCCCTTGCGGGTTGATGAGGAACACCCGCCCATTGGCGTTGAGGTTGCCCAGAATCTCGCTCAGATCACCGCCGATGACACGGTTGAGCACCGCGGCGGATGCCGAGGGCTGGATGAACTGCACCGTTTCGCCACTGCCGATGCCGAACTGCTGCCAGTTGATGACCGCCGCCGCACTCTGCTGCTGGATGGTCGTGAGCCCGGCCGCAGACGAGATGGTGGCTTGGCCAGCCACCACGCTGCTGCCGGTGGGGTTGGCCAGCACCGCAAAGGGCAGCATCGCGGCCGGCAGCAAGCCCCAGCGCGCCCGCAACAGCGGTGCGGCGATGGGATTCGGGCGGCTCAGGTTCTGGATCTGGCGCTGTTTCATGACCGACTCCTAGAAGGAAAACGAGAAGCTGCCGTAGAAGCGGCCATCTTCCTTGCCATCGCTGACGGGCTTGCTGGTGGTGGGCATCGCGTAATCCAGACTGGCGCTCAGGTTCAGCAGGCTGATGCTCGCGCCAAAGCCGTAGCTGGCCAGCGAGACGTCCTGCGGCCGGCTACCCAACGGAAAGCGGTCTGACTGGTGCTGGCGAACCGACGCGGCGTCATAGAACAGCCGCGGTGCCACGACAGCGCCACTCAGGAGGAAGCTGCGGCGCAGCGTGATCTGCGCCAGGTAACCCCAGTCACCGCGCGCCTCCGACGGCGCGTAGCCACGCACGGTCGAGGGACCACCGACGGAGAACTTCTGCGTGTCGGGCAGCGGGTCGATGCCATAGACGAACTGGGTACGAGTCAGCAGCTGAAGTTCATAAGGGAGGGGTGTGAGCTGCTGCAGGTCGAGATCGATCTTCAGTGGCTGGCTGGCACTGTCTGTGGTGGCGTTGTAGTCGGTGAAATTGCTGCCGATCAGGCCGGTGAACTGCGTGACCGCGCGGCTGGCGTAGCTGCGGGTGTAGTTGCCACCGACCTCGAACACCGAGACCTCGGTCTTGTTGAAGGTGACGCCACTGAAATCGGTATTGGCCTGGGTGCTATTCACTGCAGCCAGCATCGAGAGTTGGGAGTTGCCGGTATCGAAGACGGGGGCAAACAGCTCCGCACGGGCAGTGCTGTTGCTGCCGCTGATGCCGGCAAAGGCACCCGCCACGTCGAACTCCGCGTGGCCGTAGGTCAGGTTGATGCGCGATGCGCCGACCCCGGTGGGTAGCGAGTAGGTGGCGGCACCGTATTTGAGCAAGGCATTTTCAGAGCGCAGGGCGGTGAGCGAGAGTTGATCCGCCGCGCCAAAAGGACTGTTGATGGTGGCCTGCACGCCGGTGCGGATCACGCCGATGCTTTTGGTGCCGCCGTTATCAACAAACGCACTGCCCTCAAAGGGGGTCTCTTTTGCCAGCACCACGATGTCGGAGGTACCGTATTCCGCACCGGGCTGCAGTCGCGCCCGCACATCGAGGCCTGGCAGGCCGTCGACAGTCCGCAGGTTTTGCTCGAAGACGGCTGATTCGTAGACCCGGCCCCCGGCCGTGTCGAGGAAATAGTCGAGCGTCCTTGGCGCGTAACGCTTGAGCCCCTCGTACTGGATGGTGCCGATTCGGCCTTCGATGACTTCGAGCCGCACCGTGCCGTCGGTGACTTTCTGCGCTGGCACGACGGCCGAGGCCAGCGTGAAGCCGCGGCGTACGTAGAAATCGGTGACCAGATCGGCGGCCTCGTATAGCTCGATCAGCGTGATGGGCCTTTGGGTGTAGCTGGTGACGAGGCCGTTGAGCTCTTCACTCGAAAACAGCGTGTTGCCGGCAAACTCGAAGTGCGTGACGGTGATGTTCTTGGCTGGTGTCGTTGCCTGGCTGGCGGGCCGGCCTGCTGGCTTGCTGAGCGGTGCTTGCGGCGGCGGGACGGGCTTCAGCTCTGGGGGGCGCTTCAGCGTGTCTTGTACGCCGCCAGGGGTGATGCCCTGTGCTAGGCCTGGCGGGGCGATCGCCACCGTGACTGCCAAGGTGACGGCGCTCATCGCGGTCCGTGCGGAAGCAACTCCCATAAAGCATCCCCTACCGTGGTCGGTATTTTTACGATGGCTAAATATAGCCGACGGGTTGATCGATGGTATCCGCCCGTTTGTGACCCCCGTCATGCCGAACCGGGCAGGCTTAAAAGGCCGGGGCCTCGCCATGGGCAGGCAAGCCCGCTTACACTTCGCACCGCACGTGAGAGAGACCGGTTCACTCCGGCAGCGAAGGCGCAAATCCGCTCGGAATCGCTCAGCTAAAAGGATCACCTGCCAAGTCACAACTCTGGAGAGCGCCCGTCTTGTTTGGGCCACCGAAGGCGCACCAACGCTCAGGTATCGAGGACAGAGGGGCGGATGCACTCCACACACTGGCATCCGTGATGACACTCAAGCAAACCGCGCTGCACGCTGAACACCAAGCCCTGAATGCCCGTCTGGTCGACTTTGCGGGTTGGGACATGCCCATCCAGTACACCGGCCCCTTGGACGAGCACCATGCCGTCCGTCAGAGCGCGGGGATGTTCGATGTGGCGCACATGTCCGCGGTGGACTTGAGCGGCCCTCGCACCCGCGAGTTTTTGCGCAAGCTCGTCGCCAACGATGTGGCCAAGCTTACGGTGGCGGGGCGTGCGCTCTATACCTGCATGCTGCGGCCCGATGGCGGGGTGATTGACGATCTCATCATCTATTTTTTGAACGAGGGCTGGTTCCGTCTCGTCGTCAACGCCGGCACCACCGAAAAGGATTTGGTCTGGATCACCGAGCAGGCCGCCACGTTCGATGTGGCCGTCAAGCATCGCAGTGATCTCGGCATCCTCGCTGTGCAGGGCCCCGCGGCACGCCACACGGTCGCCAAATACCTGCCCGCAGGTTTGGCTGAAAAGTCGCTGGCGCTGATTGCCTTCCAGGCTGCCTACGAGGGCGATCTCTTTGTCGGACGCACGGGCTACACGGGTGAGGATGGCTTCGAGCTCATCCTGCCGCATGTCGATCTGGTCACCCTGTGGAAGCAGCTCGTTGCCGATGGTGTGAAGCCCTGCGGACTCGGTGCGCGCGACACCCTGCGCCTTGAAGCCGGCATGAATCTCTATGGTCAGGACATGGACGAGAGCAAGCACCCGCTCGAATCCGGCCTGGGCTGGACGCTCGACTTCAGCGATGCCGCGCGCGACTTCATCGGCCGTGCCGCGCTCGAACCTCTGCGCGGCGGCAAGTCTCCGCAGAAGTTCGTGGGCCTCGTGCTCGAAGGCCGCGGCGTGCTGCGCGCCCACATGCCAGTGCGCTTTACCAATGGGGCCAAGGGCGAAACCACCAGCGGCGGCTTTGCCCCCACCATGAAGCAGTCCATCGCCTTTGCGCGGGTCGATAGCGCTGCCGACGGCGCGGTGGAAGTCGAAATCCGCGGCCAGTGGGTGGCTGCCCGCATCGTCAAGCCGCCCTTTGTCCGTAATGGCAAAGTGCTCATCCCAACCCCTTAAATCTTCAAACCGTCCACTCGCAGGAGCCCTGAAATGAGCAATACCCCCGCCGAACTCAAATACGCCAAATCCCACGAGTGGCTGAAGATCGAAGCCGATGGCACGGTCACCATCGGGATCACCGACCACGCGCAGCACGCGCTGGGTGATCTGGTGTTTGTCGAGACGCCAAAGGTGGGTCGCAAGCTCGCCGCCGGGGAGGCCTGTGCGGTGGTGGAATCGGTGAAGGCGGCGAGCGATGTGTACGCCCCGATTGCCGGTGAGGTCATCGCCGTCAACGAGGCGCTGGCCACCGCACCGGAAGTACTCAACACCGACCCCTACATTGGCGGCTGGATGTGGAAGATGCAGCCCGCCAATGTGGCCGATGCAGCCGCCCTGCTCGACGCTGCCGCCTACACCGCCACGCTCAGCTAAACCCAGGGCGGGCTCGACCCGCCCTGCCGCAGTGCCCAACCCACGGCGGGTCTCGATCCGCCCTCAAAACCGTCAATAAGCCATGCCGTTCATCCCCCACACCGAGCAAGACGTTGTGTCGATGCTCAAGACCATCGGTGCGCCGACGCTCGACGCACTGTTCGATGAGATCCCTGCCGAGCTGAAAGCCAAGGGACTCACGCAGGTGCCGGAAGGCGTCAGCGAGATGGAGATCACCCAGCTCATGCATGAGCGGGCAGGGCAGGACGGTGCACCGCTCAACTTCATCGGGGCCGGTGCCTACGAGCATCACATCCCGGCGGCGGTATGGCAGATCACCACGCGTGGCGAGTTCTACTCGGCTTACACGCCGTACCAAGCCGAGGCGAGCCAGGGCACGCTGCAGGTGCTGTACGAGTTCCAGACCATGATGACGGAACTGACGGGCATGGATGTCAGCAACGCCTCCATGTACGACGGTGCCACCGCCCTGGCGGAGTCGCTGCTGATGGCGACGCGCGTGAACAGCATCAACCCGGATGGCCTGATGCTGGTGCCCAAGACGCTGCATCCCTTCTATGCCGAAGTGGTGAACAGTTGCACACACGCCCAGGGTATTCGCCAGGCTGTGGTCAGCTACGACGCCAAGACCGGCAAGACCGATCTGGAATCGCTGAAGAGCTACGAAGGCACCAAGCCCACGGCCGTCGTGATTGCACAGCCCAATTTCTTCGGCGTGCTTGAAGACGTCGATGCACTCACGGACTGGGCGCACGCGCAGGGTGCGCTCGTGGTTGCCGTGGTCAACCCCACCTCGCTCGCACTGCTGAAGCCACCCTCACAGTGGGGTGCCAAAGGGGCGGATATCGTCTGTGGCGAAGGCCAGCCGCTCGGCTCGCCGCTCGCGGGTGGCGGCCCTTACTTCGGCTTCCTGACCTGCAAGATGCCGATCGTGCGTCAGATGCCGGGCCGCATCGTTGGCCGCACGGTGGACCTCGAAGGCAAGCCCGGTTTCACGCTCACATTGCAAGCCCGCGAGCAGCATATCCGGCGTGCCAAGGCGACCTCGAACATCTGCACCAACCAGGGCCTGCTAGTCACCGCCGCCACCATCTACATGAGCCTGGTCGGGCCTGCCGGTCTGGAGAAGGTGGCATCGGCCTCGATGGCCAACACGACGACGCTGGTCGAAGCGCTGACCCGGATCAAAGGCGTGGAGCTGGTGTTCGCGAGCCCGCGCTTTCATGAGGCGGTGATCCGTCTGCCCAAGCCAGTTGCGGCGGTGCTTGAAACCTTGGCCGACCACAATATCTGCGGCGGTCTTGATCTTTCGTCCCACTACCCCGAGTTGGGCCAGGCGCTGCTGATCTGCGCTACTGAAACCAAGACCGTGAAACACATTCAAACATACGCCACGGCGCTCGCCGCGGCGCTCAACTAAATCCACGGAGAACCGCATGTCCGACATCACCCTGCACAATGACGTCAAAATTTCGACCTCCGGCGAGCTGCCCAAGGTCGGTAGTGCTGCACCTGGCTTCCGCCTCGTCAGCGGCGATCTCAAGGACCTGACGCTGCATGACTTCGTTGGCAAGAAGAAAGTGCTGAATATCTTCCCGAGTGTGGATACCGGCACTTGCGCCACGAGCGTGCGTCAGTTCAACAGCAAGGCCTCGAAGCTCGACAACACGGTGGTGCTTTGCATCAGTGCCGACCTGCCGTTTGCACAGAAGCGTTTCTGCGGTGCCGAAGGCCTCGACAACGTCGTCAGTCTTTCGCTGATGCGCGGCAGCGCCTTTGCCAAGGATTACGGCGTGTTGATGGAAACCGGCCCGTTGGCCGGCATCACCGCCCGCGCCGTGGTGGTGCTCGATACCGACAACACCGTGCTCTACACCGAGCTGGTCAACGAGTTGACCCACGAGCCCAACTACGACGCCGCCATCGCCGCGCTGAAGTAAGCCACTCGCTGCACTCAAGACCCCGTCGGTATCCCCCGGCGGGTGTTTCATCCCCAAGAGATGCCTCGCATGTCCGAACCGCTGATTTTTGAAATCTCCTCCGCTGGCCGAGCTGCCCACGCGCAAGCACCGAATGTCGTCGTCAATCGCGAGGCGATTCCCGCCAACCTGCGCCGTGCGGCAGCGCCCAAGCTGCCGGAAGTGAGCGAGCTGCAGGCCGTGCGTCACTTCACGCGCCTCTCCAAACTCAACTTCAGCATCGACACGCACTTCTACCCGCTGGGTAGCTGCACGATGAAATACAACCCGCGCGCCTGCAATTCCTTGGCGATGTTGCCGCAGTTTCTGGGCCGCCATCCGTTGGCGCCCACCAGCCACGGCCAGGGTTTCCTCGCCTGCATGTACGAGCTGCAGGAAATCCTCAAGGACGTGACCGGCATGGCCGGCGTGAGCCTCACGCCGATGGCGGGCGCGCAGGGCGAGTTTGCCGGTGTGGCGATGATTCGCGCCTACCACCAGGCCCGCAACGATCTCGGCCGCACCGAGATCCTCGTGCCCGATGCCGCGCACGGCACCAACCCCGCGACCGCGACCATGCTGGGCTACAAGACCCGCGAGATCCCGACCAATGCCGAAGGCGATGTCGACATCGAAGCGCTGAAAGCCGCCGTCGGCCCGCAGACCGCCGGCATCATGCTCACCAACCCGTCGACGCTCGGCGTGTTCGAACGCAAGATCAAGGAGATCGCCGGCATCGTGCATCAGGCCGGCGGCCTGCTGTATTACGACGGGGCCAACCTCAACGCCATCCTCGGCAAGGTGCGTCCGGGTGACATGGGTTTCGACGTCATCCACATGAACCTGCACAAGACGTTCTCGACGCCGCACGGCGGTGGTGGTCCTGGTGCCGGTGCCGTGGGCGTGTCGCAGCGCCTGCTGCCCTTCATGCCGATCCCGGTGGTGGGCAAGAAGGGCGAGAGTTATGACTGGCTCACCGAAAAGGATCTGCCGCAGACTATCGGTCGTCTCTCGACCTTCATGGGCAATGCCGGCGTACTGATGCGCGCCTACATCTACGCGCGCCTGCTCGGCCGCGACGGCATGCACCGCGTCGGTGAGTTCGCAGCACTCAATGCCAACTACCTGCAGGCTCGCCTGCGCGAGAAAGGTTTTGATCTCGCCTTCCCGACGCGTCGTGCCAGTCACGAGTTCATCATCACGCTCAAGCGCCAGAAGCAGGAAATCGAGCTGACCGCCACCGATGTGGCCAAGCGCCTGCTCGACTACGGCTATCACGCGCCGACCGTGTACTTCCCGCTGCTGGTGCCGGAGTGCCTGCTGATCGAGCCGACCGAAACAGAAGATAAAGCCACACTCGATCTCTTCGTCGAGGCGATGGCGAAGATCTGGGACGAGGCCAAGGCCGACATCCAGCAGCTCAAGGGCGCGCCCTACACCATGCCGGTGCGCCGCCTCGATGACGTGCGCGCCGCGCGCCAGCTCGATGTGCGCTTCAGCACCACTGCCTAAATCACCAGAAGAAAATCATGTCTGCTCTCATCACCGGCTCTTTCGCCTACGACACCATCATGGTGTTCTCCGGCCAGTTCAAGAACGAAATCCTGCCCGACAAGGTACACATGCTGAATGTGTCCTTCCTGGTGCCGCAGCTGCGACGCGAGTTCGGTGGCTGCGCCGGTAACATCGCCTACAACCTCAATCTGCTCGGCGGTGCGGCATTGCCCATGGGCACGGTGGGCAAGGACTTTGGTCCCTATGCGGCGTGGATGGACAAGCAGGGCATCAATCGCCAGTACGTGAAGGAGATCGGCGAGAGCTACACCGCGCAGGCCTACATCACCACGGATCTTGACGACAACCAGATCACTGCCTTCCATCCCGGCGCGATGGGCGAGGCCCACACGCAAACCGTGCCGACCGATGGCAGCATCAAGATCGGCACCGTCTCGCCCGATGGCCGCGACGGCATGATCCAGCACTCCAAGCAGTTCGCCGCCGCCGGCATCCCGTTCCTGTTCGATCCCGGCCAGGGCCTGCCGATGTTCAGCGGCGATGACCTGAAGACGTTCATCAAGGAGGCCAATTACATGGCCGTGAACGACTACGAGATGGAGTTGGTGATGTCGAAGACGGGCCTGTCGCAGGCCCAGATCGCCGCGCAGCTTGATGCACTCATCATCACGAAGGGGGCCAAGGGCGCGGAGATCATCACGCCCAAGAAGACATACGAGATCCCGATCGCGACCGCGCAGTCGCTGACCGACCCCACCGGCTGCGGTGATGCCTTCCGAGGTGGCCTGCTATACGGCCTGCTCAAGGGTATGGACTGGCATGTGGCGGGGCACATCGGTTCGCTCATGGGGGCTTACAACATCGAGCGGCCGGGCACCCAGAACCACAAGTTCACCCTGGAAAATTTCCGTGCGCGGTTCAAGCAGGAGTTCAAGTTCGACTTCGCGTGAAGTCGAATCCGCATCAAGTCACGGCTCTGCCGGGCGTTGCGCCGGGACTTTAGTTGTGGCGGTGGTCTCGGTAGAGCTGCCGCACCCAGGCCATGGCGGGGTGGCCCGCGTGTCGGGCCTTCAGCGCCGCTACGCCCTTCTGGAAGTCCGGCCGTGAATAGACCGCATGTTCGGGCGGACAGGCCAGGGGCGAGAGCAGCGCAGCGGCGGTGATATCCGCGGCCGTCAGGCTATCGCCGACGAGGTAGCGATGGCCACCGGCGGTGCGGGCGGCGATCCAGTCCATGGCTTCGAGAATCTTGCGCTCGGAACTGGCCACGGCTTTCGGGTTGCTGGATTGCAGCATCTGGCGGAAGGCCGCGCGCATGAGCGGAAAAGCCGCGCCGACGATGCGCTTCTGCAGGGGGCTGGCATCCAGCGTCCAGACGGTCTTGATGCCTTCGCTGTCGTCGAGCGCATCGCGGTAGGCATAGCGGATGACGTGCGCGCCAATGCGATCGAAGCGTTCCTCGATGGCCAGCACCTGCTCGCGCAGGCCGGCCTCGCTGGGCATCAGGCCAAAGGGCGTGCGATGCTTTTCGAGCCAGAGCAGGATGCGGGTGGAGTCCTGCACTGCACCGGACTCGGTGACGAGAATCGGCACGGTTGTCGCCCTGCTGCCACCGAGCCGCAGGGCCGGCACGATGTGAAAAAACGGTACCCAGGGCTTCTCGACATAGGCAACACCGCTCACATCCAGCATCCAACGGATCTTTTCGCTGAAGTGCGAGATGGAGAAGGTGTGCAGCGTCAGCATGGCGCACCCCTCAGCGTAAATAGGGACTCGCCTGCTGGATGATCTCGAGGAAGGGCTGCGGATAGACACCCATGACCAGCATGAACAGCATGGCCGTTACGAGCATGGCGCCACCGGCATTCTGGATCCAGTTCAGCGGCTCGCTCACGCGGTCCCGCGTCGGGATGGGCTGGAACATCATGATGAGCACGCGCAGGTAGTAGAAGAGACCAATCGCACTGCCCAGAATCACCGCGCCCATCAACCACCAGAGCTTCTGCTCCACACCCAGCGCGATGACATAGAACTTGCCGATGAAGCCTGCCGTCAGCGGGATGCCCGCAAGTGACAGCAACATCGCGGTCATGATCGAGGAGAGATAAGGGCGGCGCCAGAACAGGCCCCGGAACTGCTCGATGTGCTCGACATCACGATCCTTCATCGGGCTCGACACGAGCGCCATCACACCAAAGACGCCAATCGTGGTGACCACATAGGTCAGCAGGAAGATGCCGGCAGCCTCGGTGCCGCGGCTGCCGGCAGCAACCAGCGCCACCAGCAGGTAACCGAACTGCGCGATGGAGGAGTAGGCGAGGATGCGCTTGACGTTGTCCTGTTGCAGCGCCAATACGTTGCCGAGCACCATCGAGCCGATCGCGAGGATGCTCAGTGCTTCCGTGGTGGCAGGCATCTTGAACAGGCCAATGCTCAGGAACAGCCGGTAGGTCGCCGCAAATACCGCCACCTTGGAGACAGTGGCGAGAAACGCTGCGACCGGCGCAGGGGCGGCTTCGTAGACGTCGGAGGTCCACAGGTGGAAAGGCACGGCGGATAGCTTGAACGCTACACCCACCAGCACCATGGCAGCGCCGGTCAGCAGCAGCGGCATGCGGCCGTTGGCGATGGCGTTGCCAATGTCCGAAAAGCCCAGCGCGCCTGTCTCGGCAAACAGCAGCGCGATGCCGAACAGCATGAAGGCCGAGGCACCAGCGGAGAGGATCAGATACTTGATGCCACCTTCCAGCGCGCGGCCATCCTTCACTGGGTAAGCGACCATGGCGTAGAGCGGGATGGACATCAGTTCCAGGCCAATGAAAAAGCCTGCGAAGTGGCGGCTCATGGCCATGACCACGGCGCCCAGGGTAGAGATGACCAGCAGAAGGTAAAGCTCCTCGCGGTTGCCCTCGTAGCTCTCGAAATACGCACCGCACAGCGTCAGCACGCCGAGTGCCGCGGCGATGATCAGACCGGAGTAGAAGAGCGCATAGCCATCCACGACCAGCAGCGGCGTGACCTCCACCGGCTTGCCATCGTTCAGGATCCAGATGATCGGCAGTGACAGCAGCGCCAGATTCAGGCCGAGGATGGTGAGTGCACCGATTACGTGGTAGCGCCGAGCCCAGGCGATGTGCAGCATCACCACCACGGTGGTGAGGGTCAGCAGGATGAGTGGCAGCAACGCCATTAATTGTTGTGGTGTCATGGGCTGACTCCGCTCAGCGTGGTCGCGGCGGGGTTGAGCTGGGAAATGGCGGCTGCGGGTGGGTTGTAGATGTGCTCGACGGTCTGCATCGCGGCTTTGCTCACATCCAGCACCGGCTGCGGGTACAGGCCAAGACCGAGCAGGAGGGCCATCAGCACCACCATCATGCCGAGTTCACGGGTATTCAGGTCTTCGAACATGCCCTCATGGCCGTCGTCACGAGGCTTACCGTGAAAGGCTTTCTGCACGAGGATGAGCGAGTAGACGGCGGCGAGGATGAGACCCGTCGCCGAAATGGCAGTGAATACCGGGGCCACTTCGAAGCTACCGAGCAGGATCAGGAACTCGCCGACGAAATTGCCAAGACCGGGCAAGCCGAGCGAGGCGGCACTGAAGAACAGCATGATGGGCGGCAGATAGGGAAAGCGGGCCCAGAGTCCGCCCATCTGTCTGAGATCTCGGGTGTGCAGTCGCTCGTACAGCTCACCAGCGAGGATGAACAATGCGCCGGCGGAAAGCCCATGCGCGATCATTTGCACCACCACGCCCTGCAGCGCCTGCTCGGTGCCTGCGAAGAGACCCAGCACCACGAAGCCCATGTGCGAGATCGAGGTGTAGGCAATCAGCCGCTTGACGTCGGTCTGGCTGAAGGCCACCACGGCGGCGTAGACGATGCTGAACGCCGCCAGGGCCATGCCCACGTGCGCGAAGCCCTTCATGGCCTCGGGGAAGAATGGCAGCGCAAACCGCAACATGCCGTAGGCGGCGGTCTTCAGCAGGATGCCGGCGAGATCGACCGACCCTGCGGTTGGGGCCTGACTGTGCGCGTCCGGCAACCAGGAGTGCACCGGAACCAGGGGCATCTTCACCGCAAAGGCAATGAAGAAACCAAGCATCAGCCACCAGGCGGTCTGCGGGTCGAGCTTGCGGGCGGCGTTGAGGAGGTCGAAGTAATCAAAGCTCCAGGCCTGGGTCATCTGGTAGTTGAAGAACACCAGCGCCAGGATCGACAGCAACATGATCAGGCCGCTGAACTGCGTGAAGATGAAAAACTTGGTGGCCGAATAGATGCGCCCCTTGCCGCCGGGGATGTTGTGGCCCCACAGCGCGATGAGGAAATACATCGGCACCAGCATCATCTCCCAGAAGAAGAAGAACAGGAACAGATCGAGCGCGAGGAACACGCCCACCACGCCAGCCAGATTCCACAGCAGGTTCAGATGGAAGAATCCCACATACCGGTCGATTTCCTTCCAGGAGCAGCCGATCGCCATCACACCGAGCAGGTTGGTGAGGATCACCAGCAGCAGCGAGAGGCCGTCGAGCCCCAAATGGAAGCTGATGCCGAAGCTGGGGATCCACTCCGCTTTGTATTGCAGGGCGAAGGCCGGTGTGGTGCTGGGATTGGCGAGGGTGAAATCGCCGGCAAACCACAGCCAGAGCGACATGCCGAGCACGGTGAGCTGGGTACCGAGGGCGATCCAGCGGGGGAGGTAGCGCGAGCTGCGTTCGGACTGCCAGCTGAGCATGCCACCCACGAAGGGGATCACCAGCAGCCAGACGAGAATGGTTGGACTCATGGTTTGGTTTTCGTCAGTGCAGCGCGATGGCTGCAATCAGGGCACAGGCACCCGCACCGGCCGCAAAGGCATACCAGCGCAGGTTGCCGGTCTGGGTGGCAGAGGCCAGGCTGTTGGCACCGCGCAAGGTCAGCGGGATCAGCCCGATCACCCAGTCGGCGATGTCGTTCTTGTTGATGTTGGCAGCCCATACAAAGGGCTTCACGAAGATCTGGTCGTAGAGCCAGTCGAAGCCGAAGGCGCTCTTCCAGAACTGGCCGATGAGCCGGGTCAGGCCGCCGTTGGCGAGCCCAGCCGGAATGTCCGGACGCTTCAGGAACAGAAACCAGCTCACGAAGATGCCCGCGAACGAGACCGGAATGGGCAGATACGCGATCCAGGCCGGGCCATGTTCGCCGCCGGCGTGCTCGGCCGCCGGCAGCACCGCATCAAGCGGCAGATGGATGAAACCGCCGACGACGGCCAACAGCAGCAGCACGGCAAGCGGCAGGCTGTGATCCAGCGTCTTGGCACCATGCGGATCGTCCTTGGGGCCGAGGCCATGATGAGCGCCATGGTCGTCGTGGCCATGGTGCGCTTTCGCCGATGTGCGCCAGCGCTCGGGCCCAAAGAACACGATGAAAATCAGCCGGAAGCTGTAAACACCAGTCAGGAAGGCACCGAGCAAACCTGCCAGCCAGAGATTGGTATGACCGCTGAGATAGGCTGCGTGCAGGATTTCGTCCTTGGAGAAAAAGCCAGAGGTGAGCGGGAAGGCGCAGAGCGCCAGGGTGCCGATCAACATGCACCAGTAGACGAAGGGAATGTGCTTGCGCAGGTTGCCCATCTTGAAGATGTTCTGCTCGTGGTGCATCGCCAGGATCACCGAGCCGGACGAGAGGAACAGCAGCGCCTTGAAGAAGGCATGCGTCATCAGGTGGAACACGGCCGGCTGGTAGGCACCCACGCCCTCGGCCAGGAACATGTAGCCGATCTGGCTCATGGTGGAGTAGGCGAGGATCTTCTTGATGTCGGTCTGCATCAGGGCAATGAAGCCCGCCATCAGCAGCGTGAGCGCGCCAATGGTGCCGACGCACTGCAGTGCGAACGGCGAGAGATCGAAGATCGCGTGCGTGCGGGCAATCAGATACACACCCGCCGTCACCATCGTCGCCGCGTGGATCAGTGCCGAGACCGGCGTGGGGCCCGCCATGGCGTCCGGCAACCAGGTTTGCAACGGCAGCTGGGCGGATTTACCCACCGCACCACCCAGCAGCAGCAGCGCGGTCAGCGTCGCCATGGTGGCACCCACGCCATTGACCACCGGCCAGGCGGCGGGGGCGAGCACCGCCAGTTCCTGGATGTTGAGCGTACCGAACTCGCGATAGAGGATGAACAGCGCGATGGCCATGAAGGTATCGCCGACGCGAGTGATCACGAAGGCCTTGCGGGCTGCAGCGCCATTGGCCGGATCCTGGTACCAGAAGCCGATCAGGAGATAGCTGGCAAGACCCACGCCTTCCCATCCGAAGTAGAGGAACAGCAGGTTGTCGCCCAGCACCAGGAACAACATGCTCGCCACGAACAGGTTCATGTAGCTGAAGAAACGCGCAAAGCCTTCGTCCCCACGCATGTACCAGCTGGCAAACAGGTGGATGAAAAAGCCGACACCGGTGATGACACCCAGCATCGTCAGCGACAGCGCATCGAGATACAGCGTGAAGCTGGGCTGGAAGCTACCCACGCTCATCCACTGCCAGAGGGTCAGCGAGAAACTGCCGCTCTCGGGGGGCATGGTCAGAAACTGATAACCGCAGATCAGCGAGGTGAGCGCGGAAATGCCCACCGAACCGACGCCGATCACGGCGGCCAGATTCTCGGAAATCCTGCTGCGCGAGAGGGCCAGCAGGACGAAGCCGAGCAGGGGGGCGATAAAGGTCAGGGGCAGAAGATTCATGAGTATTAGCCCTTCATCGTGCTGGCGGCATCGATATCCAGCGTCTTGAACCGGCGATAGAGCTGGATCAAGAGTGCAAGACCGACCGAGGCTTCGGCGGCGGCCAGCGTGAGGATGAGGATGAACATGATCTGGCCATCGGCTGACGCCCAGCGGCTGCCGGCGACGATGAAGGCGAGGCCCGCGGCATTGAGCATGATTTCGAGCGACATCAGCATGAACAGCATGTCGCGGCGGGTGAGCAGGCCGAACAGACCGACAGTGAACAGCGCCGCTGCCAGCAGCAGGCCGTGTTCCATCGGGATGGCTTGAAGTGAGTTCATGATTCGTCTTTGCCCAGGTGATAGGCGGCCACCAGGCCGGCCAGCAGCATCATCGAGGCGAGCTCAACGGCCAGCAGGTACGGGCCGTAAAGCGCGATGCCGACTGTCTTGGCGCTCACCACCTGCAATCCGGCCGGCGTCATGAAGCCACCCTGCGGCCAGAGCAGTTGAACCATCTGCCACAACAGGACGCTGGCCAGCAGCGCGGGGCCGATCCAGGCACCGGGCGAGAGCCATTTGCGCTCCTGCTCGCTGGTCTTGCGCCCCAGGTTGAGCATCATCACCACGAACACGAACAGCACCAGGATCGCACCGGCATAGACAATCACCTCCAGCACGGCGGCAAACGGCGCGCCGAGAGTGAAGAAGATGACCGCGATGGAAAGCAGCGACAGCACCAGATACAGCAGCGCATGGACGGGATTGGTGTTGACCACCACCATGATCGTCGCAAACAACGCCACAGCAGCCGCGACGTAGAACGGCGCTCGCGGGCCCGAAATATAGGCAAGTGCCACCAGCGCGATCAGCACCAGAAGGTAGGAAAAACCGTTGAGGAGATGGGTCTTCATGGGATGGCCTTCATGGCAGCAGGCTCTTGAGATCGATCGGTGCCGATTCGTTGGCGGCTTCGCCCTTGTCCTTGCCCTTGATGGCCATGCCGGCGACGCGATAGAAGTTGTAGTCGGGATACTTGCCCGGCCCCGAAATCAGCAGATGCTCTTTTTCGTAGACAAGGTTCTGGCGGTTGTATTCGGCTAGTTCGTAGTCCGGCGTGAGCTGGATCGCCGTCGTGGGGCAGGCCTCTTCGCACAGGCCGCAGAAGATGCAGCGCGAGAAGTTGATGCGGAAGAACTCCGGGTACCAGCGCCCGTCCTCCTTCTCGGCCTTTTGCAGGCTGATGCAGCCCACCGGGCAGGCCACCGCGCACAGATTGCAGGCTACGCAACGTTCCTCGCCATCCGGGTCGCGGGTGAGGATGATGCGGCCGCGATAGCGCGGCGGCACGTAGGGCTTGACCTCCGGATAGCTCACCGTGTCGCGCTTGGCGAAGCTGTGCATGAAGATCAGGCCAATGCTGCGCAACTGGGTCCAGATGCCCCAGAGGACTTCTTTGAATAGCGTCATGTCAGGCTCCCGCGTTCCAGAGCACGACGGCCCCGGTCACGAGCAGGTTGATGAGCGAGAGCGGCAGGCACCAGAGCCAGGCCGCGCTCATGATCTGGTCATAGCGGGGGCGGGGCAGCGCGGCGCGCACCAGGATGTAGAGCGACATGAAGAGGAAGGTCTTGATCGCAAACCAGAGGAAGGGCGCGGTCTCGGTGCCGATGCCGAAGAAGCCCTGCCAGCCGCCGAAGAACAGCACGGTGGTCAGCGCCGACACCATCACGATACCCACGTATTCACTGACCATGAACATGCCGAACTTCATGCCGGAGTACTCTGTGTGATAGCCCTGCACCAGTTCCGACTCGGCTTCTGGCAGATCGAACGGCGTGCGGTGCACGACGGCGAGCATGGCCGGCACCCAGACGAGAAAGCCGAAGAACTGCCAGACGATGTTCCAGCCATGCTCCATCTGCCAGGCCACGATGTCGCGCAGGTTGAATGACCCGGCTTGGATCACGATGCCCATCAGCGACAGGCCCATGAACACTTCGTAGCTGATGGTCTGCGCGGTGCTGCGCAGGCCACCCAGTAGCGAGTATTTGCTGTTGGATGACCAGCCGCCGAGCATCACTGCGTATACCGCAAGGCCTGCAATAGCGAGGAAGAACAGCAGCGCCAGGTTGGCATTGGACACCCCCCAGGTCGGCGTCATCGGGATGAAGATGAAGCCCAGCATCATCAGGCTCATCGCCAGGAACGGTGCCAGCACGAAGGTGAACTTGTCGGCAAACGGCGGCAACCAGTCTTCCTTGAAGAATATCTTCAGCATGTCGGCAATGACTTGGCCGAGACCGAAGGGGCCGACGCGGTTGGGGCCGAGACGATCCTGCCAGAGCGCCAACAGGCGGCGTTCCAGCCAGATCATGTAGGCCGCCGTCAGCACCATGCCCAGCAGGGTGACGATGGCCTTGACGACGCCCCAGAAGATGGCGACGAGGCCGGGGGTGATCCAGTCGAACATGCGATCAGGCTCCCTTGCTGACTTGCACGGCCGCACCGGCCGTCAGCGGCGGAATGCCTGCGAGTCCCACCGGCAGGCCGATGCTGCCGACAGGCAGATCGACACGCACCTTGGCGGGCAGGCTCAGCACGTATTCGCCGAACTCCACGCGGGTGAGGGCCTGGTGCTCGATACCGAGGCGCTGGGCGTCCGCGACGTTGATGGCGACATACGCCTGGGGAATGCGTTCCTGGATCGGCTTGGCCTTGGCCGAGAGTTCCTCGCTGCCAAAATGCGAATGAATCGGCAGCACCGTGAGGCCGCCTGCCGCTTCGAGCCTGGCGGGGAAGTACGACGCTGCACCGTTGTGCTTGAACAGGTGCACCCCAGAATCACCGCCTTTCATGGCTCCGCCGACTTCCGCTTGGAACTTGTTCCAGGCCGAGGGCGAGTTCCAACCCGGTGACCAGGCAAAGGGGATGAGCGCCGCAGGGCGCACACCGGCATGGGTGCTGTTGATGCCTTCCATCGAGAAGGCAAGGGCTGAATCGCCGTCCTGCGTCGCCTTGGGTTCGTGCACGAATACATTGGCGCGCGCGGCGGTGCGGCCGGATTGCCGCTGCGGCGCGCGGGCGAGCTTGGCGCCCTCGATGCGGAACGTCGCACTCGGTGCGGCCAGGGCGATGCCCTTCAGCGCCGGCACGGCAATCTCCGCGTCGGCAATGATCGCATCCAGATTGGCCCAGGTGGCCTTGCCCAGCGCGCCGCGCATCTCTGCGATCCAGCGCCAGCTTTCCTGCGTCGCCACATGGCGGTCGTAGTAAGCGGGGTCGAAGTTCTGGAAGCTGCGCTGCGCGCGGCCCTCGAAGTTGACGAAGGTGCCGTCGCCTTCGGCAAAGCTCGCGGCCGGCAACAGCAGCGCAGCGGTGGCCGTCGTCGCGGTTTGCTGGTGGTCGATGGCGATCACGGTGCACTTTTCGAGCGCGGTATCGAGCGCCGTGGCCGTTGCGCGGCGGCTGAGGTCGTTTTCCAGCACGACCACGACGGTGGGTGCAGTGGCTGCCCTCGCCAGCGCGGCATCGAGTGCAGGCGCGTTGAACAGCGCCAGGCCCAGGCTGTTGGCCTCGGGGATGGCCAGACTGATCGCCGTCGCGGCATTGGCTTTTTGCAGTGCAAAAGCCACGTTGGCTGCGGCCTCGATCAGGGCGGTAGAGCCACAACCGGTCCCGGAGACCACAAGCGGGTTCTTGGCTGCCTTGAGCGTATCGGCAATGCGCTGCGCCATCTCCGCAGTCGCGGCGTCCACCTTGGCGGTAGGTGCATCGGGGTCGAGCGCATGCGTCACGGCCTGGCCCAGCAGCACGAGGTCAGCCACCGCGCCGCGATGGGCGATGGCGGCAATCTCATCGAGCTTGGTCGCCAGCGGTGTGGCGATGAACAGCGGGTTGAGGGCGTGTTGCGCGATGTCGTTGGCGGAGTTGGCCTGCCACTCGGGCACCCGCTTTTCGGCCGACATCGTGGCGAGCTTGCCGCGTGCGGCCTGACGCAGGGCCAGCGCCACACGGGCAGCGGTGCCGAGGGTGTCTTCACCCAGCACAAACACGGCGTCGGATTCTTCGATGCGCTTGATGGTGGCAGCAGGCACCGGACCCTCGCGCAGCACTTTCAGGCTGAGCGCGAGCAACGCGGATTCCTGCGCTGAAACGCCAGCGTAGAAATTGTCGGCACCCACCAGCGAGCGGAGTGCGAAGTTGGCTTCCAGGCTGGCACGCGGGGAGCCGATACCGATCACCGGCTTGTGGCCACCGAGCACGGCCGCGGCTTGCGCGAGCGCATCTGGCTTGGAGAGCGCGATCCACTGGCCTTCACGCTTGATCAGCGCATGGCGCGGACGCTCGGCCAGATTGACGTGGCCGTAGCCGAAGCGGCCACGATCGCAAAGGAAATAACCGTTGAGCTCGCTGTGATAGCGGTTCTCGATGCGGCGCACCTCGCCGTAGCGCTCGCCGGGCGAGATGTTGCAGCCCACCGCACAGCCGGTGCAGATGGCGGGCGCGAACTGCATGTCCCACTTGCGGGTGTAGTGCTCGCTGTGGGTCTTGTCCGTGAATACGCCGGTAGGGCAGATCTCGGTGAGGTTGCCGCTGAACTCGCTCTCCAGCACGCCATCTTCAGCGCGGCCGAAGTAGACGCGCGAGGCCGAGCCGAACACGCCGAGATCCTTCCCGCCCGCGTAGTCCTTGTAATAGCGCACGCAGCGGTAGCAACTGATGCAGCGGTTCATCTCATGCCCGATGAAGGGGCCGAGATACTGGTTGTGGTGCGTGCGCTTCTCGAAGCGGTATTCGCGGCTGTGATGGCCGGTCATCACGGTCATGTCTTGCAGATGGCAGTGCCCACCTTCCTCGCAGACCGGGCAGTCGTGAGGGTGGTTGGTCATCAGTAGCGCGACCATCGCCTCGCGAAAATCCTTGGCTTCGTCATCGGCAATGCTGATGTAGGTGCCGTCGCTCGCGGGCGTCATGCAGGACATGACGATACGACCGTTCTTGTCGTCGGCATCCTTGTATTGCTTGACCGCGCACTGCCGGCAGGAACCCACGCTACCCAGCGCCGGGTGCCAGCAGAAGTAGGAGATGTCGAGGCCCAGCGACAGGCAGGCCTGGAGCAGGTTATCCGCTCCGTTGACCTCGTGAACCTTGCCTTCAACGTGAATCTTGGCCATGAATCTGATGCCTTGTTTGTTGTGCTGCGAATGTGCTCGCCGGGGATCGCGCTACTGGTTGACCCACTTCATGCGTTCCTTGGCGTAGTCCGCCTTGGCGCCGACGCCGTGTTCGGGCAGCGCGCAGACGTCGCCATCCTCCGGCACCTTGACCACCGCCATGCCGGCTTCGAACTCGGCGCGGAAATACTTGAGTGCCGATTGCAGCGGCTCCATCGCACCCGGCGCGTGGGCGCAAAAGGTGCGACCGGGGCCGAGCCAGCGGGTGAGCTTGCTCAGGGTGTTGATGTCGCCGGGCTGACCTTCACCGGCCTCGATGGCGCGCATGATCTTCACCGTCCACGGCAGGCCATCGCGGCAGGGCGTGCACCAGCCGCAGCTCTCGCGCGCCATGAACTCCTCGAGATTGCGTACGGCGCTGACGATGCTCTGGTCTTCGTTCAGCACCGTGATCAGGCCGGTACCCATGCGCGAACCTGCTTTGGCGATGGTGTCAAAGTCCATCGCGAGGTCGAGATGCTCGGGCAGCAGGAAATCGGTCGAGGCCCCACCGGGCAGCCAGGCCTTGAGTTTTTTGCCGCCCTTCATGCCGCCAGCGTGCACTTCGAGAATCTCGCGGGCCGAGGTGCCGATGGGCAGCTCCCACACACCGCGTTTGTTGGAGAGGCCGGAGCAGCCATAGAGCTTGGTGCCGCCGTCCTTGCTCTTGCCCTGACTCAAGCCCTTGAACCAGTCCGCGCCGTTGTTGACGATGTGCGGGATGTTGCTCAGCGTCTCGACGTTGTTGACGATGGTGGGGCGGCCCCACAAGCCGGCAATCTGGGGAAACGGCGGCTTGGCGCGCGGGTTGGCGCGGCGACCTTCCAACGAGTTGATCAGCGCGGTTTCTTCGCCGCAGATGTAGCGGCCAGCGCCGGTGTGGACATAGAGATCAAAGCTCCAGTCGCCACCGAGGATGTTCTTGCCGAGGTAGTTCCTGGCCTTGGCTTCGGCAATCGCCTTGTTGAGGCGCTCGGCGCACAGCACGTACTCGCCGCGCAGGAAGATGTAACCCAGGTTCGCGCCGATGGCATAGGCGGCCACGGCCATCGCCTCCACCAGCTGGTGCGGCACCTGCTCCATCAGCAGGCGATCTTTGAAGGTGCCGGGCTCCATCTCGTCGGCGTTGCAGACGAGATACTTGGGGCCTGAGTTTGGCCCCATCGGGATCAGCGACCACTTGATGCCGGTGGGAAAACCCGCCCCGCCGCGGCCGCGCAGATTGGCGTCCTTTACCTTGCTCTGGATATCGAGCGGCTGAAGCGCTTTGACCGCTGTTTTGAGTGCGCCGTAGCCACCCTCGGCTTCGTAGCCCGTGATGTCGAGTGGGCCGTCGGTGACGTCGATCAGGCGCGTCAGCGGCTTCTGGTAGTTCGGGTCTTTGGCGGCACGACTCATGGGTAAGCCTCCAGCAGTTTCTTCACGTCCGCGGGTTCCACGGGCCCATGCAGGTCGTCGCCGATCATCAGCGTCGGGCCGCGATCGCAAGCACCGAGGCAGCAGATAGGCAGCAACGTGAAGCGATTGTCCTGGGTGGTCTGGCCGGGCTGGATCCCGAGCTGCTTGACCAACTCGGCCTTCAGTTCGTCGTAGCCAGTCAGAAAGCAACTGATGCTGTCGCACACGGTGATGACATGGCGACCGACGGGACGGCGGAAGATCAGCGAGTAGAAGGTGGCAACCCCTTCGAGATCAGCGGCCGAGATGCCAATGGCTTCGGCGATTACCGGGATCGCCTCATCGCAGACGTAACCACGGCGTTTTTGCACGGCCTTGAGCGCATCGATGGACGCCGCGCGCGAGTCAGGGTAGTGACCAAGCGCGTGCTCGATCTCGTGGCGTTCTTCGTCGCTCAGCACGAAAGGCTGGGCCTTTGGCAGATCGGCGAGTTTGACGACGGGTGCAGTGGACATGGGCTTAACGATCAACGTCCGCCATCACGAAATCGATGGAGGCAATGTAGGCAATGAGGTCCGGAACCATCTGGCCGCGGATGGCGCTCGGGATCTGCTGCAGGTGCGCGAAGCTCGGCGTGCGAATGCGCGTGCGGTAGCTGGCGGTGGAGCCGTCGGCCGTGAGGTAGTAGCTGTTGAGCCCCTTGGTGGCCTCGATCATCTGGCTGGTTTCACCCACCGGCATGATCGGCCCCCAGCTCACCTGCAAAAAGTGCGTGATGAGGGTTTCGATGTCCTTCAGCGTGCGGTCTTTCGGCGGGGGGGTGGTGAGCGGGTGGTCGGCCTTGTAGGGGCCGGCCGGCATGTTCTTCATGCACTGCTCGATGATGCGCAGGCTCTGGCGGATTTCTTCCTCCCGCATCAGCGCGCGGTCGTAGACATCGCCCTTGTGGCCGACGGGTACCTCGAAGTCGAAGTTCTCGTAGCCGCTGTATGGGCGCGCCTTGCGCAGGTCGAAGTCACAGCCGGTGGCGCGCAGACCAGGACCGGTGACACCCCATTCGAGCGCGTCGGCGGTGGAATAGGCGGCCACATCGACCGACCTGCCTTTGAGGATGGAGTTCTGCAGTGCCGCCTTGCGGTAGCCGTCCAGACGCTTCGGCATCCAGTCGAGGAACTCGCGGACTTTCTGCTCCCAGCCCGTGGGCAGGTCGTGCGCCACGCCGCCGATGCGGAACCACGCGGGGTGCATGCGAAAGCCCGTGATTGCCTCGATCACGTCGTAGGCCTTCTGGCGGTCCACAAACATGAAGAACACCGGCGACATCGCACCGACGTCCTGGCAGTAGGTGCCGTAGAAGAGCAGGTGCGAGGTGATGCGGAAGAACTCGCACAGCATCACGCGGATGGTCTTGACCCGGTCCGGCACCTGGATGCCGGCGAGCTTCTCCAGCGCCATCACGTAGGGCAGGTTGTTCATCACCCCGCCGAGGTAATCAATGCGGTCGGTGTAGGGGATGTAGCTGTGCCAGGACTGACGCTCGCCCATCTTCTCGGCACCACGATGGTGGTAGCCGATCTCCGGCACGCAGTCGACGATTTCCTCGCCATCCAGCTGCAAAACGATGCGGAAGGCACCATGTGCGGAAGGGTGGTTGGGCCCCAGGTTGAGGAACATGAAATCGTGCTGATCGGTACCGCGCTTCATGCCCCAGTCTTCGGGGATGAAACGCAGCGCCTCCTGCTCCATGTCCTGGCGCAGCGCCGTCAACTGGTAGGGGTCGAACTCGGTGGCGCGGGCGTTGTGCTCCTTGCGCAGCGGGTGGCCGCCTTTCCAGGACGGCGGCAGCATGATGCGGCGTAGCCCCGGATGGCCGTCGAAGACAATGCCGAACAGATCCCACACCTCGCGCTCGTACCAGTTGGCGTTCTGGTAGACGTTGGTGACGGTGGGCAGGTGCGGGAACTCGCCCAGCAGCGCCACCTTGAGGCGCAGGTCTGCGTTTCGCTCGATCGAGAGCAGCTGGTAGACCACAGAGAAGTCGGCCTTTGGCTGACCTTCGCGATGCTTGCGAAGGCGCTCGTCGATCGCCGTGAGGTCATAAAGCATCTTGTAAGGCTTCTGCGCCTCATGCTTGAGGTAGCGCAGCACCTCGTGCAGACGCTCGACCGGGATCCACAGGGTGGGCATGCCATCCGCAGTCGGCTGCAGGGTGAAGCCCGCGTCGCCGAAGCGCGTGGTCAGTTCGCGCACGACTTCCGGCACTGAAAGGGGAGTTCCGTCTGCCATGGCTTACACCGAGTCGGGCGTGCGCAACACGGTCTGCGCCATGCGCTCCGCATGCTTGGTGTCGCGCTGGCTCGGCTGGTTGGCCTTGTAGATCCCCTGATCGCCGACTACCCAGGAGAGCGGACGCTGCTCCTTGCCGATGGAGTTTTGCAACATCAGCAGGCCTTCGAGAAAAGCCTCGGGACGGGGCGGGCAGCCAGGGATGTAGAGATCGACCGGCAGGAACTTGTCCACGCCTTGAACGACGGAGTAGATGTCGTACATGCCACCCGAGTTGGCGCAGGCGCCCATCGAAATCACCCAGCGCGGCTCCAGCATCTGCTCGTAGAGGCGCTGGATGACCGGGGCCATCTTCATGAAACAGGTGCCGGCGATGACGATCACATCGGCCTGGCGAGGGGAGGCGCGGATCACTTCCGAACCGAAACGGGCGAGATCGTGCGTCGGCGTGAACGCCGTGGCCATCTCCACATAACAGCAGCTGAGGCCGAAGTTGTAGGGCCAGATCGAGTTCTTGCGGCCCCAGTTGACGAGGTCCGAGAGCTTGGCGGTGAGGATGTTGCGCTTCACCTGTTCTTCGGTGAACACGTCTTCCGGCGCTTTCTGCGTGTAGTCGTCGGTCAGCGGCGACACGCCGGTGGGGCGGTTCGGATCGATTCGGGTCAATGTGTATTGCATGGCGATCTATTCCACTGCCTTCTGCCGCGCGGCGCGGCGCTTTTTCTGGTGCGGCGTCCAGTCGAGTGCGCCGATGCGGGCGAGATAAACGAGGCTGGCCGTGAGGATGAAAATGAAGATGAGGACTTCGATCCAGCCGGCCCAGCCCGCTTCTTTCACGGACACGGCCCAGGCGTAGAGATAGAGCGCCTCGACATCGAAGATCACGAAGAACATCGCGACCAGATAGAACTTGGCAGACAACCGGAGCCGTTCGGGGCTGGATGACACGACGCCAGACTCGAACGGGTCGTTCTTGGCGCGTCCGCCGGCCTTGCCGCCGAGCAGGGCGGAGCCGATCAGCATGATGGCGCAGATGCCGAACACGGCAACCACATACATCGTCGTTGACCAGAATTCCGGCCCCAGTTGGGTGATGCGCGCGATCAAGGTATCCACGCTAAGGGCTCGCTCCTGGAAATGCTTGGGATTGCTGGCGGTACGCCTTTTCCGACCTTCAGGAATGCTTGCCGCGCAAACAATCCGGGGCCGGGCAGAGACGCTCTGTGGGACAATGATACGCCAGCATCTGCACTGCGAACACGGCTTGCGTGAGCGCTATTTATCTGCATAGGAATCCATGCAAAAGCTTCAGCTGAAAATCCACGAGGAACGGCGCTTGCGGGCTGGCCACATGTGGGCCTACTCCAACGAGATCGACACCACCGCCACCCCGATCAAGGGCATGGTGCCCGGTAGCTTGTGTGCCTTGATGGACTACCGTGGCAAACCCCTGGGTGTTGCCACGGTCAACCCGCATGTATTGCTGGCGGTTCGGGTTTTGAGCGGGCAGGGCGATGCCGAGATCGATGTGGACTTTTTCGAGCGCCGGCTGCGGCAGGCGCTTGCCTTGCGTGCCAGGCGTTTTCCGAGTCCGCACTATCGCTTGGTATTTGGCGAGTCTGACGGCCTGCCCGGCCTGGTGGTGGATCGGTTTGGTGACGTTCTGACCGTGCAGGTCACGACGGCCGGCATGGAGTTACTCAAACCCCTGCTGATTGAAGCCCTGCAGCGGACACTGTCACCGAAAGGCATTTTGTTCCGCAACGACAACGCCATGCGCCAGACCGAGGGCCTGGCAACCGGCGAGGATGAGGTGATCGGCGAGGTGCCGGACTGGTTGCAGGTCGATGAGTCAGGAGTATTGCTCGATGCGCCACTAAAAACCGGGCAGAAGACGGGTTGGTATTACGACCAGCGCGCCAATCGCGACCGGCTGGCACCCTACGCCAAGGGGGCCCGGGTTCTGGACGTGTTCAGCTACGTGGGCGGCTGGGCTCTTCGCTCTGCAGCCTTCGGGGCCGCCGAGGTGAGCTGCATCGATTCCTCGCAGCCGGCCCTGGACGCTGCACAGCGCAGCGCAAAGAACAACGGCGTGCGGCTGGAAACCATCAAATCCGATGCGCTTGAGGCCCTGAAGGCGCTTCGGGCGGACGGGCGGCAGTTCGATTTGATCATCGTCGACCCGCCGGCCCTCATCAAACGCAAGAAAGATGAAGAAACTGGCATGGCGCATTACGGCGCACTCAACCGCGCAGCTATGCACTTGCTGGCTGCGGATGCTGTGCTGGTGTCTTGTTCCTGCTCGCATCATCTGAGCGAGGAGCAGCTGCAGCGCATCCTGCTGCGCGAATCGCGGCAGGCGGGGCGACGCCTGCAAATCCTTGAACGCGGCGAGCAGGGGCCGGATCATCCCGTGCATCCGGCCATCCCCGAAACCCGCTACCTCAAAGCTTTTTACTGCCGCGTCACCACCGGTTAGTCCGCCCGCATGATTCCGTATCACAACCTCTCGCCCATCGCCCTCCAGCTCGGCCCCATCAAGGTGCACTGGTATGGGCTCATGTATCTGCTCGGCTTCTGGGGATTCTGGTGGCTCGGAACTGTACGCGGCCGCAAGCCGCACGTGGGCTGGACCAGCCAGCAGGTGTCGGATGTGCTGTTCTACGGGGTGTTCGGCGTCATTCTCGGTGGAAGAATCGGTTACACCTTTTTCTACAACTTCGAAGGTTTTCTGGCGGATCCCCTGGTACTCATCCGCATCTGGCAGGGCGGCATGTCGTTTCACGGCGGGCTTCTGGGGGTGATCGTCGCGATGGCGGTCTACGCGCGCCAGCGCGGGCTCTCGTTCTGGACCGTTGCGGATTTCTGCGCGGTGCTGACGCCGTTTGGCCTGATGACTGGCCGCATCGGCAACTTCATCAACGGCGAGCTCTGGGGTGCGGTGACGACCCAACCCTGGGGCATGGTGTTCCCCACGGGCGGGCCACTGCCGCGTCATCCCTCGATGCTGTACGAGGCCGCACTCGAAGGAGCCCTGATGTTGGCCATTCTCTGGTGGTATGGCACCAAGCCACGGCCCCGGGCGGCGATTTCTGGCTTGTTCCTCATCCTCTACGGCACCTGCCGCTTCGCCGTCGAGTTCGTACGGGTGCCGGATGCACATCTTGGCTACCAGCTCGGTACCACCTGGCTCACCCGCGGGATGGAGCTTTGCATCCCCATGCTGATCGCCGGTGCGATTTTCATGGTGATGGCCTATCGCCGCAACGAAAAGGCTTAAGCGATGAAGCAATACCTCGACCTCATGCAGCTTGTGCTCGACCAGGGCACGGTCAAGACCGACCGCACCGGCACCGGCACCAAGAGCATTTTCGGGCACCAGATGCGCTTCGATTTGAACCAGGGCTTTCCGGTGCTTACCACCAAGAAGCTGCACCTGCGCTCGATCATCCACGAGCTGCTGTGGTTCATCAAAGGCGACACCAACATCCGGTATCTGAAGGAAAACGGTGTCTCCATCTGGGATGACTGGGCGGATGCGAACGGCGAGTTGGGGCCGGTCTACGGCAGCCAGTGGCGCGCCTGGCCCACTGCCGACGGCCGCAAGATCGATCAGCTCAGCCAGGTGATCGAGCAGATCAAAAAAACGCCGGATTCGCGGCGGCTCATCGTCTCGGCCTGGAATGTCGGCGAAGTGGACAAGATGAAGCTGCCCCCCTGTCATGCCTTCTTCCAGTTCTACGTGGCGGACGGCAAGTTGAGTTGCCAGCTTTATCAGCGCAGCTGCGACATTTTTCTAGGGGTGCCCTTCAACATCGCGAGCTATGCGCTGCTGACGATGATGGTGGCGCAGGTCTGTGGGTTGAAGCTCGGTGATTTCGTGTGGACCGGCGGTGACTGTCATCTCTATTCCAATCACTTCGAGCAGGCCAAGACCCAGCTCGCCCGCACGCCCGGCACCTTGCCGCGGATGCAGATCAACCCGGCGGTGAAGAGCATCTTCGAGTTCAAGTTCGAGGACTTCGAACTCGTCGGCTATGAGCCGCAGGCTCACATCAAGGCGCCCGTCGCGGTTTGAGTGCTCTGCCGCAGCGGCGGCACCCCTGATGTTCCGCGCGACGCCATCGCGCGGCGACGGTTTTTTGTCAGGGTTCGCCTGACAATTTTGCCGGTCGTCTCTCGTCTCGCGCCGCTCATCGGTGGTGCGTCAACGGTCGCGGCGGAAAATTGACACTGCGCTGGCTGCCGGGTCGGTAGCCGGTCAAGGACAGCTAGGGCGCAGCGAGCCCCGCCAGAGTCCTTCCGAACCGAAATCTCAAGGAGAGAGCAATGGATTCCAGCAAAGGCGCGGTCGGATTGACGGGGCACATGCGTCGCATGGCGGCAACAGTTTCACTGGCGGCGGCGACGATGCTGTCTGCCTGCGGTGGCGGTGGTGGCTCTGATGGCGCTGTCAGCGTGCTGATGCCCCCGCAGGTGACCCCGAAGTCCTGCAACAACATCGGCGGCAATCTCGACACACTGCAAGCCGTGCTGTTGCAGCAGTTGGGGCCGCAGGTGCAGGCCCTGCCGGCCGTCGGCGCACCGGCTGCCGCCATCACCATCGTGCTCGCGCAACAGCTCGACGCCGTCGACGCGATCTCCGGGGCACTCACGACCCTTGCCCGAACCCAGGACGCACAGCAGTTCACCACGCAGCTGGGCGGGGCGGGTGACTCGCTGCTGTGCTCCAGCTCCAGCCTGAGCAATGCTCTCGGTCTGCTCGCGGCCTCGCAGACACTGCCCATCCCGGGCATCAGCGCGGTGCAAACCGCTCTGGCCGAGGTGTCGCAGCAGATCGCCAGCGGCCTGGTCGGCACCACCCCTGGCGGCGACCTGACCCTGCTGACGAGCAAGCTCGCCAACCTTGCCAGCGTGCTGCAGCAGTTCACCAATGGCCTCGCGCTGCAAAACGATCAGCCCTACATCAAGAGCGTGTTGGCACTCAACGCCGCGACCTTCAATTCGCTCTCGCTGATCCTCAATGATCTGGGCACGCTGGATGGCAACAAATTGACGACGGATGTCACCGGTTTGCTCAATGCCGTGATCGCCGCGCTGCCGGCTGCACAGGCGGGTCAGCTCGGTCTGCCGGCCGCGCCGCTGAACGCGGTGGCAACCCAGGTGGGTAGTGCGCTGCAGACCGTGAATGGTGGTCTGGCGGTGGTTTCAGGGCCGCTCTTGCAAGCCGTGCGTGCCGTGCTGGGTGGTGTCAACGCCACGCCGCTCGGTTCTGCAACGGCGCTGTTTTCCGACCTGATTGATGGTGGGCTGGCCACCCAGGCCAATCTGATCAACCCGGGTTCGGTTGCACGCGTGCAGCAGGTCACCCAGTTGCTGAACGCGACCGGCGCGCCTGGCCTGCTGCAGGCGCTGCTGAACTCTTTTGGGGGCATCCTGCCGCCGTTACCCGTCTGATCCCCCTGCAATGATGGAGTAGGGCTTTGCCACAGGGACGTGGCAACCGCCGTCGGCGCAAGCTGGCGGCGGTTTTTTTATATGCTGGCGAAATGCCACGCTCAGCCATGACCCCGCTCAATCTCATCGTTGCCCACGACCAAAATCTGCTCATCGGGCGTCATGGTGATCTGCCTTGGCGCCTGCCAAACGACCTCAGACATTTCAAGGCCCTTACCCTGGGGCAGACCGTGCTGATGGGTCGCAAGACCTGGGAGTCGTTGCCGCGCCGCCCCTTGCCCGGCCGCGACAACCGCGTGCTGACCCATGACCGCGATTACCGCGCCGATGGGGCCCTGGTATTCCACGAGCTTGGGGACGCACTGGCCACGCCAGCTGCGGGGGAGTTGTTCGTGATTGGCGGTGCTGCGCTTTATGCGCTGTGCCTTCCGCTGGTCAATCGTCTGCATCTCACCATCGTCCACACGGCTGGTCAGGGCGATACCTACTTTCCACCCTATGTGGCCAGTGAGTTCCGAGAGTTGGCGCGCGAGGATCACCCGGCTGATGCCAGCCATGCCTTCGCCTATAGCTTTCTGACGCTGGAACGCGCCGATGCTGCCTCATGAGCGTTGGCCCTGGCGGCTGACGGCGGCAAGCCTGCTGCTCTGCTTGAGCCCCTTATGCGGTGCCGTCAATCTGCCGGAGATCATTGCCGGTGCGCCGCTGCCGGCCGAGCAGCCCCCACCGGTGCCACCGCCGGCGATGCCGGCCGAACCAGCCCCCGCCGAGACCCGCCATCGGCTGACGGCAATCCGCTTCATCGGCAACCGCACCACGCGGGAGCGCACCCTGCTGCGCGAATTGCCTTTCAAGTCCGGTGATGTGGTCACGCCGGCCCAGCTCGAAGCGGGTCGCCAAGCCATCCAGAACCTCAATCTCTACAAGAAGGTCTCGCTGCAAATGCAGCCTGATGCCGATGGTGGCGTGGAAGCGGTGTACGAGCTGAGCGAGAAGTGGTATCTGCTCGGTTATCCGCGGGTGGATGCCAACTCGAACGGCGAGTACGCCTATGGCCTTCAGATGGACTGGAACAATCTTTGGGGACTCAACCACACGCTCAGGGTGTCGGCACTGCGCAAGGAGACCAAACGGGTGGGGATCGGCAAGGAGCAGAACCTGTCGGTGGGCTATGCCGCCCCGCAGGTCCTCGATTCGCTCTGGAGCCTGGACCTGGCCGGTTCGTATACTGAACGCCCGGTGAGTGACCACTTTGGCGAATACAACGAGAGACTGGAGGCCTATCAGGCCCTGGCCTCTCGGGCTCTGGATCGCACCCGCCCCAACCAGGGCTGGTCGGTTGGGGCGGGTGCGCTGTGGAGCCGTCAGCGCACCAGCAATGGCATCGCCGAATATGGAGACGCGTTCGGCCCGGTCGGCGTGCTGGGTTACCGAGACCTCAAGCTCAACATCTACAGCGAAGAGGGGCTTTCTTTGACCTCGCGCCTGGATGCCGCCAAGCGGAATGTGGGCGCTGACTACGATTTCGCGAGGGTGACCCTCAGTGCCATCCGCTACTGGCGGGTAGGTGCCACTCCGCACCAGACCGTGCACCTCTTTGGCGACACCGGCATGAACTGGGATGGCCCCGCCAGCGTGCGCCATTTCACGCTGGGCGGGGTCGGTGGTCTGCGCGGCTACGAGCGGGGGTATCGCGAGGGCAATGCCTACTTTCGCGTTGGCACCGAATGGGCACGGCCGGTTTTCAAGCCCTGGCTGCGGGCGGTGGTGATTGCCGAGGCCGGCAATGTCTACGCCCAGCCCAACGAGTTCGAGCCGGCCGATGTGAAGGCCAGCATCGGTCTTGGCCTGCGGTTGCGCCTGCCCATGTTCGTCAATGTGCAGCTGGAGGCCGGTGTTGCCCTGCCCACGGGCGGCGGTGCGCCGCGATTTTTTGCAGGGCAGGTGCAGTGAGAGCATTGCTGTGCTGACCTGACACCCGCCATAGTTCGCACCCGACAAAAACCACGATGGAGAACCCTATGGCTGACCTCAAGCAAGCCTTCGCGCAGGCGCAGGAAGATGTGAAGACCCTCACCAAACGTCCCAGCAACGAGGATTTTCTTTTTCTCTACAGCCACTTCAAGCAGGCCGAAAAGGGCGATGTCAGCGGTGCCCGTCCCGGCATGCTGGACATGGTGGGCCGTGCCAAGTACGACGCCTGGGCCAAGCTCAAGGGCACCTCCGCCGATGCCGCGATGAAGGCCTACATCGACAAGGTCGCCGCACTGCTCAAATCCCACAAGTAGGGCCCGAAACACCGCATGGATGGACCCACCACCGCGCCACTCAAGTGGCTGTTCGAGCGCTGCGTGTTCGAGGACGCCACCCTCGAACTGTCGCTCGACGGCGTGGTGGTGGAGCTTGAACGCAAGCCGCTGGAGGTTTTGAGACATCTGCTGCGGCATGCGGGCGAAGTGGTTACCAAGGAAGAACTGCATGCTGCGGTCTGGCCCGGCCGCATCGTCTCGGAGACGGTGCTGACCAAGGCCATCAGCCGCATCCGCGAGGTGCTGGCCGACGATGCGCAAACGCTCATCAAGACCGTACACGGCTATGGCTATCGCCTGATCGCGCCAGTGCGGGTCGAGGCCGCGACATCCCTTGCCGCGCCCGACGTCGTACTGGGACTCAAGGCCGGTGACAGCCCGCCATTGCGGGCACAGTGGCAGCTGGCCGAGCATCTGGGCAGCGGCGGCAGCGGCGAGGTGTGGCGGGTGGTGCATCGCAAGACCCGCGATGTGCGGGTCTACAAGTTCGCCATCAATGCCGAGGCACTCAACGCCCTCAAGCGGGAGATCACCCTGTTCCGACTGCTGCGCCAGCAGCTCGGTACCGACGCGCCCATCGCCGAGATGCTGGACTGGAATCTTGAGGACGCGCCGTATTTCATCGAACTCGAGCACTACCCCAGCGGCAATCTGCTGGACTGGGCCTCGGCCCGGGGTGGCTTGTCGCAGATCCCCTTGGACCAGCGGCTGGCCGTGTTCGCGGATCTGGCCGAAGCGCTGGGGCGCGTGCATGGCGTGGGCGTGCTGCACAAGGACCTCAAGGCCAGCAACATCCTCATGCAACAGCAAGGCACCAGCGTCAGGCCGCTGCTGGCTGACTTTGGCGGCGGCGGGGTGCTGGCGGACGAGGTGATCGAGAATGCCGGCATCACCCGCATGGGCTTTACCCAGCGGCTCTCCGGTTCGGGGCAGGGTACAGCGCTGTATGTCGCGCCGGAAGTGCTTGAAGGCCAGCCCCAGACCATTCGCGGCGACATCTACGCACTCGGCGTACTGCTCTACCAGATGTGCGTCGGTGATTTCCGCAAACCGATCTCGCCGGGCTGGGAGATCGGGGTCACCGACGAGCTCCTGCGACTGGATATTGCCGAGGCGGTGCAGGGCAACCCCGAGCGCCGCCTGTCCAGCGCGCAGGCCCTGGCGGAGCGCATTCGCGGTCTCGAAACCCGCCGTTTGTCGCTGGCGGCCGAGAGGCAATTGCAGCGCGAACAGATCGAAGCCACCGCCGCGGCGGAAGTGGCGAATCGCAAGGTCGAGCAGTTGCGGGTTCGCCGGACCTGGCTGCTGGCGGTGACCGGCATCCTGCTGTTGGGTCTGGGTGCCAGCCTGGTGCTCTATCGTCAGGCGGTACAGGCGCGAGAAGATGCCGAGCAGGCCCGCTCGGTGAGCGAGGCCGTGAGTAATTTTCTCAACTACGACGTGTTGTCCGCGACCGAGCAGGAGGGACGCGACACGCGCAAGCTGACTGCGCAGCAGTTGCTCGACGACGCTGGCAAACGCATCGACGCGCGTTTTGTCGATCAGCCCGAGGCGGGTGCGCGGGTGCATGCGGCACTGTCATCGTCCTACATGCAGATCGGCGATACGGCAGCTGCCATTTTTCACCGTGGCCGCGGCTGGGATATTTCCAAGTCTCTCCTGGCCGGCGATCCCGAGGCCGCGCTCCGTCTGGCGGTTGAGCTGGCGCCTGTCGACTTCAATCGTGACGAAGACGCCGCGTTCTGGGTGGCCATGCGCGGTGTCGCCGAGCGGCGCTGGGGGGCCAAAGATCAGCGCACGCTGCTGTTGCGGAACGCCGTCGCCCTCACGCTGAGTCGTCAGCGCCGACCGCAGCTCTCGGCCGATCTCTATGTCGGGATCATCCGCGATGCCGAGCAGATCGTCGGCTATGACGCCGAGACCCTAGCCACTCACTGGGAGGACCTGGGGCTTGAGCAGGCCAGCCTGGCCCGATTTGCCGACGCGGAGCAGTCTTATGCCAAGGCGCTCGCTATCTACGACTCGCTTTACGGTGCCAAGAGCTTTGCGGCTGCCACGGCCAAGATCCGCTACGCCCGGCTGTTGATGACCACGGGGCGCGAGGCCGAGGCCGAGGTGCAGTTGCAGCAGGCGCTCGATGCCAGCCGGGCGCAGCGCAACGGCCACAACGCGCTGGTGATCGCCGCGCAGCGTTGGTTCGCTTCGCTTCGCATCCAGCAGGGACGTCTTGCCGAGGCCGAGGTGATGATCAACGAGGTGCGCGCTGCTGAGACCGCTGCACGCGGTCTGCTGTCGCAGCAAGTGGTTCACACCGGCTATCTCACGGCGCAGGTCCGCGAGCAGCAGCAGCGGTTTTCGGAGGCTGAACAGCTGATTCGCGACGCGCTCGCCGCCCAGCACCAAGTGCCAGTGGTGCTGCTCTATGGCGAGCGGCGCAAGGAGGCCGACCGCGTCGCCTACTCGCTGCTGCTGACCCGGGTGCTGGCCGCGCAAGGCCGGGCCGCGGAGGCGAGATCAGTCTTCGCGGCTTTGGGCAAGACCGCACTCGAATCGACGTGGCTGTCGCCGATCGACGAGGCGGAGTCACTCCGCACCGAGGGCCTGCTGCTGAAAGCCGAAGGTCAGATGGCGGCTGCGGCAGCGGTGCTGCAGAAGGCAGCCGACTTCAGTGAGAAGCTGCTCGGCCCAGGTCATCGCGCTACGCAGGTGATGCGGTCCGATGTGAACCGCTTGGTGCCGAGAGCCGTTGCCAGCCCGGGTGCCAACACACACTGAGTCGCGGTTGGCCAACGATCAGTGGCGTCCGGCCCAATCCTGGGCGAACTGACGCGCCACGCGCGCCGAGCGGCTGGCGCGGTTCAGTGCCCAGCGCAGTGCCAGCACCTGCAACTCGTCGTTCCAGTGCGGGCAGCCGAGCGCCGCGAGGTGCAGGCGTACAGCGGCGAGGTATTGATCCTGCGAAAAGGCCGGGAACGAGAGCCAGAGGCCAAAGCGCTCGGAGAGCGAGACTTTTTCCTCCGTCGATTCACCCGCCTGCAGCTCGTCGTTTTCCCAGCGGAACTCGTTGTTCTCGGCCTTGAAGGTCGGCATCAGATACCGCCGATTGCTGGTGGCCACGATCAGCACGTTCTCGGCGGGTTCCTCGATGCCGCCGTCGAGCGCCGTCTTGAGCGCAGTGAGTGCCCGGTCGTTGTTGGCGACGCTGAAATCGTCAACGTAGAGCAGAAAGCGCTCCTCCCGCTCGCGCAGCGGGGCTACCACGTCCGGCAGGTCCACCAGATCATGTGGGTGCACCTCCACGACCCGCAGACCCTCCGGTGCAAAACGTGTCAGCAGTGCCTTCACCAGCGAGGACTTGCCGGTGCCACGCGAACCGGTAAGCAGCACGTGGTTGGCTGGCCGGCCCTGCACGAACTGCTGCACGTTCTGCACCAGTGCGGCCTTCTGGCGGTCGATGCCGAGCAGCGCGTCCAGCTCCACACGATGCACATGGCTGATGGCAGCAAGCGTGGAGTGGCGCCAGCGGTAGGCCAGCGCCGGTTGCGAGTCGTTCATGGGCTTCTACTGAAGGTCATCACCATGATTTTCAGCCGCTGCTCCGCGGCGGGTCTGAAAATCACTGCAGCTTTTTATGCCGGTTGCGGCGGTTCACGCCCGGCTCGCTGCCGGTACGGCGACGGAAATCCTCTTCGTAGTCGCCGTAGTTGCCCTCGTGGAAGATGACCTCGCCCGAATCCTCGAAAGCGAGGATGTGCGTGGCCACGCGATCGAGGAACCAGCGATCGTGGCTGATGACCATGGCGTTGCCGGGGAAGTCGAGGATGGCTTCCTCCAGCGCGCGAAGGGTTTCCACGTCGAGGTCGTTGGTGGGTTCGTCGAGCAGCAGCAGGTTGCCGCCAGTGAGCAGCATCTTGGCCAGGTGCACGCGGTTGCGCTCACCGCCAGAGAGTTCCTTGATGCGCTTCTGCTGGCTTTCGCCCTTGAAGTTGAAGCGGCCGATGTAGGCGCGGCTGGGCATCTCGAAGTTGCCGACCTTCAACAGATCGCCACCGCCGGAGATTTCCTGGAACACGGTGTTCTCATCGTTGAGCGAGTCGCGGCTCTGGTCGATGGCCGCGAGCTTCACGGTCTCGCCGATCCGGATCGAACCTTCATCGGGTTGTTCCTGCCCCAGCAGCATCTTGAACAGCGTGGTCTTGCCCATGCCGTTGGCGCCAATGATGCCGACGATCGCGCCCTTGGGCATGCGGAAGGTCACGCCCTTGTAGAGCCAGCGTTCACCAAATTTCTTGCCGACG
>Ga0255091_1000095_pt1 | contig 41614 bp, 42 predicted proteins | sample Colum_Yuk_RepB_8_2_FD_188439 | JGI IMG/M metagenome (GOLD analysis project Ga0255091, IMG submission 188439) | Freshwater microbial communities from Columbia River, Oregon, United States - Colum_Yuk_RepB_8d | ecosystem: Environmental > Aquatic > Freshwater > River | place: USA: Oregon... | reverse complement strand
CATCGCTGCGACATCGTCGAAACCGGAAACGAGTCCTATCGATTCAAGAAGCGAAGCTGAAAAGCTTCAAAGCCCCTGCTCAGTTTTCCGTGATCACACCTGCTCTACTTCACGTGATCATTGACAACGGTCATCAGATGGCTCCTTTTGCCTGCGCTGGAGTGGAGGCACGGTGCAAGAGTGACTGGCTGCGTAGTCCCAGCGTCGCCCCACGGAGGGCATCAATCCCGATCCGGCGCCCCGAGCGGAAAGTAAGCCCGAAAAGGCCGCGCCTCCTCCACCGCCCGCGCAAACGGGGCCCAGGCCTTGAGCCGTTCGCGGTAGGCGGTGACCTTAGGATAGCGCGCGGCGTCGATGCGCTGGGTCCAGTCGGCGTAGAACAGCGCGGGGGCGGCGCTGCAATCGGCCAGCGTCGGTGCAGTGCCCACGGCCCAGGTGCGGCCCTCCAGATACTGCTCCAGCCAGTCATAGGCGGCTTCGAGTGCGGTGAGGGCATCGGCCACGCCGCGGGCATCGCGTTGTTCGGCGGGGCGCAGGGCGTCGAACACCACCTTTTGCTGGTGGGTCTGCACGTAGTGGTCGAAGAAACGATCAACAAAGCGCACTTGCAAGGCGGCCGCCGGGTCTGCTGGCAGCCAGCGCGTGCGACCGGGGTAGTGCAGGTCCAGATGCTCGATGATGATGGAGGCCTCCATCACCGATTGCCCGCCATCCACCAGTAGCGGAAAGCGCTTGAGCGGCCAGCGCTGGGCAAGTTCGAGGTTGGGGGGCGAGTCCGGCGCACCGAGTGTCTGGTAGTCGAAGCCGATGCTGTTTTCGTACAGCGCGATCAGCACCTTTTGGCAGTAGGACGAAAAGGGATGTGCGATCAGGCGTAGGGCCATGCGACTGTCTCCAAACCGGGTTTAGGGCAGTGCCATTTGCGGAGCGTCAGGCCCCAGCTCGCCGTCGAGCGCCCAGCGGCCCAGCTCTTCGTAGTGGTAGGTCACGCCGTGCCCGGTGCTGCGCACGAGCTGAAACTGGTCGATGCGCCATTCGATGGGCTGCTGGAGCCGCACGGGCTGTTCCAGCCGGTAGGGCGCACGCTGACTCAGGGTGATGCAGGGGGCATTGCGCGCAGCCCCTTCGGGCAGCCCTTGCTGCACGAGCGAAAGGCGGATGGCGTCCAGCAGGCACTCCAGCGCGGGGGTTTTCTCCGGGCGCAGCTCCCAGTGCGTAACACCATCGCGGCCGCGACCTTCGATGTGCTCCAACCGCAGGGTGAGCGGCGCGGCACGCACGTTGGCACCCGCCTTGAGCAGGCGGGGCAGATCCAGCGGATGCGCTTGCAGGTCTGACAAGGCCTGGTGGCGATTGCCCGCGGGCCAGCCGAGGCTGCCGGGCTTTTTCACCAGGCCGCTGGTGGTCAGGGCCTGGTCCAGTTTTTTGGCAGCGGGGCCACGCAACAGGGCGGCAAAAAATACGGCGGGCTTGGCCACGGCCTAACCCAGCAGCTGCTTGAGTTCGCCGGACTGGATGAGCTTTTCCAGGTCGCTCGCGCCACCCACCAGCGTGCCCTTGACGAACACCATCGGAAACGTCGGCCAGCCGGACCACAGCTTGAGCGCATTGCGGCGGCGCCAGGTGTTGAAGTAGCTGCCGTATTCCAGGTAGTGGTGCGCCAGGCCCGCATCGGCCAGCAGCTTGCGGGCTTTTTTGGGGGCGGGGTTCTGCTCCATGCCGACCACGACGAGGTCGTGCGCAGCAATGGCCGCCACCACTTCTTCAACGATGTCACGGTGGCTGCTGGCCACCACGTCACGGACGGCGGGATGGATGTGGGCTTCGTCAAGAATCAGTCGGGGCATGGCAGGCTCGGGCGTTGGAGCGCGGAGTATAGGTAGCGCGCGCGCGCACCGGGCCAGCGGCCACCATCTGCTTGCAGAACACGAGTGGCAGCGCTTCCTGCTTGGGCTCGCTCTTTGATCATGGGCTTGCTCTGGTTGCAGCCAGTCCGCGCGTCGCTATCGGCAGCGGCGACGGTGGTGGTGCAGGGGCTTTACCAGACTGGCTACCAGCAACGCCGCCCATCGCACTGCCGGCGAGCGTGCCAAGGGTTGGATTGTCCTTGCCGGATTGCTGGGCGATCAGCATATTGGTCGCGGCGCTCATCATGTTGGCTGCTCTCGTCGGCGGTGCGATACGCCGAAGGGGCCCCGCCAACGGCGAGCCCTGCGATAGTGGTGGGCCATTTCACGCGGCATCGCCATGGCGGGCGCACGCGGCACCGGATGCGGCTCGTGTCATCCGCCAGCGCTGAACCTGCACCGGCCCACCCTGACCCTCCGCCATGCCAACCCAGATCAACCCCAACAAGCTGCTGCTGAGCAAGTGGACGGCCGTCTCGCCGCAACGCAAGGAGAAGCATTTTCTGGTCACCAAGCCCGTGCGCGACGAGCTTGAAGTGGTGGTGGCCTGCGTGCTGGAGGCCGTGCTGACCGGCCGCGCGGAAACGCTGGACTGGAAGCTGCTAAAGGACGACGCCTGCTGGCGCCAGGGCTGGCTTTAGGGGCTGGCCTCGCATGCGTGCGGTGTCGTGGTGTCGCTACCCACCACCGGATGTCACCCAAATCCCTACACGGCAGCTGCGACAACATGCGATGCTGAAACGCGAACGCCACTGGCAGCAATCATTCCGCAAACGCTGTCGAGGGCCCGCTTCAGCATCACGGCACCTCGCGGGTGCCGGCGTACTACCCGCCCGCTCGCGCCCACTTGAGGACTCCCATGCGATCCATTGCCCTGCCCTTGTCCCTGCTGCTGGCGGGCCTGCTGACGGCCTGCGCCCACCCGATGGTGATCAGCCCGGACCTCTCCAAGATGCGCGTGGTGCCAGTCAACCAGCCCATCAGCAAAAACGTGGGCTACTACATAGGCGACGCCAAGCGGCAGCTGAAAGTGGTTTCGGCCGGTGGCGGCGGCGATGGCGTGAGCTACAAGCCCTATGCGGATACCGAAACCGCGATTTACGGCGTGCTCAACAATGTGTTCGGCACTGTGGTGGTGCTGAAGGCAGCGGACGACAGCGAGGCCATCCGCAAGCACCAGTTGAGCTACGTGATCCAGCCTGAGCTCAAGACACGCTCCACATCCTCCAACCCGCTGCTGTGGGCGCCCACCGACTTCGAGGTGGAGATTCTCTGCACCATCACCGACGCGCAAGGCGCGCCGGTTGCCAGCCCACGCGTGGTGGGCAGGGGCCAGGGCAACGTCAGCGAGATCCGGGCTGATCCCTCCATCAGCGGCAAGCGCGCCAGTGCCGATGCCATGCGTCAGCTGCAAGATGCGCTGGAGAACACGCCCGAGCTTCGCTGAGCCGCCGCCCGTTTGGCGGGCGATACTGAACGCCTTGATTTGCGGCATCCCGCAACCACCTCTTTTCATTCACCCACTGTAGAAGCACCTCACACATGCAAAGCACTCCTTCTGGCCTGCAATACGAAGACACCATTCCCGGCACCGGCGCGGTTGCCAAGGCTGGCCAGCGCGTCAGCGTCCATTACACCGGCTGGCTGTTCAACGATGGCAAGCCGGGCAGCAAGTTCGACAGCAGCAAGGATCGCGGCCAGCCGTTCCAGTTCGGCCTCGGCGCAGGCCAGGTCATCAAGGGCTGGGATGAAGGCGTGCAGGGCATGCAGGTGGGCGGTACGCGCCGCCTGATCATCCCCGCAGCCCTGGGCTACGGCGCATATGGCGCTGGTGGCGTGATCCCACCCAACGCCACGCTGCTGTTCGAGGTGGAACTGCTCGCGGTTTGATCCAGAAGGCGTAAAGCGATGGAGCCGACCGCTTTTTGGGAGCGGCCGCTTTTTGTGCGCTACTGCTGGAAGATGTCGTAGACCACTGCGGCAATCACGCCGGTGGTGATGGCCGTGAGCACCACATCGTTGTCCACTCGCAGCCATTGATGGCCGCGGGGCGGCGGCGCCAGCTGGTAGACGCGGTAGTCGTTCACCACATAGCGATGATTGCGATAAGCCGTGGGCACTCGATCCCCGTAACGCCAGTGGTGCTGCACGTAGCCGCGCGGCGGCTGATAGACCGTGATGTGATAGCGGTCGCCCTGCCAGCGGCGCTCGCGCTCGCCGTGCCAGCCGTTATCGCGATGGGCGTGATGGTCGCCGCGATCGTAATGATGTTCGCGGTCAGGCCCGCGACCTTGATGCTTGTCAGGCTTGGCCATGGCGACCGGCGAGGCGGCAAGGCCGAGGCTGAGCAGCGATGCCAGGATGAGTTTTTTGTTCATGGGGTGACTCCAGTTGGAATACCGCACCAAACTGAGCACAGCCGCTGAATGCTGTCTGACTGAAGACGACATTCCGCCCCGCTTCACATTTTTTTACCGACGCACTGAAACGTCGGTACGTTCTTTTTGTTGCGTTGCAGCAATACACTGTGCCCCGAGGTCGCTCGCTCCGGCGCGAGTTGCCTCGCCATCGGTTCAGGCTACGATCATAAAAGTGCTTTATTGATAGCTTTCACATTGATAGCTTTCACTGGGTAACGCCATCTCAATTCTGGAATTCGCCATGACTCGCGCTATTTCTCTGTTCGCCGCCGTGACGATGCTCAGTGCAGCAGTCCAGGCCGAGCCGCCTGCAACAGACTCGGTGGACAACCGCCTGATGAGCGTTTGCGCCGCCCGCACCGATGCGCGCATGGAGTCGATGACACTCGGCAAGCTGGAGCAGATCCGCAATTTCGAGTTTTCGCTGCGCATGGCCATGGCACAGCTCGCCGCCGGCGCTGAAGCCATGACACCGCAGGAGTGGCAACTCGCCAACAGCAAGCTGAGCCAGGCCCGCAACGATCTGGCGCAGGTCTGTGGCGTGATGGTGCCGGCGCAGGGCTAGATACGCGGTCTATGGGCCCCATCGGTCGAGGCAGGCTGCCGGCCAACTCGGCAACCCATCTTCGGCCGCGGCACCCACTGCCGTGATTCCGTCGGCTGCACCGGCTGATCGCAATGCCCGTCACAGCAGGGGCACAGGGTGATAACACCCCAGCGCGCATCCACCACCAAACCGAAATCCAGTGATGGCTGCCCTGAGCAGCTTCGCCCGCTACTGTCGCGGCGCCACCCGCACCACGCGGCCGCTGTCGGCCTCGATCACCGCGATAAAGCCCTCGCCCAGCTTTGCCTCTGCGCCCGACTCGCCAGAGCCCAGCACGACCCAGCGATTGCCCTTGCGGTAGCTGCGGTACGGTGCCTGGGTGAGCGTCTGCTCAGCGCCATAGGCTGCGCTCCACACGTTGCGCGCGGCTGCAATCGCCGCCTTGCCATCCGCCAGCGGCCCCTGCGCAGGGATGTTGGTGACGATTTCATCCGCGCCGATGCCGGCCAGGTATTTCTCCACCCAGGGCGCCCACTCACTGACCGGCACCGGCTTGGGTGCCAGCTTCTTGCCCAGGTCCGCCTCTGTTTTCAGGTGCAGGTCATAGGGCTTGGGATACGTCGTTGGCAGCGGTACCGCCTGGTCACCGAGCAGGCCGTTGAGCACGGCACGCACTTCTTTCGCCGTGTCGATGGGTGTCGGTGGCTTGGGCGGCCGGGTGTAGACGATCTGGTTGCTGCCATCGACCACCACCAGCCAGGGCGTGTACTGGATGTGATACCGCTGGCTCACCGCATCGCCCTTGATCAGCAGGGGGAAGCTCAGGCCGCGTTCCTTCATCACCGCCACCGGGTCGCGGTCTTCCTTGATGTTGATGGTCCATACGTTCACGCCCGCTGCACGGTAGTCCTGCCAGATCGCCTGCACATAGGGCTGCAAGGCACGGCTGAACGGGCACCAGGAGGGCCAGAACATCAGCACCGTGGGACGCCCCTGCGCGGCGGCGGGGAACTCTACCGTCTCGCCCTGCGGCGTTTGCAGGCTGAAGGCCGGGGCCTCGGCGGGCGCGGCGGCCGTCGCCAGCGAGGCCGCGAGCATCAGGCTCAAGCCCAGGCAGAAGCGTTTGAAAAACATGTGCGGGTACCGACAGGACGATGTCGCTTAGCATGCCAGCCAAACCGCCGCGCAACACGACCATGAGCAACGTCATCAACCTGAACAAGGCCCGCAAGGCCAGGGCACGCACGGCCGCAGAAAAGCTGGCGGCCGAAAACCGTCTGCGTTTTGGCCGCAGCAAGGAAGAAAAGCAGCGCGAACGCAACCAGACGGCCGAGGCCGCCCGCAAGCTCGACGGCCACCGGCTCGACAAGCCCTTCCAGCCAGAGGACTAGCGCGTGCTGGTGATTACCGACACGCTCAGCCTGCCGTTGGTGGAAATCGACCTGAGCGCCACCCGCTCACAAGGTGCCGGTGGGCAGCATGTCAACAAGACTTCGAGCGCGATCCATCTGCGATTCAATATCGCCGCCTCGTCGCTGCCCGAGGGCATCAAGGACCGCCTGCTGAAGCTCGCAGACCAGCGCACGACGCAGGACGGCGTGATCGTGATCAAGGCGCAGCAGCATCGCAGCCAGGAGCAGAACCGCGAGGCCGCGCTCGAACGACTGCGAGTGCTCATCGCCAAGGCAGCGCACATCCCCCGTGTGCGCCGCGCCACCCAACCCACCCGCGCCTCGCAGCGCCAGCGGGTGGATAGCAAGACCCAGCGCGGGCGGGTGAAAACGCTGCGCCGAAGCGTGGACGATTAGCCGAGCAAGCGTTTGCGCGCCGCGCCGTATTCCGTCGACAGCCGCTCGATCAGCTTGGCAGCCGGCAATACCGAATGCACGGCACCGATGCCCTGGCCGCAGCCCCAGATATCCTTCCAGGCCTTGGCTGCGTTGCCGGTCGTGCCGAAGTCCATCTTGCTGGGGTCTGCAACGCTCACCTTGTCGGGGTCGAGGCCGGCCGCGACGATGGAGGGCTTGAGGTAGTTGCCGTGCACGCCCGTAAAGGTCGCCGAGTAGACGATGTCGTCGGCTGCGCTCGACACGATGCACTGCTTGTAGGCCTCGCTGGCATTTGCCTCGTCAGTGGCGATGAAGGCCGAGCCGATGTACGCCACGTCGGCACCCATCGCCAGTGCGGCCAGCACGCCATCGCCGGTGGCGATGCTGCCGGAGAGCGCCAGAGGGCCCTTGAACCACTCGCGGATCTCCTGGATCAGCGCGAACGGCGAGGTGGTGCCGGCATGACCACCGGCACCAGCAGCCACCGCGATGATGCCGTCCGCGCCCTTCTCGATGGCCTTCTTGGCAAATTTGTTGCTGATGATGTCGTGCAGCACGATGCCACCGTAGCTGTGAACCGCGGCATTGACGTCTTCGCGCGCGCCGAGCGAGGTGATGACGATCGGCACCTTGTATTTCACGCACAGCTCCAGATCGTGCATGAGCCGGTCGTTGCTCTTGTGGACGATCTGGTTCACCGCGAACGGCGCGCTGGGGGCATCCGGATGCGCCGCGTCGTAGGCCGCGAGTTCGGTGGTGATCTCGATCAGCCATTCCTCCAGCTGGGCCGCAGGGCGGGCATTGAGCGCGGGAAAGCTGCCGACGATGCCCGCTTTGCACTGGGCGATAACGAGCTTGGGGTTGCTGACGATGAACAGCGGCGAGCCGATCACCGGCAGGCGCAGGCGGCTCTTGAGACTTTCCGGGAGGGCCATAAGTATCCTTGGGAATTGTTGTTGGGTTGGCGCTGTCAATGATGCTCGACAAACCGGGCGGTTTGCTAGACCACCCCTCTTTGGAGATTGGAATGGAAGACTGGGTACAGCGCGCCGTGAACCGCTGGCCGGACGTGCCGGCACTGTATGGCTGGCTGGCGCTGGATCGGCGTGGTCGCTGGCGCATCAAGGGCGAGACCATCAGCCGCCCGCAGATCATCGACACACTCAACCTCAACTACGCGGCGGACGAACGCGGCCGCTGGTACTTCCAGAACGGGCCGCAGCGCGGCTACGTCACGCTTGCCCGCGCGCCGCTGCTGCTGAGAGCCGAGGATGACGGCAGCCTGTGGACCCACACCGGCACGCAGGTCAAAGACATCAGCGCCGCCTACATCGACGAGGGCGGTGGCCTGTGGTTTGCCACCGCGCAAGGACCTGCAGCCCTGCACGAACAAGACCTCGACTGGGCGCTGGATCGCCTCTACGTCGGCAGCAAGCCGGTACAGGAGTCGATGCTGCTCGACGTGCTTGGCCTGTCGTCCGGTGCCAAGACCAACCTCGTGCTGCACCTCGGCAGCAAGCGCCTGCCCGTACGCCGGCTCGATGTGGCCGATGCGCCTGGCACGCTCGGCTTCGTCAGCGAGCCCAAGCCCATGCCGGGGGAAAAAGCCAGCCACTGAGGGCGCAAGCGCTCGCGGCAGATCGTGCTCAAGCCAGCCCGATCAAGGCAGCTCGGCTTGGCACATCGCCCGTCAGTTCACCGGGGAACCCGCACCGGTGACGGCCTTGCGAAAGGTCTGCAGCCAGGCCTTCACCTGTGCCTGGTTCACCGAGCCCATGCGGATCAGCATTTTCTGGCCTGCCGAGCGCGCCTCCAGCGCGGGGTCTGCAAACTCGTAGAACACCTTGGGCTGCACGAGCGCAATCGGTGCGTCGACTACCGGGGTGGCCAGCAGGTGGTCGATTACCTGCACGAGCCGGTCATTGAAGTGCCGGCCCGGCGTGCCTAGCTCGCGATAGGCCTGGTCGAACAAGGGATAGAACCGCAGATAGAGCTGGGCCGCGTTCTCGGCCCCCACCGTCTTCGCCAAGGTGACCAGCGGCACATAGCGCGCCTCGTTACTGGGATTGAGGCTGTAGGTGCCGTCGCGGCTTCGCACGATCAACTCCCCCGGCACGCGCTTGAACGCGCGGTCGTTCATGGCCAAACGCTCGCGTGTCAGGTTGTCCACGGTGACGACCAGCCGGCGAATGAGCTGCTCCGAGACCAGCGCCTTCGCGAGGTCGCCAGCATTGGCAAACCCGGCCAGTGCGGCAGCCAGCGGGCCATCGCTTTCTCCCAGTGGCGGCAAAGGCTCAGCCTCGGCCGCGGGTGCGGGTGCGGGCACCGGAAAATGCGCTGGCAGCGGCTCGGCAGTCGGTCCCACTTCGGAGCCTGCCGGGCTCTCCGGTGCCGGCGCCTGAACTGCAGCCTGCACTGGCGCCGCGGGCGGGGTCAGCGGCCAGAAGAAAAAATAGAAGCCCGTGGCCAGGGCCAGCAGAATCGCGCCCGAGATCAGTGCAATGCGGCGGTTTTCGTTCATCTCGCCTCCGAAAAAGTGGAATGCCTCAAGCCTATCGCAGGGCCGTGGCATCGATGAAATCGCCCCCGCTCCGGGCGCTGCCCGGGCTGCGAGTCGTCGGACCTCGCCTGCCCTCTGGCGGCACGCCGGCACACGCTGGCAATGACTGGCTAGGCTAGTGCCATGAATCGCTACGATGCCGCGCGCGCCCACTGGCTGGGTCGCCTCACCCTCAGTGCCAAGCTGGGGATGATCGTGGCCGTGTTCGTCATCGTGATCTGCGCAGTGATCGGCCTCTTCGTACTGGCGTACCACATCAACGCCGGCGTACGCACTTATGCGGGCGGCGAGGGGTTGTGGTCCAAGGGGCAAAAGGACGCGGTCTATGCGCTGACCCGCTACCTCGATCAGCAAAACGAGCGCGACTACCAGTCCTATCTCTCCGCCATCGCCCTGCCGCTGGGCGACCGCGATGCGCGGCTGGCGATGGAGCAGCCCGTGCTGGATGCGGCAGCGGCCACGGCTGGCTTTGCGCAGGGTGGCAACGCGGCAGACGACATTCCCTACATGATTTTCCTGTTCCGCTACTTCGCGCATCTGCCGTTCTTTGCGCAGGCGATCACCATCTGGCGGGAGGCCGAACGGGAAGTCCTGCAGTTGCCACCAGTGGCCGAAGCCATCCGCAACTCGATCCGCGCGGGGCAGCTGACACCCGCTGCGAAGGCCGACTATGCCGAGCGGATCCTCGCCATCAATCTGCGGGTCACGCCACTGGAGCAGCAGTTTTCACAGACGCTGGCAGCCGGTGCGCGCGAAGTGCAGGTGCTGCTGCTGCAGGCCACACTGGCAGTGGCGGCGACATTGCTCGCCATCGGGGTTCTCTTTGCCTGGAGCGTGTCGCGCGAGCTGCGCGTAGGCATCCAAAGGCTGCGCGAGGGCGCGATGCGGGTCGCTGGCGGCGACCTGACCCAGACCATCCGCGTGCGCTCGCAGGACGAATTGGGGGAGCTGGCGACCGTGTTCAACAGCATGATGGCGGCCCGGCGCGAGGCCGAGGCGGCATTGCTCACCGCCAACCAGTTCCGTGAAAAGGTGATGGAGAACGCCACCAACGCGATCTACACCATGGACCTCGAAGGACGCTTCACCACCGCCAACCGGCGAACCTGCGAGATCACGGGCTACGCGCTGTCTGAGCTGCTGGGCCGAACCTGGGCGAGCATGGTGCGTGAGGCTGATCTGCCGGCGCTGCACGCCGGTTTCGTTTCCACCATCGAAGGCCGCGAGCCGATCAGCAATCGCGAAATCCTGATGCGGCAACGCCAGGGCAGCGAGGTATCCATCACCTTCAGCATCGCACCGCTGCGACGCGATGGCGTGATCTTTGGCGTGGTGGGTGCCGCCGAGGACATCACCGAGCGCAAGCGCGCCGAGGTCGAACTGCAATCACGCGCCGAGGAGCTGGGCCGATCCAACCAGGAGCTTGAACAGTTCGCCTACGTCGCCAGCCACGACTTGCAGGAACCATTGCGCACCGTCACCGGCTTCACCCAGTTGCTGTCGCGTCGCTACCGGGGCCAGCTCGATACGGAGGCCGACGAATTCATCGGGTACATCACCGACGGCGTGGCGCGCATGAAGAGCCTGATCGAGGACCTGCTCGCCTATTCGAGAGTGCAACGCACCGATACGATCCCGGCGGCGGTCGCGCTCGATGGCGTGCTGGACGCAGCCCTCGCCAACCTGCATGCCGCCATCGACAGCGCTGGCGCGACGATCACCCGCGAGCCACTGCCGGCGCTGCCCGTCGATGCGCGACAGTTCACGCAGTTGTTCCAGAACCTCGTCGGCAACGCCATCAAGTTCCGCCGCGAGCACCCGCCACGCATCCACATCCGCGCCGAGCAGGTCGGTCCGCAGTGGCAGTTTTCGCTGCGCGACAACGGTATTGGGATCCGCGCCGAGGCGGCGGGCCGCGTGTTCGAGCTTTTCCAGCGCCTGCATTCGCGCGATGAGTACGAAGGGAATGGCATCGGGCTCACCATCTGCAAGAAGATCGTCGAACTGCACGGCGGGCGCATCTGGGTGGTGCCGGCTGTTGCGGGCGGCGAGGGTACCGAGTTCCGCTTTACCCTGCCGGCCTGAGCTGCCACAGGCCGAGAGACGCGCTGGCCGCCCACACTCCGACCGCGGCGCGGGGATAATCGCGGCATGACTACGTTCGATGCCCTGCTCGCCGCCTTGCCGGTTGCCAGCCCCCTGCCCTTCGACCTCAACCAAACGCCAGGCCTACGGCTTGACCTCAGCGAGCACAACCGTGCGCTGGACGCCTTTGACCCCGGCGACACGCCCGCCTTCTGCGCCTTCATCCAGCAGCAGATCGAACACCACGGCGCGCGTTATGCCGCCGGTGGCTATGGCGAAAATCGCACGCTTTACCAGATGAGCCCGGCCTTCACTTCCAGCGATGCAGCACCTCGCACGCTGCATCTGGGCATCGACCTCTGGCTCGCCGCAGGCACGCCCGTCCATGCGGTGCTGGGCGGTGTGGTGCACAGCGCGCAGGACAACGCAGCATTTGGTGACTACGGCCCCACATTGATCCTCGAACATGCCGTCGGTAACGAGCGCTTCTACACGCTGTACGGCCACCTCGCCCAGCCGACCTTGCAGCACACCCGCCCCGGCCAGCGCATCGAAACCGGCGCACTGCTGGGCTGGCTCGGCGAGCCGCACGAAAACGTCGGCTGGCCGCCGCACCTGCATTTTCAGGTGATCCGCGACCTCGGCGGCCGTAGCGGTGACTATCCCGGCGTTTGCCGCCCCCAAGAAGCCGCGCTGTGGCTGGCGAGCTGCCCTGACCCGAACCTGCTGCTGCGGATCAGGGCGCTTGGCTGATTCAGCGGCGGCGCAGCCAGCCGCCAAAGCCCAGCATCATGAGCGCCATCGCACCGAAGGCACCACCACCAAAGCGGCCGCCGTCGTTCGATTGGCCGGGAGAGGTCGGCACCGTCGTACTACCCACGTCGGTCTGGGTAGCGCTGCCCGTCACTGGGCTGACCTGATCTGCCTCGGCAGCACTGGCGACCTTCACCGCACCGGCCGTTGCCGTCCTGAGCACCAGGCGCACCACCCAGCTTTCGCCAGGGGCCAGCGTCGCACGCTGGAAGCGCAGCGTTCCGCTGGCCGCCACGCTCTCCATCGGCGGCTCTGAAGACGATACGAGGCTGACACCCGCCGGCAGGGTGAGACTCAGCACACCACCCGTGACGTCGATCTTGCCGGCAGTCGGCTGCGTCACCGTCACCTGGTAGCTGAAGTCCTCGCCGACCTGGGCCGCCGCCGGCGCCTGAGGTGCCAGTATCAGTTGTGGTCGGGCCTGTACGGCGGCGAGGGCATCGATACGGCCATGGCCGAAGATGTTGTTGGGGATGGTCGCGGCATCGGTGCCGCCGCAGGTGGAGGCGGTGTTCGCCGTTTTCACATCCGGGTTGGCCGTGCGCTCAATCAGCGCGCGTACATCCGCCACCCGGCCAATCAGGCGTGGCTCGGCCGACATGAGGAGCGCCACCATGCCCGCCACATGCGGCCCGGCCATGCTGGTACCGCTGATGGTGTTGTAGCCGCCGTCGTTCCAACTGGAGCGGGTGTCCACACCCGGTGCCGTGACATTGGGCTTGAGCCGCAGCGAGGCATCGCTGACGACCGGCCCGAGACTGGAAAACCCTGCCATCTCGTCATCCACATCGCTGGCGCCCACCGAGAACGAGGATTCATACACCGCCAGCGGAAAGGCGATGGTCGAGCACACGCCGTCGTTCCCATCGTTGCCGGCGGAAACCACCTGCACCTGGCCTGCGGCATAGATCGCATCGTTGGTCGCCTTGAGCAGCGGCGGTGCGCAGCCTTCCAGACAGCCCCAGGAGTTGCTGATCACGTCGGGGGCCATCGCAGGATCAGCCGCAGCGGCGTCGCCCTCGGGATACGGCGCGAGCTGCCACTCCATGCAGTCCAGATAGGTGGGCACGGTGCCAACACCGAGTACGGGGTCCAGCAGCGAGCGGCAAGCCATCCACTTGGCTTCTGGCGCCACGCCCACCTGGTTGTCACCATCGATGCCGACCATGGTCCCGGTGGTGTGGGTGCCGTGGCCGTTGCTGTCGCAGGGCACTGCGGGATCGGTGCAGAACAGGTCAGCCGCCCCGAAGGCGTTGCGCCAGTTGTAGGCGTGGTTGGCGGTGGTGCCGTCCCACCCGCGATAGTTTTTCTTCAACGCCGGGTGATCCCACATCACGCCGACGTCATGGTCGGCCACGACCACACCCTGCCCCTTGAAGCCCAGGGCCCACACGGCGGGGGCATTGATAAGCTTCACACCGGCCTCGGCGGTATCGCCCAGGGCCTTGGCCACATCGAACACGGCGGGTGCGCTGGACTGACTCACGCCGGTGGGGCGCTCGGGCTGGCGGGCGATGGTCGGTGGCAGCAGCAGCGGCAGGCGCGCGTCGATCTTCAGCAGCTGGCGCACATCGCTGCGTGCGGCCAGGGCCTGCACATCCACCAGACGACCACGGGCGGTGATGGCGTTGGCGATCCAGAACGCGCGGTGCTCCAGACCGCGGGCCTTCAGCTCGGCGAGCACGCCCGTCTGCGTGCTGGCGGCCTTGGCCTTGAGAGCCGCCACCACGACGCGCCCTTTGGCGATGCGGGTTTTCTCTGCAGCGGCAGCGCTCAGGTCAGCCTGATCGTCCATGAAGATGACGAAATCAGACTCGCCTGACTGCTGCAAGGCACTCAGCAGTGCAGGCTCGATCTTGGCAGCCAGCGTTGCAGCGTCGGCGAATGCGGCACCACCAAAACCAAGGCACAACACAAGGCCTGCGGCGATCAATCGAATCTTCATCATGCGGCTCCGGAATCAGTCAGGGTCATTTTTGTGCAGGGACTTTGCGCCCGGCATCGGCTACCGTTGCGGCTAGCAGACATCGCGCCAAGAGGCCTTCCATCTGCGGCCTGCAACAAAGGCAACGGCATTTCACAAACCCGGTTGACCCAGACCCCCATGAACATCGACAAGACCAAGCCCGTGCTCGTCACCGGCGGCAACGGCTACATCGCGAGCTGGATCGTCAAATACCTGTTGGCGGACGGTATCGACGTGCACGCCACCGTACGCGACCCCAAGAACACCACCAAGACCGGCCATCTGTTGCAAGCCGCCAAGGGCGCCAAGGGCAAGCTGACGCTGTTCAAGGCCGACCTTTTGACGGAGGGCGCGTTTGACGAGGCCATGCAGGGCTGCGAGCTGGTCATCCACACCGCCTCCCCCTTCGTCATCAAGGGGCTGAAGGATGCACAGAAAGAGCTAGTCGACCCGGCCGTGATGGGCACCAAGAACGTGCTCGACGCCGCGAACCGTGTGGCCAGCGTGAAACGCATCGTGCTCACTGCCAGCGTGGTGTCGGTCTACGGCGATACGCAGGACATGAGCGATCAAGGACTCAAGGCGTTCACCGAAGCGCAGTGGAACACCACGAGCACGGTCGATCACCAGCCCTACAACTATTCGAAAGTGGCGGCAGAAAAAGTGGGCTGGGAGATTGCGAAGGCACAGAAGCGCTGGGATTTCCTCACCATCAATCCAGGCCTGGTGCTGGGTCCCTCACTCACCACCGCCAGCGACTCGACCAGCCTCTCCACCATCAAGGGCCTTGCCGACGGCACGCTGATGACCGGCGTTCCGAACATGGACATTGCCATCGTCGACGTGCGGGACGTGGCGCGGGCGCACATCCTGGCAGGCTTCACGCCCAAGGCCAGCGGACGACACCTGGCAGTGTCCGAGACGCTGACCATGTGGCAGATGGTGCAGTTGCTGAAGTCGCGTTTTGGTAGCGGTTACCGCTGGCCGATGATGGTCGCACCCAAGCTCGTCGTCTGGCTGATGGCCCCGCTGCAGGGCTATAGCCGCAAGTTTGTGGCACGCAACGCCGGCTGGCCTCTGCGCTTCGACACCAGCTACATCCAAAAGGATCTCGGCATCCAGTTCCGGCCCGTGGCCGAGACGCTGGCCGACCACTTTCAGCAGATGCTCGACGACGGCATTCTGAAAGTGCGCTGAGCGAGAAACGGTGCGGCGGGCCTGCAGAACCCGCGGTGTCCGGCTTGGTTCGCTGGAGTTGTCGCCGTCACCAGAGCTCGCGCCACGTGCTGATCGACCCGCTGTGGCGGCATCGTCGCGCGCTGGTTCTGCACCGAGTTCAGACCACGACCAGATTGTCGCGATGCACCAGTTCGGTGTCGCCCGGGTAACCGACACGGGCGGCAATCTCGTCGCTCTTTGCACCCAGCAGGCGCAGCGCATCGGCGGCCGAGTAATTGCTAAGGCCACGGGCAATTTCGCTGCCTTCGGGATTGAGACAGATCACCAGGTCGCCGCGCTGGAAATCACCTTCGACCCGCTTCACGCCCACGGGTAGCAGGCTGCGCCCCTGCTGCACCAGCACACGCGCAGCTCCGGCATCCAGATGCAGCTTGCCGCGCGCCTGCATCTGGCCCGCGATCCAGCGCTTGCGCGCCGCCATCGGCGCATCGGCAGCTTTCAGCAGGCTGCCGATCGGCTCACCGCGGGCGATGGTCAACAGAGCATCTGGCGTACGGCCATGCGCGATCACGGTCGCGGCACCGGAGCGGGCGGCGGTATAGGCGGCATTGAGCTTGGTGCGCATGCCACCGCGGCCCAGCGCGCCCTTGCTGTCACCCGCCATGCTCACCAGCGTCGGGTCGGCGAGATCAGCCTCGCTCACCAGCTTCGCGTCGGGATTGCTGCGCGGATCGCTGTCGAACAGCCCCTCCTGATCGGTGAGGATCACCAGCAGATCCGCCTCGATGAGATTCACCGTCAGCGCACCCAGGGTGTCGTTGTCGCCCAGACGGATTTCGTCGGTGGCGACCGTGTCGTTCTCGTTGACCACCGGTACCACGCCGTAGTCGAGCAGGGTGTTGAAGGTGCCTCGCGCATTGAGGTAACGGCCACGGTCGGCGACATCCTCGTGCGTCAGCAGCACTTGTGCGGCGCGCAGGCCGTGCTTCTCGAACTCGGCTTCATAGGCGCGTACCAGGCCCATCTGGCCTACGGCGGCAGCGGCCTGCAAACCATGCAGTGTATCGGGCCGGCTCTTGAGACCGAGTCGCGCCATGCCTTCGGCAACAGCGCCGGAGGACACCAAGACCACCTGCTTGCCCTGCTGGCGCAGGGCGGCGATCTGCGCACACCAGTCAGCGATGGCGACCCGATCCAGTCCCAGCCCCTTGGCCGTGACCAGCGAGCTACCAACCTTGATGACCCAGCGCTTGGTTTTAGGGAGTGCCTGACGATTCATCGGGTTCTGGAGCGTGCTGGGGACGGTGCGCCTCCACCCACTGCATGGCCTGCTCGCAGAGCGCATCCACGCCTTGGCGGCTGACGGCGGAGATGACGAAATGGCGGCCCTTGTAGCGCAGGCGCTTGAGGGATTTCTTGACCAGCTCGTCCATTTCTTCCGGCGTGAGCGTGTCAGCCTTGTTGAACACCAACCATTGCTCGCGACCGGCCACTTCGTCGCTGAACTCGGCCAGCTCGGCGCGGATGGTCTTGATCTGCTTGACGATATCCTCGCCACCTGGCGGGTTCACGTCCACGAGGTGCAGCAAGAGATTGGTGCGCTGCAGGTGCTTGAGAAAGCGATGGCCCAGTCCAGCGCCGCTGGCAGCGCCCTCGATGAGGCCAGGGATGTCCATCATCACGAAACTTCGACCCATGCCGCAGCTGACGACACCTGGCTGGGGGTAGAGCGTCGTGAAGGGATAGTCGGCGATTTTCGGACGTGCGGCCGATGCCGACGCCAGCAACGTGGACTTGCCGGCGTTGGGCAGGCCCAGCAAGCCGACGTCGCCCATCAGCGAGAGTTCCAGCGACAGTTGCCGCTGCTCGCCCAGCGAGCCCGGTGTGGACTGATACGGCGAGCGATTGATGGAGGACTTGAAGCGCCGGTTACCCAGGCCGTGGAAGCCGCCCTGGGCGAGCTTTACCTTCTCGCCGATCCGGGTCAGTTCGCCAATGACTTCGTCGGTGTCCATATCGACGATGCGGGTACCCAGCGGCATCTTGATGGTCAGGTCTTCGCCGCCGCGGCCGGTGCACTCCGCACCCATGCCGTTCTCGCCGCGCTCGGCCTTGAAGCGCATGGTGAAGCGGAAGTCGGCCAGCGTGTTGAGGTTGATATCGGCAATTGCGTAGATGCTGCCGCCGTCACCGCCATCACCGCCGTCCGGCCCGCCAAAAGGAATGGCTTTTTCACGGCGAAAGCTCACGCAGCCGCCGCCTCCATCGCCAGCGGCGACGTGGATGATGGCTTCGTCTACGAACTTCATTTTGGGAACTCTCGAATACAAAAAAGCCCCGCGTGCGGGGCTTTTTTAGAACCTTGAAAACTTAGGCCGCCACAATATCAATGTGGGTCTTGCCCTTGATGCCACGCGCCTTGAACAGCACCTTGCCATCGGTGAGCGCGAAGATCGTGTGATCCTTGCCGATGCCGACGTTGATGCCGGGCTTGAACTCGGTGCCGCGCTGGCGAACGATGATGTTGCCGGCAATGACCGACTCGCCACCGAACTTCTTCACGCCGAGGCGCTTCGACTCGGAGTCGCGACCGTTGCGGGTTGAGCCTGCTGCTTTTTTGTGTGCCATGACTTGCTCCTGAAAAAGTCAGCGCCTCAGGCGCCAACGATCTCCGTGATTTTCACCGCCGTGAAATTCTGGCGATGACCCTGTTCCTTGTGATAGTGCTTGCGGCGGCGATGCTTGATGATGCGGATTTTGTCGCCCCGACCGTGCTTGAGCACTTCGGCCTTGACCGAAGCACCAGCCACGAAGGGTGCACCAATCTTGATCGCCTCGCCTTCACCAACCATGAGGACCTCATCAAAGGAGATGGTGGTGCCGACATCGCCAACCAGGCTTTCGACTTTGAGTTCTGCGCCCGAGGCGACGCGATACTGCTTGCCCCCGGTTTTGATGACGGCGTACATCGTGTTTCTCCGTGACGAAGCCCCACCACGAAACAATCGGGCTTGGGCGAAAGGACGCGGATTTTAGTGACCCGCCCGCCCCAAGTCAACGCATCGCATTGACGGGCTTGGCAAGGCCCCAATAGCATCCGCGCCACCTCACGGCCGCCTCCTGCATGAACCTCAAAACGCTGCTTTCGCCGATTGCCGATGACCTGCAAGCCGTCAATCAGGTGATCCGCGACCGTCTCGCCTCCCGCGTGCCGCTGATCAATGACATTTCGGGTCACATCATTCAGGCCGGTGGCAAGCGCCTGCGCCCCGCCACCACCCTGCTTGCTGCCGGGGCGGCAGGCAAGCTGCAAGCCAACGGACACATCCTCGCCGCGGTGATCGAGTTCATCCACACCGCCACGCTGCTGCATGACGATGTGGTCGATCACACCAACCTGAGGCGCGGGCGTATCACCGCCAACGCCCAGTGGAGTAATTCGGCCGCGGTGCTCTCCGGAGACTTTCTCTACTCCCGCGCCTTCCAGATGATGGTGGAGGTCGGTGAGATGCGGGTGATGCAGGTGATGGCCGACACCACCAATGCCATCGCCGAGGGCGAGGTACTGCAACTCCTGAATGCCAGGGACCCGGCAGTGGACGAGGCTCGCTATTACAAGGTCGTTGAACTCAAGACGGCCGTGCTGTTCCGGGCTGCCGCCTCGCTGGGCGCACTGGCGGCGGGCGCAAGCAACCAGGTCATCGAGGCCCTGGCCAACTACGGTCTGCAACTGGGCATGGCCTATCAGCTGGCCGATGATGTCATCGACTTCACTGGCGACCCGGCCGAGAGCGGCAAGGCCGTGGGCAATGATCTGGTCGAAGGCAAGCCGACGCTGCCGCTAATCCATGCCTTGAAGCATTGCGATATCGCCACGGCAGAGGCCGTGCGCAATGTGATCCGCAGTGGTGAACTGGGCGATTTCGAGGCCACACTCAATAAAGTGCGCGACGCGATTGATTCGACCGGGGCCATCCCCTACACTCTCGCGCTCGCTGATCGGCACTCTGCCCAAGCGAAAGCGTCTCTTGGCGATCTTCCCGACTCGCAATACAAGACCGCGCTGCTGAATCTCGCGGATTTCACCGTCTCGCGTCAGCACTGAACAATCTTCACATCGGGGCGTAGCTCAGCTTGGTAGAGCGCTTGCTTCGGGAGCAAGAGGTCGCAGGTTCGAATCCTGTCGCCCCGACCAACTCTTCACGGGTTGGTCTTCCGATGGGATCCATTTGATGGGCTGCGCGACACTCTGGGCGTAGTTCTTGCCCGCGCCCGCAACATCGCTTTCGCTGGCTACCAAAGGCTTGCGCTCGACACCCTACGGTATGATGCGCGCCCACAGTCGGCATCCGTTTTGCAAACTGCCGCTGCCCAACACCTCATTCCTATAAAGCCAGATGCAGGCACATACGCCGACCTCGAGCGGATTAGTCCGATACCGGCTCGCTGATTTTGCAACCTTGCCCGAAGCGCTCGACTACGCCGCGCAGGGTGCAACCGGTATCAATTTCTATTCCGGCAAGGGCGAACTGGCCGAGTCGCTGCCCTATCGAACCTTGCGGGAACAGGCGCTGAAACTGGCGCAGCAACTGCTGGCCGCGGGGCTGAATCCGGGCGATCGCGTGGCTCTGATCGCCGATACCGACGGCGACTTCGCCCGCGCCTTCTTTGCCTGCCAATACGCCGGACTGGTGCCCACCGCGCTGCCCCTGCCCGCCGCCTTTGGCGGTCGTGAGGCCTATGTCACACACGTGCGCCGCATGTTGGAAATTGCCAGCGCCAGTGCCGCCTTCGCGCCGGCCGCCCTGGCAGAGTGGCTGGCGCAGGCCGCCGAGGGCTTGCATCTGAAAGCTTGCGGCACGCTGGCCGACTTGCCGACGACCACTCTCGCCGCCCCCCTGCCCGACATTGGCGCCGAGAACTTCTGTTATCTGCAGTTCTCGTCCGGCAGCACCCGTTTTCCGCTGGGTGTGGCCGTCACCCAGCGCGCACTCATGGCCAATGTGCGCGGCATCGCGCGGGACGGTCTGCGTATCGGCGCGGAGGATCGTTGCACCTCCTGGCTGCCGCTGTATCACGACATGGGACTGGTTGGCTTTCTGCTCACGCCGCTGGTCTGCCAGATCTCGGTGGATCTGTTCGCCACCCGGGACTTCGCGCGCCGTCCGCTGCTGTGGCTGGATCTGATCTCCCGCAACGGCGGCACGCTGAGCTACAGCCCCACCTTCGGCTATGAGCTTTGCACCCGCCGCGCACAAACCGCGGCCATCGACCACCTGCAACTGTCGCGCTGGCGCTGCGCCGGCATTGGCGGCGACATGGTCAGGCCCGAGCCGCTGGCCGCCTTTGGCGAGCGCTTCAGCGTCCGCGGCTTTCAGGCCAGTGCCTTCGTACCCAGCTATGGCATGGCCGAAACCGCGCTGGCGCTGAGCTTCGCGCCGCTCGGTCAAGGCATTCGTTTCGAGTCGCTGGATACCGACACCCTGGAGCGCGAGCACCGCGCCACCCTCGCGGGAGCCGATGCCGCGCGCCGCCGCGACTTCGTGCTGTGCGGCCCGGCCCTGCCGCTGCACGAGGTTGAAGCACGTGGCGACAATGGACTCAAGCTGGCCGAGCGGCAGGTCGGCCGTCTGTTTGCTCGCGGTCCCAGCATGATGCACAGCTACTTCGGACAGCCCGAAGCCACCGCCGCCGTGCTGGGTGCCGATGGCTGGCTTGATACCGGTGATCTGGGCTACGTCGTCGACGGCCAGATCGTGGTGACCGGCCGCGCCAAGGACCTCATCATCATCAACGGCCGCAACATCTGGCCGCAGGATCTCGAGTGGACCGCCGAGCACGAGGTGCAGGCACTGAAAAGCGGAGATGTCGCGGCCGTAGCAGTGGACGATGGCGGCCACGAGCGCATCGTCGTGCTGGTTGAGCACCGACCGGCCGATGCCTTGACGCTAGAAGCCCTGCGCAAGGAGGTTTCGGGGGCATTGCGCCTGCGTCATGGCGTGGAAACCGACGTGGTCCCAGTGCCGCCGCGCGCCCTGCCACGCACCTCCTCCGGCAAACTCAGCCGCGCCAAGGCCAAGGCGCTCTATCTGCAGGGCAGTCTCGCCCTGCCAAAAACCGATTCGTGAGCGGTCAAACCCGCACTGTCGCCGTCACAGGAGCGACTGGCTTTGTGGGCCGCCACGCCGTGGCGGCGCTCGCGGACTCCGGCTGGCAGGTTCGAGTGCTGGTGCGCAGCGAGCCTGCGCATCCGTTATGGCAGCACACCCGCTGCGAAGTGGTGCTGGGGAGTCTCGATGATCGCAGCGCGCTGACAAGACTGGTCCGGGGGGCGGACGCGGTCCTGCACCTCGCCGGTGCAATCAAGGCGCGCGACGACGCCGAGTTTCTGCGTATCAACCGCGATGGCACGCAGCACCTGGCGGAGGCCATCCTCAAGAGCGCGCCGGCCGCCCACATGCTGCACGTCTCCAGCTTGGCCGCGCGCGAACCGCAGCTCTCCGGCTATGGAGCCAGCAAACGGGCGGGTGAAGACGCGGCGCTCTCGATACTGGGCGGTTCCCGCGTGAGCGTGCTGCGACCACCAGCGGTGTATGGACCGGGGGATCGTGAAACCCTGGCATTTTTCCAGCTAGCCCGGCTGCCGCTGGTGCCGCTTCTGGGTCGCGATTCAGCCCGGATCGCCGTCATCCACGTGGAGGACCTCGCCCACGCACTCGCCGAGCAACTTGCTGGCACGCCGAGCGGCACGGTGCAGTCGGTGGCGGACGAGCGGCCGGCAGGCTACCGCTGGCGCGAGATTCTTGGTGCGGCCGCACAGGCGGTGGGCAACCACAGGCCTCGCTTCGTCGAGCCACCGCGCAGCCTGCTGCGAGGGGCCGGCAACCTGGTGGGGCTGGCGGCCAAGGTGACTGGGCAGGCCGCGATGTTCAATCCCGGCAAGCTGCGCGAACTACTGCACGAGGAGTGGAGTGTGCCCGCCGATAGCCTGTTGACGGTCACCCCAGCGCGCTTCACCCTGCCCCACGGCTTCAAGACCACGGCGGACTGGTATCGCCGGGAAGGTTGGCTGTAACCCTCGCGCCGCACCGGCCGGCGTTCAGGTTTACCCCGACTCGGCCAGGTGATTTTTACAAGAACTTTTTGTTACCAACCGCTTACAATTCGCGCGGCACGGTCTGAATCGTGCGTGAATTGGGCCGCAAGCCGTCTCACGAGAGTCCAAGGATGACCGAGCATTTGAGTGACACGAGGGAGCAAATTGTCGAAGGGTTGCGTCAGATTGCACCGGCCGCCGTGGCGGTGTCTGGCAATACGCACATCATGCGCGACTTGAACCTCGATTCGTTGGCAGTCATGGACTTCATGCTGACGCTTGAGGACCGCTTTGACATTGTGATTTCGCTTGAAAAAGTGGCCGAGGTCGAAACCCTCGATGACTTGGTGACTGTGGTCGAACAATTGCGCGCAAGGAAACTGAAATCGTGAGCATTCTCAACAAGTTTGCCCCTCTCCGGCAGACGTATGACCAGCTGCGTGCAGTTGGCCAGAACCCCTTTGAAATGGTGTTCGAGAAGATGTTCTCGCCCACCGAGGGCTTGCACAAGGGTCGCCGCACGATCCTCCTCGGCACCAATAACTATCTTGGCCTCACGTTTGACCAGGATTGCATCGACGCCTCCGTCGAGGTGTTGCGCGCCCAGGGCACCGGCACCACCGGCTCACGCATCGCCAACGGCAGCTACGGTGGCCATCGCCAGCTCGAAACCGATCTGGCGGCGTATTTCAAGCGCAAGCACTGCATGGTGTTCTCGACCGGCTACCAGGCCAATCTCGGGATGCTGTCCACCCTGGCAGGCAAGGGCGACTACCTGCTGCTCGACTCCGACAGCCACGCCTCCATCTATGACGGCGCCCGCCTGGGCCACGCCGAAGTCGTGCGCTTTCGCCACAACGACCCGGATGATCTCGCCAAACGCCTGCGTCGGCTCTCCAGCGAACCGGGCGACAAACTGGTGGTGGTTGAAGGTATTTATTCCATGCTGGGCGATGCGGCCCCGCTCAAGGAAATTGCTGCCGTCAAGCGCGAGATGGGTGCCTGGCTGATGGTGGACGAAGCCCACTCACTCGGCGTGCTGGGCGCCGAGGGTCGTGGCCTGACGGAGGAAGCCGGTGTCGAGGCCGACGTCGATTTCGTGGTCGGCACGTTCTCCAAGAGCCTCGGCAGCGTCGGCGGTTTCTGTGTCTCCGACCTCGATGGCTTCGACGTGCTTCGTGTCGGCTGCCGTCCTTACATGTTCACGGCCTCGCTGCCGCCGTCGGTGATGACTTCGACGATCACGGCACTGCGCCGGCTGCAACAACAGCCTGAGCTGCGTGACCGCCTGCACGCCAACGCCCACCGCCTCTACAACGGCTTGAAAGACCTCGGCTTCAGGGTTGGTCCGCAGCCCAACCCCATCGTCTCGGTGGCACTGGACGATCAACTGCTCGCCGTGGCGTTCTGGAATCGTCTGCTCGAAGGCGGGGTGTATCTCAACCTGGCCCTGCCGCCGGCCACGCCCAGCAATCTGCCCCTGCTGCGCTCCAGCGTCAGCGCCTCGCACACCACGGAGCAGATCGATCGCGTGGTGCAGCTGTTCGAGACGGTCGGCCGTCAGATGGGCGTGCTGCCAGCACTACCGCCGATGCGCCGCAGCAAGCCGGCGCTGGCACCGGGCTATCCGGCCAACGCCGAGCTGGATCGCGTGGTTGCCGTCGGCGCCCGCTAACAGCCTGCTTGGCGTCACCAAAAGGCCCGGGAAACCGGGCCTTTTGCGTTGTATTCATCGCAGCACGCCGCGCCGCCAGAGCGTCCAAAGCACCTTGGGTGCGGCCAGCAGGGGATGCTGCCGCTGCCAGTCGCTCAACGGCAGTCGATAGCCACTGTGGCGCTCCACCTTCCACGCGACGTAATCGGCACCGCCCTCGAAGGTGAACACACTCTTGGTCAGGCGCAGCAGGTTCAGCGGCTTGCCCCAGCGCGCGAGTGTTGCCCAGGCGCGTTCGGCACGCCGCCGATCTGGACGTGCCAATGCGGGGACCAGCACACCGTCGTCGCTTTGCGAATACGCCAGCCCACCGGCCTGCCAGCCCGCGCACAGGGCCAGCGCATAGCGTTGGGGATCGTGTGCCGCCAAGCTGAGCGCCCGCGCCGATTTCTCCACCCGCAGTTCGGCCGCATAAGTGCGCGCGAAGACGGCATCCCAGTAGTCGGAGGCCATGCCCCGCTCCGGCCCCAGTAGCGCCGCCCAGCGGCTCGCCGTGACCACCGCGCCACACAGCGCCGAGAGGATAGCGGCGGCGGCCTTGGCATCGCGGGTCCAGATCAGTCGCGTCGGCTGGGCGAAACGTGCCCAGAGGGTGGTGTCGATGCCTCGGCCTTCGACGCCGTGCTGGAACTGCGCCAGATCCAGCACCGCCACCTTGGCGCGCAGCGTCTGCCCGGCCTCGTTCACCCACTCGTGATAACCGACGTTGGGCGGCAGCCACCGGTTGGCCAGCGCGGGCAGCGCGGCCCCGTGCCAGTCGTGCAGGCGCTCGACGAGGATGTAGAAATCCAGCACGCCCTCAAGATCTCCAGTGCGCAGGTTGCTGCCATAGAACAACACGGCCAGAGCGCCCTGCCCCTGCATCGCCAGCCGGGCGGCGAATGCCGCGATGGCAGGCGGCACCGGCTGCCGCAGTTCCGGTTCGATGAGCGCGGCGAGTGCTGCGGCGGCGTCAGGCGGGTGCATGGAACTGCACCTCGGGGCCGGTGTGTATGTCCAACTGCCCATTCGAGTCTGGCCCGAACGGTTCGCCATCGATGATCAGTGGCTCCGCCATCGTGAGTTGCAGGCGCATCGCACGGCCGCTGCGATAGTGGCCGTCCGCCAGCATCCAGGGCTTGGGCTTGCCGCGCAGGATGGCGGGCAGCGCCCGCCCGAATTGCGGCGCGGGGGCTCGGATGTCCAGCCAGTGCAGCGCCCCCTCAGCAGCGGCATCGGACCAGAACGGCCAGAGCCCCAGCCCGAACAGGCGGTGCAGACTGGTCGACAGCAGCACGAAGCGATTCCCCTCGATGGCCTCGCCGCCGTTGATGGCCAGCGCCAGCGCACTGCCCTGCTGCCAGTCGCTGTCGCTGGCCCCCGTGAGCACTTGCCAGGCGGCACCCGCAATGGTGGCGGACACTGCCCAGCCGTGCAGAAAGCCCTTCTGCTTCACCGTGCCGGTCGCCATCTGCACCCCGCGCGCGTAGTTGGCACAGCCGACAAAGAACCCGAACACGGGTGGACGCGAACCATCGGGCCAGCGCACTTCGATGGCGTGGCGCCCCGAGCGTCGGCATGGCGCCTTGCCGCTCAGCGTGTCGTACCAGCGTGCAATGGCCTCGGGCCCGCGCTTAAAACTGCCGACGTCTGCCGCTGCCAGGTTGGTGTTGCCGGAGGCACAGAGCGCAATCGTCGGCCACTGCTTGCCATAAGCCGCTGGTAGCGCACCCAGCACGTCGCGCAGGGTGCCGTCGCCGCCGTCCACCATGAGGTGGCGCACCCCCTCGGCCGCGAACATCCTCAGGGTTTCGGCGAGTGCCTCGGTGGTGAACGGCATCTCCACCCGCACGCCGGTCGGCAGGGATTTCTCCCGCAGCGGCCCGGCCTTGTTGCGCTGGCTCCTCGGATTGCGGATGACGCCCGCGCGAATCGGCTCGGTCACGAGGTCAACCACACCCTCGGCTGGCCGCCGAGAAAATGTCCGCAACCGGCGGCAGGGGAGTTCATCGGGTTCAGGGGTCGGTCGAGAGGCAGCGGCTTATCATCGCCGCCCAAAGAAGCTGTTTTGAAGGCCGCGATTATCCATGACCTTGCTGCGCCTCGCCCATCTCTCAGACCCCCATCTGTCCACCCCGCTGCCGCCGCCATCGCTGCGCGAATGGCTGAGCAAACGCGGGATGAGTCGCGCCTCCTGGGCTCGCGGCCGGAAGCTGCTGCAACGCCCGGAAGTGCTGGAGGCCGCCGTCGCCGACATCAAGGCCCATGCCCCGGCGCACTGGCTGATCACCGGCGACGTCACCAACTTCTCGCTGCCCGCCGAGTTCGCGGCCGCCGCCCAGTGGTTTGCCACGCTGGGTGAACCGGGTGCGGTCTCGGTCATCCCCGGCAACCACGATGCGCTGGTGCCGGTCCCGTTCTCTCAAGGCTGGGCGCACTGGCTGCCGTGGATGCAGGGCGACCACGCGACGACCGACGCTGCCGCCCTGCCCTATGTGCGTGTGCGAAACGGCGTGGCCATCCTCGGCCTCTCCAGCGCCGTAGCCACCCTGCCGGGGCTCGCCAGCGGCACGCTGGGCACCGCGCAACGGCAATGGCTGGCTACGCAGTTGTCCCGCCTGAAGGCGCTGGGACTGTTCCGGCTGGTGATGCTGCACCACCCACCCGCCGATGGCGTCGTGCGCGCGCGCAAGGCGCTGACCGACCGCGTTGCCCTGCGGGCGGTGCTGCGCGAGCACGGCGCCGAACTGGTGCTGCATGGCCACTCGCGCGACGCGCGCTTCGACCCGCTGCCGGGGCCGCAGGGACTGATCGCCAGCTTTGGTCTGCCCTCGATTTCCGCTATCCCCAACCCGCTCGACGAGGGCGCGCGCTGGCATCTGCTGGAGATTGCCGCCACCGCTGGCGGTTGGCAGCTGGGCGTCACTGTGCGCGCCTTCGAGCCCACGCAGCAGCGCTTCGAGACCGCCGCGACCTACCGGCTGCTCATGGATAGGTCAGCCTGATCTCCACCGGGTTGTCGCCGGGCCGGGTGTCGAAACGCACTTCTTTGAGTTCCGGCAGGCCCAGGCGACTCTTCGGGTTTCCGGAAAAACCGAAACCCTCGCTGGGCATGCCGACGAAGCTGCGATTGAAATCATGGTCGTCGTTGGCGTCGTGGTACACCGCGATGGCATACGTGCCTGCGGCAGGCAGCGCAAAGCATGCCGTGGTGGTGGGCGATACCGCCGCCACCCGCTGCCGCGCCAGCTTGCCGCCCTTGGCGAGAAAGCGATCCGACTCGTCCGGATAGACCGTGATCGTGACATTGCCGCCAGCCTCGCTCACGCCGGCCACCCGCACCCGCAAACGGACCTGTTCGGCGCTGTCGTTGCAGGCCGGGGCGGGAGGCGGGGCGGCACCCGCAAATAGTGGCAGGCAGCACACCGCGGCCAGCAAGCCGCTGCGTGGCAAGGTGCCGCGCGTTACTCTTGTGTCCATCTCGATTTCGCTCTCCATGTCCAACGCTACCGCCATCTCTTCTGGCCGACTGCTGCCCGGCTTTGCCGCGGCGGCGAGCGGGCTGCAGACTGCTGGTCGTTTCCGGGCCACTGTGGGGTGGCCGCCGCTGTGGTGCAAGCCGCACCCGACCCGTAGCGGCTTGCCACTGCCCTGGACCCAGGCTTGAAAACACCCTCGATCCTCGACCGCTACCTGCTGCGGGAGCTGTCCGGCAGCCTGCTCGTGTGTCTGGGCACCGTGCTGGTCGCGCTGCTGCTGGAGCGCCTGCTGCGCCTGTTCGATATCCTGGCGCAAAACAACCACGCGCTCCCCGCCGTAGCCAAGCTGATTGGCTGCCTGGTGCCGCATTACCTGGGCCTTGCGCTACCCACGGCGTTTTTCGTGGCGCTGTTCCTGGTGATCGCCAAGCTCTCGGATGACAACGAGCTGGACGCCTACCTGGCAGGCGGCCTCTCCATCACCCGGCTCACCAAACCCTTTCTGGCGGCGGCGCTGTTGCTGTCGCTGCTCAGCATCGGCCTGTTCGGCTACCTGCAGCCGTACGCGCGCTACACCTACCGCGCGGTGCTGCACGCCGCTCTCAATGCGGGCTGGGATGCCCGCCTGCAAGCCGGAACCTTCGTCAGTCCCGGGCGCGGCTACACACTGATGGCAGACGGTGTCGACAGCAGTGGGCGACAACTCAAGCAGGTCTTCGTGCATCGTCTGGTGGGCCGCGAAGACCAGGTCAGCACCGCGGAAACCGGTGCCCTCGTCCCCAGTGCAGGTGGTGGCGAACTGACGCTGACGCTGGCCAACGGTGACCACCTGCGCCGCGAGCGCAACGGCGAGTGGCTGTTTGCCGAGTTCGACCGGCTGAGTACCGCCACCGAGTTCTCGCCAGACGGCGCACCCTTTGGCCCGCGCGGTCGCAACGAGCGCGAACTGACGCTGCACGAGTTGCTGCGCGGTGGCGTCGCCGATCCCGACGTCATCGCACCCACCGCCACCAAGATGGCAGGCGAGTTGCAGGGCCGCCTGGCCCGCATCGTCTCGCTGCTGCTGCTGCCCTTGCTGGCGCTGCCGATGGCGATGTCGGCCAAGCGCGGCGAGCGCACCGGCAGTGTCATCGTCGCGGGCGTGCTACTGCTGCTATTCAACCAGACACTGCAGCTCGGCGAGAGCCTGTCTGAATCCGGCAAGGTGCCGGCACTGGCGGGCGTGTGGACACCGACGCTGGTGTTTACCGCGCTCACCGTCTGGCTCTACAGCCAGAGCCTGGAGCGGCCTGGCGACAATCCGGTGTCGCGCCTGCTCGCCTCGTTCGATGACTTCAGCACGCGGCTGGGCAAGCTATTTCGCCGCGACCGCGTCAAAGGCACAGCCGGCCCATGAGCGCGATGCTGTTCGGCCCCCTGCCGCGCTATCTGCGGCGCCTGCTCGGCATGCGCGTGCTGGCCGTGCTCCTCTCACTGGGCGGGCTACTGCAAATCCTTGATCTACTGGACGCCACCACCGAGATCATGGCGCGCGGCCAGGGGCTGGGCGGCGTCGGCCACTACATCAGCCTGCGCGCGCCCACGCTGTTGCTGCAGGCGCTGCCGCTCGCAGCACTCATCGGCGCGGTGTTCACCTTCACCACGCTCGCCAAGCAGCACGAGGTGATCGCCCTGCGCGCCGCCGGCATCCCATTTCGCCGCGTGGTGCTGGTTTTGCTGCCCACGGTGGTGATCATCGCTGCCGCCCAGTGGCTGCTAGCTGAAGTGGTGGTGCCCCAGAGCCAACGTGCGCTCACCGCCTGGTGGGCGGCACTACCCTCGCCCAAGGATGAGCCAGCGGATGCCGAGCTGTTGTGGTTCAAGAGCAGCGGCGCGGTGATTGGTGTCGATCGCGCCCGGCCGGATGGCCGACAGCTCGACGGCGTGCGCATCTTCCGTCGCGATGCAGAGGGCCATCTGCTCAGCCGCACCCTGGCCAGCAGTGCCATCTACGCCAATCGGCAATGGACGCTGAGCCAGGCCGTCACCACTGATTTCAAGGCTGCCAAGACCTCGCCACCCGTGCCGCAACTTCCACTGGACATCGCCCTGCGCCCCAGCGACGTGCAGCGCCTCTCCGCCGCCGAACCCTATGTCTCGGGCGGGCTCGCGGCCGCCGTGCTGACGGGCGCGAACCCCGGCATCAAGACCCCGGCGTTCTACCGCACCCGCGTGCAGAAAGCCTATGCCGACCCGGTGATGGCGCTGGTGATGCTGCTGCTCGCCACCCCGGTGGCCGTCGCCCTCACCCGCGTCGCCAAGGGCGGGCCGACCCTGGTCGCGCTGGGCACTGGCCTGCTGTTTCTGCTCGTGCACGGGCTCTGCTCGGCACTGGGCGAGGCTGGCCTGCTCACGCCCGAGGTCGCCGCCTGGGCCGCACCTGCTGGCTTTGGTCTGCTCGGACTGTTTTTTCTTGTTCAACTGGATCGGCATCAATGAGCGCTGCGTTACACATCATCCCGGTGGAGGGCAAGGCGCTGATGCACCGCTTCATCCGCCTGCCCGCCACCCTGAGCCGGCACGATCCGAACTGGATCACACCGCTCGACATGGAGCGGGAGGAGGCCTTTTCGCCCCGGAAGAACCCGCTCTTCTCGCACACCGAGGCGCAGTTCTGGCTCGCCGTGCGTGACGGTCGCGACGTGGGTCGCATCAGCGCGCAGATCGAGGCGAGCAACGTCGCCAGGGGCGACATGACCGGCTACTTCGGCCTGATCGCCGCAGAGGACGATCCCGCGATCTTCAAGGCTCTGTTCGACACCGCGGAGGCCTGGCTGAAAGCCCGTGGCATGCAGCAGGTGATCGGCCCCTTCAACCTCGGCATCAACGAGGAAGCCGGCCTGCTGGTGGAGGGCTTCGATACCCCGCCGATGCTGCTGATGGGCCACGACCAGCCTTACGTTGGCCCGCGTGTCGAAGGCGCGGGCTATGCCAAAGCCAAGGACATCTACGCGTATCTCAGCACCATCGCCGACCCGATGCCGCGCGCGGCGCAGTTGCTGCTCAAGCGCAAGCGCCCTGCCAACGTCACCCTGCGCACCCTGAGCTTCAAGCAGTACCGGCGCGACATCGACAGCATCTCGGAGATCTTCAACCAGGCCTGGATGGACAACTGGCGCTTCTCGCCCTTGAGCCCTGAAGACACCGACCACCTCGCCACGGCGATGCGGCCCATCCTCAACGAGAAACTCGTGTGGTTCGTGGATGTGGACGGCGAACCTGCGGGCTTTGGCGTGTGCCTGCCCAACCTCAACGAGGCGCTGCAAGGGCTGGATGGCAAGCTGCTGCCGCTGGGCTGGGCCAGGCTGTTGTGGCGACTGAAAGTGACGGGTGTGAAAACCTGCCGCGTACCGCTGATGGGCGTGAAGCGCAAGTTCGCCGGCACTTTCGTCGGTGCCGTCGCGCCCTTTCTCATCATCGATGCCATGCGCCGCGAGGCGCTGAAGATGGGCTATGAGAAGGTGGAACTGAGCTGGGTGCTGGACGACAACCTGCCCATGCGGAGCTTTTGCGAAAACTACGGTGCCAAGGCCTACAAGACCTATCGCCTTTACGAAAAATCGCTGGCATGACGCGCAAGCCTCAGGGCATCACCGCCCTCATCCTCGCAGGCTCCCGCGGCCCCAACGACCCGATGGCCCAGGCCACCGGCGCGCTGCACAAGGCGCTGATCCTGGTCGGTGGCACGCCCATGCTGTTGCGGGTAATCGCAGCGCTGGCGCAGACGCCGGAGGTCTCGCGTATCGTGGTGTGCATCGAGACGCCGGGACTGGTCGACACCCTGCCGGGTGTGGCCACTGCCAGCCGGGGCCGTCCGGTGGAAACCTTTCGCGCTGCCGGCAGCCCCAGCCGCAGTGTGAGCGCGGCGCTCAGGCACTTCGGTACGCCGCTCCTGGTCACCACCGCTGACCACGCGCTGCTGCAGCCCGAGTGGGTCAGCCATTTCCTGCGGCAGCAACCCGCAGGTGCCGATGCCACGGTGGCGCTGGCCCGCAGCGAGGCCGTGATCGCCGCGGCACCCGAGACCCAGCGCACCTTCCTGCGCTTTGCCGATGGCCATTACTCGGGCTGCAATCTGTTCTATTTCGCCCAGCCCAAAGCCGCGGCCCTGGCAGACCTGTGGGTGCAGGTGGAGGCGCTGCGCAAGCAGCCCGTGAAGATGCTGCGGCTACTGGGGCTCAGCTATGCTCTGCGCTATCGGCTGGGGAGGCTGAAGCTGGGGACGGCGACCGCGAGGCTGGGGCAACTGGCCGGCGGGGTGCGCGCCGAGGTGGTGGACATGCCGTTCGGGCGTGCCGCGATCGATGTCGACAAGCTCTCTGATCTGCACCTGGCCGAGCAGTTGCTGGCCTCTGACGACCGCTTGAATCGCACCTCCTCCTGAAGCACATGCATACCCCCAAGATCAGCGTGGTGCTGCCGGTATACAACGTCGCGGCCTATCTGCCGGCCGCGCTGGCCTCTCTGGCGCAGCAGACCGAACGCGACCTGGAAATCATCGCGGTGAACGATGGCTCCACGGACAACAGCCTGGCCCTGCTGGAGTCCGCCGCGCTCAAGGACCCACGCATCACCATCATCACCCAGGCCAACGGCGGCTTGTCGGCAGCCCGCAACACCGCGCTCGCCGTGGCGCGGGGTCGCTGGATCGCCTTCCTCGACAGCGACGACTGGCTCTCACCCGACACCCTGGCCACCTGGCTCGCGCAGGCCGAGGCGCAGGAGGTACAGATGCTGATCGGCAATGGCTTTCGCTTTCAGCAGACGCCAGACGACCGCTTTGCCACGCTCTGCCGCAAGCAGCTCTGGGGCCAGGTCGTGGATGGACCCGCCTGGGCCATCCACGCCGAACGGGTACGCGAGTGGCCGCACTGGGTCTGGCTGCAACTGACGCGGCGCGATTTCATCGAGTCGCTGGGTGTGCGCTTCGTCCCGGGCATGCTGCACGAGGACAGCCCCTGGACGCTGCAACTGGTGCTGGCTGCGCAACGCATCGGCTTCTGCGAAGCACCGCTGTATGGCTATCGCCGCAATCCGGTCTCCATCGTCCGCTCGCCCAGCACCACCATGCTGAGCCGACGGGCGAGCAGCCATATCGACATCGTCGCGCTGCTCGACACACTGGCCGAGCAGCACCGGCAGCAACCCAACCTGCGCCGCGCCCTGCTGCGCTATGCCAACAAGCGCGGCAACCACTTTCGCAAGCTGGTGTGGAAGTTGCCTCGCTGGAGCCCGGTACGGCGCGAGTTGATGCGCGACTTCGTGGCCGCCGGTGGCGTGCGAACCATGTTCAAGGGTGGCGACTGCGCGCGCAATGCGGCGCAGGCGCTGCTGTGCTGGCTCTCGGCCCGCGTGCCTGTTCTCTAGATTTTCACCCCTGATCCATCCATGAAAACCACGCTGTCTTTGAAAGTGCTGGGCACCAACAGCACGCTGCTCTGGGGCCTGGATAGCGCCACTCGCATCGCACGCATGGCAAGCGCGCAGGGCATGACCGTCTCGGCGGCCAATGCACCCGTTTCGCTCATCGCCAACGCACGCTTTGCCTTTGACCCCGCCTGGGTGCGTCACATCGCGGCGCAGCCGGGCCGTGTGCTGACCTGCCAGAACCAGGTGGTGCTGGCGCATGTGACCAACCCGGCGCAGCAGGCGGCAGTGGAAACCCATCTCGCCACCGGCGCGCCGCTGGCTGCCGATGGCCTGCTCGTCATCGCCGCAGAGACCTCCGGCACCATCGAAGACCCGGTGCTGCGCAAGCGTGAGCAGCCCTTTGTGCAGCCGCTGACGCCCGAGACGCTGCGCTCGCTGGAGCGTGCCAGCTACTTCGGCGCCTACAAGGGTGTCACCGATGTGCTCACCAAATATCTGTGGCCGGAGTGGGCGCTGGTGCTCACCCGCATCGCTGCCAGGCTGGGCCTCTCACCCAACATGGTGACGACGATCGGCCTCGCCTTCTGCATCGCCGCCGGTGTGGCGTTTTACCAGGGGCAGTACTGGCTGGGGCTGCTCACCGGCTTGGTCAGCATGGTGCTGGACACGGTGGATGGAAAGCTCGCTCGCTGCACCATCACCTCCTCGGCCTGGGGCAACATCTACGACCACGGCATCGATCTGATCCATCCCCCCATCTGGTGGTGGGCCTGGGGCGTGGGGCTTGCCGCCTATGGCACGCCGCTCTCCGCCACCGTCATGTGGCTGTGTCTGGTGGCGATCGTTGGTGGCTATGTGGTGCAGCGGATCATCGAGGGCGCCTTCATCGGCGGTTTCAAGATGCACATCCATGTCTGGCAGCGGATCGACTCGCAGTTTCGGCTCATCACGGCGCGGCGCAATCCCAACTGGGTGATTCTGCTTGCCGCCCTCGCCGTCGGCCGGCCGGACTGGGGGCTCATCGCGCTGGCCTGGTGGACGGCGCTCTCCTGCCTGTTCCACCTGGTGCGACTGGGGCAGGCCTATGCCTGCAAGGCGCGGGGTCAGGTGGTGGTGTCCTGGCTCACCGGACCAGAGGCTGCGTAGATCACAAGGCCCGCAAGGGGATATGGGAAAAACGGAATCGATGGACACACGATGCGGGTTCTAGTGATAGGTGGTGCGGGCTACATCGGCTCGCACATGTGCAAGATGCTGGCGCAGCACGGCCACAGCGTGCACGTGCTCGACGATTTCTCCACCGGCCACCGCGATGCCTGCCGCTTTGGCACGCTGCGCATCGGCGACATGGGTGATGCGGCGACGCTGCACGATGTGTTTCGCGCCGCCAGGCCCGAGGCCGTGATGCACTTTGCCGGCAAGTCGCTCATCGAGGAGTCGGTGCGCGAACCCGCGCAGTATCACTTTGCCAACGTGGTGGGTACCGCCACGCTGATGGAGTGCCTCAAGCAGTACCCGGGGCTGCCGGTGGTCTTTTCGTCCACCGCTTCGATTTTCGGCAGCCCGCTATCCGGTCTGATCGACGAGCAGCACCCCTGCAAGCCCATCAACCCCTATGGCGCCAGCAAGCTCGCGGCCGAGCAGGTGCTGCGCGACTACTGGCAAAGCACTGGGCAGAGCAGCGTCTCGTTCCGCTACTTCAACGCCGCCGGTGCCGACCCCGAGGGCGACATCGGCGAGGCGCACGAGCCGGAGACGCACCTGATCCCGCGCATCCTCGATGCCGCGTTGGGGCTGTCAGGCGCGATCTCGATCAATGGCACCGACTACCCCACGGTCGATGGCACCTGCGTGCGCGACTACGTGCACGTCAACGACATCTGCCGCGCCCACTTCCTGGGCCTGAGCCATCAACTACGCCACCCCGGCGCGCACGCCTTCAACCTGGGCAATGGCAGCGGCTACAGCGTGCGGCAGGTGCTGGCGACAGCGGAGGCGGTGGTGGGGCGGGCGATCCCGCATGGCTTTGGCGAGCGCCGGCCCGGTGACCCGGCCGTGCTGGTGGCGGACGCCACGCAGGCCAATGTCACGCTGGGCTGGCAGCCGGAGATCCCGCGCCTGCACGACATCATCGAAACCGCCTGGCGCTGGCACAAGTCGCACCGCGGGGCTGCCACCACCGGCTAGGGCGCTTCCAGCGCCTCCAAGATGTGCCCGACGATACGCCCCACGGCCGCACCACTGGTATCCCCATGCCAGCCCTGCACGAAGGCGGACTGCACCGCTGCAAACTGCGGGTGCGATGCCGGGGCGCGATCCAGCGCCGGTAGCAGCTGATCGAGGCTGTCGATCACCTCGCCGCAGCTCCAAAGCGCGTAGTCGGCCCGCTGATGCCATTCCACCGCGGGGCTGTTGAGAAACACGCAGGGCCGCGGCCGGGCCATGAACTCCACCGCCTGGCTGGAGGTATCGCCCAGATACAGGTCGGCGGCCGAGGTGTAGCTGCCGTCCACCATCGCGAAGCTGTCGATGTCGCTGTGCACATGCGGGTGCTGGGCGGCGGCTTCGAGGATGCTGCGCAACGCCGGCGCACCCTCGATGAGGCGCTGGTGCGGGGCCAGGATGACGTTGTAGCGATCCTGCGCCACCAACTGCTGCACGATCTCGCGGCCCCAGGCCGGCCAGGACGAGCGATGCGCCTGCCAGTGCGGCGCATACAGCACGATGGGCCGCGCTTGCGGAAACACCGGCCGGCGCTGGTGCGACTGCTGGAACGCTGACTTCACATAGCCCACCACCGGCACGTAGCTGGCGTCGTAGCCACGGTCGAGATAGGTGCGCTGCTCGTTCTCGCTCGGTACCGGCATGCGCCAGGCCGCGCGGCGGCGGCGGCCATCGCGCGCGCCCATGGAGCTCGCCCCGTGCAGAATGTTCACGAAGCGGGTGCGCAGCATCGGCAGCACGGTGGGGATCCACAGGCTGGTCTGCTCGGCCGACACCACCACCGGCGTGCGGATGAGGTGGGGCACCAGTCGCGTCAGCATCAGTAGCTTGTTGGGCAATGGTGGATTGCGGCCGTCGTCATAGCCCTGCAGCACCCGGTAACCGGGCACGCGGCGGATGCGGATCTGCGCCGGGCCCAGCTTGGCCGTCCAGGCGCGCAGCAGGTTCTCGTGCACCGAGGTGCTCACCCAGAGGTCGATGGTGAGGTCCGGCTGCGCCGCCAGTCCTTCCACCACCGGGTAAAGGTGCGGGATCAGCAGCGTCTCACCCAGAAAAAAGAACGCGACTGGTCCTCTCATGCGCGCTGCCTCCGCATGGCCTGGCCGGTGTGGTCCTGCACCCATTGCTCGATGTCTTCGGGACGGTCGATCTCGCACCACAGGCTGCTGTGGTTCTCGATGGCCTGCACGCCCGCCGTGCCGGCGAGCCGGTGGATGATGGCGTGGTGGTAGGCGTTGTAGCCGCCCGGTGCGCCGATCACCGCCGCCAGCGCCGCCGCATAGGGGCCACCATCGGCATCCGGGCACAGCACCGCCCCCAGCGAGCGATGCGTGATCTGCGCGGCCGGCAGATCCTTGCCCACCGCCAGCACCCGCTGCTGCCGCACCTCGACACACATGTCGTCGTGTTCGGCCTGCGAAGCCCGCTCCACCAGCAGGTTCACGCCGGGGCGCATGTCGCGCAGCGCCTCGCGGATCACCGAGGTATCAAAAATCGTATCGCCATTGAGCAGGCAGAACGGACCCCTGAGGCTGCCCTTGGCCGCCCACACGCTGCCGATGCTGCTGGTGATGGACCAGAACGGATTGACGATGAGTTCGACCCCTTGCGGCGAACCGGGACGCGCCAGGTGCCCGGCGATCTGCTCCACCCGGTAGCCACCCACCACCACGATCTGCTCGATGCCCGCCGCCCGCAGCGCCACGATCTGGTGGTCGAGGATGGTGCGGCCATGCACCTCCACCAGGCACTTCGGCATCTCGAGCGTCAGCGGCAGCAACCTCGTCCCCTGCCCGGCACTGATGATGATGGCCTTCATGCGCAATCGTGCGACGCGGGCAGCCAGGGGCCCCGGCACGCAGGTGGAGTTGGAGTTTTCATGCAGCGGGCAAGCAGCAGCGGCCTCAAAAATCAGGATGATGCCAGAAGCACCACCCCCTCAGCCCCGCCTGAGCGCTTTGGCGCCCCATCGGGGCGGCCGACAGCGCACAATGCCGCCCCGCTTTTGTGCTCACGATTCACATGCCGCTCGGTTCGCTCCCCGCCCTCAGTCGCGCCGCCCAAACGGTGCAGGTGTTGCCCCCCGCCGCCATGGCCTTGGCGGTTGCCGCCACGGTGCAAAAGCACGCTGGCCTGGTGGTGGCCGTAGCGGGCGACGAGCAGCAGGCCTACCGGCTGGAAAACGAGCTGCGCTTTCTGCTCGGTACCGACTGGCCGGTGGTGCATCTGCAAGACACCGAAACCCTGCCCTTCGACCCCTTCTCGCCGCATCAGGAAATCCTCTCGGAGCGCCTTGCCGCGCTGCACCGCCTGCCGGAAACGCACCGTGGCGCGTTGATCGTCACGGCCGATGCGCTCTTGCAACGCCTGCCGCCGGTGGCCTGGCTGCAGGGCCGCACGTTCTTCCTCAAACAGGGCCAGAAGCTCGACCCGCAGAGCCTGCGCGAGCGGCTGGTGGCGGCGGGCTACCAGAGCGTGTCGCAGGTGCAGAGCCAGGGCGAGTTCGCGGCGCGTGGCTCGCTGCTGGACCTCTTTCCCATGGGCTCGCCCGAGGCTTTCCGGCTCGACTGGTTCGATACCGAGATCGAGTCGATCAAGCGCTTCGACCCGGAAACCCAGCGCTCGCAGGGCGCGGTGCAGGAGGTGCGCCTGCTGCCGGCGCGGGAGTTCCCCACTGACCGCGAGGGCATCGATACCTTTCGCCGCAACTACCGCGAATACTTCCCCGGCGACCTCACGCGCTCGCGCATCTACGCGGAGGTGAGCAAGGCGCTGATGCCGGGTGGCATCGAGGCTTATCTGCCGCTGTTCTTCCCCGAGCGCGAAACCGCCGTGCTGGCGGACTACCTGCCCAGAGACAGCCTGTGGCTGGCGCTGGATGATCTCGACGCGCGCCTCGCCGCCGACTGGCAGCAGATCGACGAGCGCCGCGACCGCTACGACGGCAATCTCGAACGCCCCTTGATGGCGGCGGCGGATGTGTTTCTCACGCCGGCGCAGGCAGCCGAGCAGCTGGCGCGTTTCCCCTTGCAGCGGGCCGGCATCGATGCCGGCGAGGTCTCGCCCGTACGCGTGGTGCAGGGCGGCGGCGATGAAGTGAAAGCGCTGCTGCGGGCGCAGGACCGGACGCGCTTCCTGTTTCTGGCCGAGTCCGCCGGCCGCCGCGAGGCGGTGGTGCAGTGGCTCAAGCTCCTGGGACTGATCCCGCGCGCGTACGAGTCGTTCGCGGATTTCATCACCGACTCGGCTCGCGTCGGCGTCACGCTCGGCCCGGTGCAGGACAGCCTGCTGATCGCCCCGCTCGGCATCGCGCTGATTGCCGAGGCGCAGCTCTTTGGCCTCACCGCACCCCAGCAACAGTTGAAGCGCCGTGCGAAGGCCCGCGACCCCGAGACGATCCTGCGCGATCTCTCCAGTCTCGTGGTCGGCTCACCGGTGGTGCATGTGGAGCACGGCGTGGGGCGCTATCGCGGCCTCATCACGCTCGACTCCGGCGGCGTCACCAACGAATACCTGGTGCTGGAGTATTCCGACGGCGACAAGCTCTACGTGCCCGTCGGTTCGCTCGCGCAGATTCACCGCTACACCGGCAGCGAGGAGCAATCCGCGCCACTGCATTCGCTCGGCAACGAGCGTTGGGAAAAAGCGCAGAAAAAGGCCCGCGAGAAAGCGCATGACGTCGCCGCCGAACTGCTCAAGATCCAGGCACGGCGCTCGGCCAAGCCAGGCTTGAAGCTCGATCTCGACAGCGAGGACTACGAGCGCTTCGTGTCGGCCTTTCCCTTCACCACCACGCCCGACCAGCAGACTGCCATCGATGCGGTGCTGGCGGACTTGCAACTCGAAAAGCCGATGGATCGCGTCATCTGCGGCGACGTTGGCTTTGGCAAGACCGAGGTGGCCCTGCGCGCCACCTTTGCCGTGGCGCGTGCCGGCCGGCAGGTGTGCGTGCTGGCACCCACCACGCTGCTCGCCGAGCAGCACGCCAAGAACTTCAGCGACCGCTTTGCCGACTGGCCGATCCGGGTGGCCGCCCTGTCTCGCCTGCGCACCGCCAAGGAGCAGAACGCCGCTTTGAAGGAACTGGCCGAGGGCAAGCTCGATGTGGTCATCGGCACCCATCGCCTGTTGCAGCCGGACATCGCCTTCAAGGACTTGGGCCTCGTGGTGGTCGACGAAGAGCACCGCTTCGGCGTGCGCCACAAGGAGCGGCTGAAGAACCTGCGCGCCGAGGTGGACCTGCTCACGCTCACCGCCACGCCGATCCCGCGCACGCTCAACATGAGCCTGGCGGGCCTTCGCGACATGAGCATCATCGCCACGCCGCCGCCCTCGCGGCAGGCCATCAAGACCACGGTGGCGGAGTGGGACAACGGGCTGGTGTACGAGGCCTGCCTGCGCGAGCTCAAGCGCGGTGGGCAGGTGTACTTCCTGCACAACGAGGTGCGCGACATCGAGGTATTCGCCGACAACATCCAGAAGCTCGTGCCCGAGGGAAAGGTGCGCTTCGCCCACGGGCAGATGCGCGAGCGCGAGCTGGAACAGGTGATGCTCGACTTCTACCACAACCGTTTCAACATCCTGGTCTGCACGACGATCATCGAGAGCGGCATCGACGTGCCCTCGGCCAACACCATCCTCATCGACCGTGCCGATACCCTGGGCCTGGCCCAGCTGCATCAGCTGCGCGGGCGCGTGGGCCGCAGCCATCACCGCGCCTACGCCTACATGCTGGTGCCGGCCATGCGAGCGCTCACGGCAGATGCCCAGAAGCGCCTCGATGCCATCGAGAACCTCGGCGATCTCGGCTCGGGCTTTGCGCTGGCCACGCATGACCTCGAAATCCGCGGTGCCGGCGAGCTGCTGGGCGACGAGCAGACCGGCCAGATCGAGGAAGTGGGCTTCACCCTCTACAGCGAGTTGCTGGCCCGTGCGGTGCGCGCCATCCAGAAGGGCAAGCTCGACGACGAGCCCTTTGGCCACGCCGCCTGCGAGGTCGATCTCTCCGTCTCGGCCCTGATCCCCGGCGACTACGTGGATGACATCGCCACCCGCCTCACGCTCTACAAGCGCGTGTCCGAGGCCAAGAGCCAGGAGGCGCTCACCGAGCTGCAGGTGGAGTTCATCGATCGCTTTGGCCTGCTGCCCCCGCAGGTGGAGCGCCTGTTCGACCAGGCCCGCCTGCGAGCCATGGCCGAGCCGCTGGGGCTGACCAGGTTGCGCGTGCACGCCAAGGGTGCCGTGCTGGAGTTTGGACCCAACCCCAAGATCGATTCGATGAAACTCATCAAGCTCATGCAGGCACAGCCCAAGGTCTACAAGCTCGAAGGCCAGAAGAAGCTGCACATCACCGCCGAGATGCCGACGGTCGAAGGCCGGGTGGAAAGCCTGAGCAAACTCCTGGCGACGCTGGCCGGATGAAGCGCCTCGCGGCCCTCTGCCTGCTCGCCGCCCTGCCTCTCGGCGCCTGGGCCGAACGACTGCGCGTGGATGTGCTGGTGTTTCTCAACCCACCCAGCGGCGAGGAACTGGGCACGGCCCCGCGACACCCGGACGAGAAGAGCGCGATCGCCATCGACGATGTGCGCGGCCTGGCCTACGCCGGCATTGCCCTGCTGCCGGAAAACGCCACGACGCTCGCCCCCGAGTGGGCCACGCTGAAAGCCCGGCGCGGCTACACGCCACTGCTGCGCCTGAGCTGGCTCCAGGACGCGCCCGTCGGCGACAAGGGCCCGGCCCTCAGGGTGTATCTGCCCACCGGCGACGGCATCAGCGGGCTGAGCGGCTGGCTGCGTCTGGAGGGGGGACGCGCGCTGGCCCTGTCGGCCGACCTCGAACAGGTTCAGACTGGGGCCGACCGCAAGCCGCTGGGCCTGCGGCTGCAGCAACGACGCAGCCTGGGCATGGACACCCTGCACTACCTCGACAGCACCCGCGTGGGCGTGCTGGCGCGCGTCACGGCGGCCGCGCGCTGATTCGCCTCAGGGCTTCAGCACCCAGACGTTCTGCAGGCCCAGTTTCTCCTTGAGCTGCTGGGCTGCGGCGCGTGCCTCGACATCGCTGGCAAAGCCGCTGATCTGCACGCGGTGCCAGGTCTTGCCGCTGATATTCACGGGCTGGGTGCTGGCGCTGCCGTAACCGGCACCGCGCAGGCGGGCCACCTCCTGTGCGGCCACCGCAGCTTCGGAGAACGAGGCGACATTCAGGGACCAAGGACCATCCCGGCCGCTGGCGGGCAGCCCCGACGGGGGGGGGGTCGGCTTGGCGATCACGGGCGTGGACGGTGGTGACGCTGCAGCCGGTACCTGCTGCACCTGACCGATGACGATGGGTGAGGTCTTGGTCAGCGGCAGCGCCGCCGCAGGGGGCGGCGGGGGCGCGGCAATGATCGGTGCCACCGTGGTGCGG
>Ga0255091_1000089_pt1 | contig 42833 bp, 40 predicted proteins | sample Colum_Yuk_RepB_8_2_FD_188439 | JGI IMG/M metagenome (GOLD analysis project Ga0255091, IMG submission 188439) | Freshwater microbial communities from Columbia River, Oregon, United States - Colum_Yuk_RepB_8d | ecosystem: Environmental > Aquatic > Freshwater > River | place: USA: Oregon... | reverse complement strand
TCCCTTGGCGCCGGTGGCCCGAATCCGGCCTGCTTGAATGAAAACCGCAGACTTTTCGGGTGAATAGGCGCTTAAGGCTCTATATATAACGAAAATTAGCTACGACGCAACTAGAGATGTGCGCGCCAAGTGACTGATCCGCTTCCCAAACCGGATTTACGATCGCAGCGCCAACTCAAAGGCTGGATCAGGCGGACGGACGGCGCAGCAAGAGCTGTTCCACCCCGGCACCAGCCGGAAGTCGCCAGAGCTGAATGAGCATGTAGATCGCCATCGCCATGTTGCCGGCGAGCATTATCAGCACCAGCCAGACCACCCTCGCCAGCCAACCGGACTCCTTGTAGGCCACCCACAGCCAGAACCAGAGGAACCCGAAGTAGGCATCGAACAGGGTTGCTACCAGCCAGGGGTTGTTGCCGCCAGCCGGGTTCGCCATCAGGTCGTTGATGGCCACCACAATGCTCTGGTGCCCGGTCGCCCAGATGGAAGCCCCCAGCAAGCCCGTGAAGGCCGCGAGGGCAAAAATAGCGATGCCGACTTTCATGTCTTGTGGAGCGTGATCTGCATGAGGTCGATGCTGCCGGTTCGGAAGCCGCATTCGCAATAGGCGAGGTAGTAACGCCACATCCGGTAGAAGCGCTCATCAAACTGCTGCACGATCTTTTCCCGCACCGCCTGCACGTTCCGGTCCCAGGCAGCGCAGGTCTCGGCGTAGTCGATGCCGTAGAACCTGGCGTCGGCCGGTCGCAAGCCTTGCTGCGCCGCCAGTGTCTCGAAGCGCTCCGGCGGGCAGAGCATGCCGCCCGGAAAGATGTATTTCTGGATGAAATCGCGCTTGGTGCGGTAGCTGTCGAAAATCTTCGGGCTGATGGTGATGCCCTGGATCACCGCCCGGCCACCCGGCTTGAGCGCGCTGGACACCGCCTTGAAGTATGTCGGCCAGTACTCCTCACCCACGGCCTCATACATTTCGATGGACACCACGCGGTCATAGGTCTCGGTCACATCGCGGTAATCGCGCAGTTCAAAAGTGACACGATCCGCCACGCCGGCCTTCTCGGCCCGGACGCGGGCCTCGGCCAACTGCTCGCTGCTGAGGGTGATGGAGTGCACACGGCAGCCCGAGTGCTTGGCGGCATAGATCGCGAAACCGCCCCAGCCAGAGCCAATTTCGAGCAGCGTGTGCTCGGCCGTCAGCTCCAGCCGGTCGAACATCAACCGGAACTTGTTGAGCTGCGCATCCATCAACGTCTCGTTGGGCTGGATGAACATGCCGCTGGAATACGCCATCGTGTCGTCCAGCCACATCTTGTAGAACTCGTTGCCGAGGTCGTAATGGGCTTCGATGTTTTCCTTGGCTTTTTGCTTGGTGTTGGCGCGGCGGCGGTGCTGCCAGTAGCCGTAGATCTTGCCAATGAAGTTCTTCTCGAACGGGCCCTTGTAGTAAGGCTCATTGAGATACATCACCGCCAGCAGGCGCGCGAGGTCGGGCGAATCCCAGCAATCGTCGAGATAGGCATCACCAAAGCCCACCTCGCCGCCCGCCACCACGTGCCGCACGATCCGCTCTGATTTGATGCGAATCACGCCGCGGGGGCCGGGTTCGATCCCGCCGTAGTGCCGTGTGGCGCCGTTGGGAAAGGTGAGATCCAGGGTGCCGATGCGCATGCCGGAGAACATGTAGCTCAGCACCTGCAAGCCCAGGCTGAGGCCACGCAGCGAGCCCTGCGACGTCAGACGCGAGGGCAAATCTGGCGAGAAGCCATCGCGCCCCATCATCTGGCCGTAGTCGTTGCCTTTCTGCTCTGTTTTACCTGCTTCTTCGCTCATGTGACCTCCGCCATCGGCGGTTTGGGTTTCTTGTGGAATCGCGCACCGCGCAACCAGATTTTCAATGCCTGCCAGTGGATGGCGGCCAGCACCTTGAAGGCCTGCACGGGCATCACCACCACCTGCCGGAGAATCATCGCGTCCGAAAACAACCGCGCCTGTCCCGCCATGGCGGTGTCGATCAGGGGCGCGCCTTCGCGCGTTTCATCGAGCCTTACCGCCAAGCGCTCGCCTGGCTCGCTGAAGGTGAAGTGATACCGCCCCTTCAGATCGAACAGCGGCGAGACGTGAAAACACTTCTCTTTTTCCAGCATCTCGCCATACGGCAGCGGCAAACCGGCGGATGCAGGGCCGCCGACCCGAGAGGCAGAAGACAGAACATAGCTGTGCTTTTCGCCAAAGGTGTTACGCACCTCAGCAATCACCGCACGCAGGCTGCCGTCCGCGTGTTCGCAGTACCAAAAGCTCACCGGGTTGAACACCCAGCCAAACATGCGCGGCTGCGCCAAGAGGCGAATGCGCCCGCCCGCCAGCGCAATGCCCTGGCTTTCGCAAACACCTTCGGCCCAACGCCGCAGGCCACCCGACTCGCCCAGACCGTGATCCCGGTCGTGAAAACTCAGCACGTTGAATCGATTGTGCGAAAACAACCGGTGCCGACGATCCAGCTCACCCAGGCGATCAATGTCGAACAGGACCGAGAAGATGTTGTAGGTGAACCGGTACAGCGGGGCGACGCGGCGGCGGTGCATCACCTTGAGGCGATACAGCACGGCCGCATCGCCTTGCCCAGCGCCATGAAGCCCGGATGCCGAATCGGTCAAAGCGCTGACCATGCTGGCAGGCAGGTGGCATCGATGCCCTGCACGGCCCGCAGCCCCGACTTGAGCCCGTCCTCGTGAAAGCCGTAGCCGGTCCACGCGCCGGCAAACCAGACCGCCCGCCTGCCCTGGATATCTCCGAGCCGGGCGTGCGTCATCACGCTGCCCGGTCCGTAGTGCGGGTGGTGATAGACCACGTCGTAGATCACCTTGTCGCGCGCCACCTCGCGCGGCGGATTGAGGGTGACGATGTAGTTCACGGGGCCGGCGATGCCCTGCAGCTTGTTCATCCAGTAGCTGCCGCTGATGGGCTGGTCGTGCACCTCGTCAACGGGGTGGGTGTAGTTCCAGGACGCCCATGCCGTGCGGCGCCGGGGCAGAAAGGATTCATCCGTGTGCAGCACGCAGCGGCTCTCGTTGTACGGGATGCCGCCGAGTACGGCCGTCTCGTCGGCATCCGCATCGACCAGCATCTTCAAAGTGGTGTCCGTGTGGGTTGCACAGATCACCGCATCGAAGTGCTGCTCGCCAGCGGCGGTCGAGATCAGCACCCCGGTGCCGTCGCGGCGGATGCGCTGCACCGGGGTGTTGACCTTGAGCTCGCCCTGGAAACTCGCCAGCAGTTTTTTCACATAGACGTGCGAGCCGCCGACCACCGTGTGCCAGGTGGGCTGGTCGGTCGCCGTGAACAGCGAATGGTTGTCGAAAAAATGCATGAAGTCGGCGGCGGGGTACTCCATGGCTTTTTTCGGCGAACAGCTCCAGATCAGGCCCGCCATGGGCAGCAAGTAGCGGCTGGAAAGCCAGGGCGAGAAGCCGGCCTCGGCCAGAAACTCGCCCAGCGTACCGCTCGGCAGCGTGCCTGCCTTGAGTAGCGCGTTGCACGTCTTGTTGAGCTTGAGGATGTCCAGCAGCATGCGGATGTGCTTGGGGCTGAACAGGTTGCTGGGTTGCGCAAACACCGTCAGCAGGTTGTCAGAGCCCATCCATTCATAGTCACCGCCGCCCAGCGAGACGCCGAATGACATGCTGGTCGGGCGTGTGGCCACGTCCAGTTGCTTGAACAGCGCGGTGAGGTTGGGATAGTTGACGCCGTTGTAGACGATCCAGCCGGTATCCACAGGCTGCGTGCCGCCGTTGGCCAGCGGCACCTCGATGGTGTTGGTGTGGCCACCGACGCGACCTTCGGATTCAAACAGGGTGACGGTGTGACGCGCGGCCAAAAAATAGGCGGCCGAAAGTCCGGAAATCCCGGAGCCGATGACGGCGATGTTCATTTGGGGTCTGACGAAAGGGTGCGGGCTGCATTACGCACTGCACGCCGTTCAGGATGCAAGCCACATCCGCCGCGGGATTGGATCAGCCGCAGCGCAAGGCCTTCAGCCGGTCATTCCTCGTCGGCTTCGTCGAAGGCTTCGCGAAGATCCTTGACCCGCGCCCGGTTGACGCCGAAATCGGACAGGCCCAGACGCGAAGCCGAGCGGACGTGGATCACCTGTTCCGGTGCCGACAACAGAAACTCCACGTCGTCGATCAGCCCGAGCACGGCGGTGGTGAACTCGGCATGCAGGTAATCGGGGCGGTTGACGACGATGCGACAGTTCTTCTGCTGCAGCAGAACCGCCATGACGCGTGTCATCGCGTCGGCCGGATCACCCTCGAAAGCGAACGGTTGCACGTAATGCGGACCCAGCACGCGGCCCTCCGGCTTGTGCTGGCTGCAGACGCAATTGGATTTCTCCAGGTCGCAGGCTTGCAGCTTGCCGTTCTTGACGCCGACCGTCGAAGGACGCTTGGCCGTGAGACCACTCAGTAGTGCCATGGGCGTCGCAACCTCCGATTGCTGTTTTTTTGTGCGCAGACCTTAACGGAGAGTCAGGTCGGTCACAACTGGATTAAACCTCCTGCCCGGTCACGGTGGCGGCATCTGGCAACCAGCGCACGCCCTTCATGCCGGAAGCCAATACCGACTCGCGCAGTACCTTGAGCGCCTCCATGCGCGGGAACCCGCGGCGGAACAGCATGGCGACGCGCCGCTGCGGCGTCGGGTCGACGAGGTCAAGTCCTACGAGGTCAGGGCTGGTGTCGCGGCCTTCCATCGCTGCCCGTGGAGCGACGGTGATACCGAGGCCCGAGGCCACCATGTAGCGGATGGTTTCGAGCGAGGAACCGGTGAGCGATCGGGACAGACTGTTGTCGGGTTCGATGCACTTGGGGCAGGCCAGCACCACCTGGTCGCGGAAACAGTGGCCGGCCCCCAGCAGCAGCAGGTTTTCCTCGGCCAACCGCTGGGGCGGCAGCGAGGGTAGCGAGGCCCAGCGATGGCCGCGTGGCAGCACGGCAACGAAATCCTCGTCGTACAAGGGCCAGGCGGCGAGGCCGTTCAGGTCCACCGGCAGGGCGAGAATCGCCACGTCCAGTTCGCTGTCGCGCAGCTGCTCCAGCAGCTTGACGGTGAAGTTTTCTTCGATGATCAGCGGCATGTTCGGTGCCGCCGCCCTGAGCTTGGGCACCAGGCCCGGCAACAGGTAGGGGCCGACGGTGTAGATCGCGCCGAGCCGCAGCGGGCCCGAGAGTTCGTCCTTGCCCTCGCGGGCGAGGTCTTCCACCACCTGGGACTCGGCCAGCACCCGGCGCGCCTGGCCGACGATGCGACTGCCGACATCCGTCGGCTTCACTTCACCGCGGGTGCGCTCAAACAGGATCACGCCCAGTTCGTCCTCCAGCTTCTTGACCGCCACCGACAGCGTCGGCTGGCTGACGAAGCTGCGCTCGGCGGCGCGACCGAAGTGACGCTCCTTTTCGAGATTGACGATGTAGCGGAGTTCGGTGAGGGTCATTGCGGGATGGCCAACGGTTGGTGAAAGGGGTTCAGCCGAGAGAATGGCCGGCGGCTTCCACCGCCACCCTGGCGCGCTCCAGATCGCCCTCCGGTACCAGCACGAAGTCAGTTTCGAAGCTGTTGACCGCGAAGATGCTCACGCCAGCGGCCCGGCGATCGCAGCCAGCACCCCGGTTTCGGAAAACGCAAAGCTGCCCGCCACCTCGATGGCGCGCCACACCACCCCCACGTCGCCGCCGCGGGCCTCACGCACCAGCGTCACCGATTCCAGCGAACGCACCAGGGCCGTGAAGCCCTGCTGGGGTGCCCGCTGCGCGACCTCGACCAGTGTGGTGGTGGCGTCGAAACGCTCCACCACCAGGCGCCAGGGGTGCACGAGCAGATGCAATCGTCGGTGCAGGCTCATATCCAGTCCTTGATCGTCAGAAAGTCGCTCAGCAGGCGGGCTTCATCGCTGCCGGGCTCAGGCGACACATCGTAGTCCCAGCGTGCCAGCGGCGGCATGGACATGAGAATACTCTCGGTTCGCCCCCCACTCTGCAGGCCGAAGTGGGTACCACGATCCCACACCAGGTTGAACTCCACATAACGGCCGCGCCGCAAGAGCTGCCATTGCCGCTCGCGATCGCCATAGGCCATATCCCGTCGGCGCTCCACGATCGGTGCGTAGGCCTGCCACAGACCATCCCCCACACGCTGGGTCAACGCCAGGGCCGCGTCCCAGCCGCCTTCGGTGAAGTCGTCGTAGAACAGCCCCCCCACGCCGCGCGGCTCCTGGCGATGGGGCAGGTAGAAATACTCGTCGCACTGGCGCTTGAAGCGCGGATAAAGCGCATCGCCCACGGCAGCGCGTGCAGTGGCGTGCCAGTCGCGGCAGTCTTGCTCGAACCCGTAGTAGGGCGTGAGGTCGAAACCGCCGCCAAACCACCAAGCCACATCGCCCACGCTCAGCAGCCGCACATTGCAATGCGTGGTGGGCAGATAGGGGTTGCGGGGATGGAACACCAGCGACAGGCCCATGGCCTTGAAAGGCTGGCCAGAGAGCTCCGGTCTGGCTTTGGTGGCGGAGGGCGGCAGGCTCGGTCCGTTGACCACCGACAAGGCGACGCCAGCGCGCTCGAATACCGCGCCCTCGCTCAGCACGCAGGTGATGCCGAGGCCTTGCAGCTTCGCATCGGCTGGCTTCTGCCAGGCATCGCGCAGAAAGCGGGCCTGTCCATCGGCCGACTCGACGGCGGTGCAGAGGCGCTCTTGCAGGCCATGCAGCCAGGCCTCGAAAACGGCGGGCTGGGGCGTCGGGAGGGGGTGGGATGACATGGCCCGATTCTACGTGCAGCGACTCTCAGCGCCGCAGCAAAAAACCAGTCGCGGCCTCGCGGATGGGCGTCGGCGACTCCCGTCCGCCGGTCGCTCCCGGTACCACTCGCAGCGAGGGATCGAAGCGCAGGCGCACGGATGTGACCGATCGACAGGGGGGCTGGCCGCTGCGGTTGGCGCTGGTCGAGACCAGGGCGCCACCGAAGCGCTGGCAAAGCGCCGCCAGCAGCGGATGGGCGGTGACGCGCACTGCCACGCTATCGAAGCGGCCAGTGATCCAGGGCGGCGTGTAGGAAGAGGCAGGGAACACCCAGGTCGCCGGCCCTGGCCAGGTATCGCGCGCCCGACGCAGCGCCGTGCGGCTGGGCGGGTCGATGTAGTAGGCCAACTGGTCGAAGTGGGCGGCCACCAGGATCAGGCCCTTGTCCACCGGCCGCTCCTTGAGTGCCAGCAGCGATGACACCGCGCGCTGGTTGAGGGGGTCGCAGCTCAAGCCCCACACCGCCTCGGTTGGACAGGCCACGACGGCACCTTGGCGCAGCTCGCGCGCAGCGAGGCGCAGTTGCAGGGGCGGAGTTTCGAGGGCGGCGACAGAGAGGCGGGTTCTCATGCGGTGGCGGCAAAGGCGTGAACGGTCTGGATCAAATCATCATGCACCCGGTAGACCACCGCCAACTCCAGCGGCTGCGCTTCCACGCCGTGGATGCGCTCGTGATCGATCACGGTATTGCCCAGCACCATGCGGTTCAGCAATTCGGCCCGCAGCGCAGGCCGGTTGAACCGGTGGGTGGCGTAGAACGCCGCCAAAGCGGCCTTGCCGCTCAGACTCGGCAGCGGCGACGGCGGGCGGAATACCTGCACCGTATCGCTGTAGCAGGCGGTGAAGGCCACCAGATCACGGGCGTTGTAGGCGTCGAGCTGGCGCTGGGCGAGATCGGTGGGCGTCATGGTGAATGCTGTAGCTGACGGGTCGCGATACGGGCTGCACGAATGACCCGGCACCGAGACGATCGGTACCGAGTATCTCAGGCCGCTTTCTTGGCCTTCTTGGTCGCCGTCTTTTTGGCCACGGCTTTCTGAGCTGTGGCCTTCTTGGCGGGTGGCTTCTTTTCGGCGGCCGGCTTTTCGGCTTTGGGAGCCTTGGCGCCGGCCTTGCCCTTCTTCACCGGCTTTTTGGCAGCCTCGGCCTCGGCGAGGTAGGCCTCGGCTTCGAACACGGTCACCTCCTCGGGCTCGCGCTTCTTCGGCAGGTTGGCCTTGCGCGTGCCGTCGGTGATGTAGGCGCCAAAGCGGCCCTTGATGATGCGGATGCCGGTGTCGCCAAAGGTGACCAGGGTCGCGGCGTCCAGCGCTGCGGCCTTCTGCTCGATCAGCTCGATCACGCGCGGCAGCTCGATGGTCATCACGTCGTCGTCCTTCTTCAGGCTGACGAAGTTCTTGCCGTGCCGGGCATACGGCCCGAAGCGGCCCACGTTCACTTCCACCTCGTCGCCGTTGGGCATCTGGCCCAGCTTGCGGGGCAGCTTGAACAGATCCAGCGCCTCCTGCAGCGTGATGGTGTCGATCCGCTGGGTGGCCTTCAGCGAGGCGAACTTGGGCTTTTCGGCGTTGGGGTCGTCCTTGTTGGCGATACCGATCTGCACGAACGGCCCGTAGCGGCCGAGGCGTGCGGTCATGATCTTGCCGCTGACGGGGTCGATGCCGATGGTGCGCGCGTCCTGCACGGCATCCTGGCGCTTGAGCTCCATCTTTTCGTCGATCTGCGGTTTGAAGCCCTGCCAGAACTTGGCGAGCAGCGGCACCCATTCGGTCTCGCCACGGCTGACGGCATCGAGCTCGTCTTCCATACCGGCGGTGAAGGCGTAATCCACGTACTGCTTGAAGTGATCCGTGAGAAAACGATTCACGATCATGCCCACGTCGGTGGGGATGAAGGCCTTGCCGTCGAGCCGCACGTATTCGCGGGCCTGCAGCACGCCGATGATGCTGGCGTAGGTGGAGGGGCGACCGATGTCGTATTCCTCCAGCGTCTTGACCAGGCTGGCTTCGGTGAAGCGCGGCGGCGGCTGGGTGAAGTGCTGCTCGGGCGTGATGTCGACCAGGCGCACGCTCTCGCCGACTTCCAGCGGCGGCAGGCGCTTCTCGTCATCTTCGCTTTCTTCACCGACATCGAGCGAGACGTTGTAGACGGCCAGATAACCTGGCTCGACCAGCACGCTGCCGTTGGCGCGGAAGGCATGCTCCGCGCCGGCGCGCAGCTCGGCGGTGACGGTATCGAATACCGCCTGTGCCATCTGGCAGGCGACCGTGCGCTTCCAGATCAGCTCGTAGAGCTTGGCCTGGTCGGGCGTCAGGTACGGTGCCACCTGCACCGGCAGGCGCAGCGCGCTGGTGGGGCGCACGGCTTCGTGGGCTTCCTGCGCATTCTTGCTCTTGCTCTTGTAGTAGCGGATCTCGTCCGGTAGGGCCTTCTTGCCGTACTGGTTTTCGACCACGCGGCGGATTTCCTGCAAGGCCTCCTGCGCCAGACTCACCGAGTCGGTACGCATGTAACTAATGAGACCAATGGTCTCGCCAGCAATGTCGACACCTTCATACAACTGCTGCGCCGTGCGCATGGTGCGCTGGCTGGTGAAGCCGAGCTTGCGGTTGGCCTCCTGCTGCAGGGTGGAGGTGGTGAAGGGCGGGGCCGGGTTGCGGCGGCGCTGCTTCTTTTCGACGCTGGCGACTTTGAGGGCACCCTTGGCGGCGGACTCAATGCGCGCGACCGCGGCGGTGGAACTGTCGCCATGCTGGAGCGTGAACTGCTCGACCTTCTTGCCATCCAGCTCGATCAGCTTGCTGGTGAACAGCGTGCCGCCCTTGTCGCTGCGGGCCTCGACCGTCCAGTACTCCTGCGGCAGGAAGGCCTTGATCTCTTCCTCGCGCTCGCAGATGAGTCTTAAGGCCGGCGACTGCACGCGGCCGGCCGAGAGCCCCGGCTGTACCTTGCGCCAGAGCAGGGGTGAAAGATTGAAACCCACCAGATAGTCGAGTGCACGACGCGCCTGCTGGGCGTTGACCAGCGGCTGGGCGACGTCACGCGGGTGGGCGATCGCGTCTTGCACCGCGCTCTTGGTGATTTCGTGGAACACCACCCGGCGGATGGGCTTGCTCTTGATGACGCCTTTTTCCTTGAGGATCTCGGCCAGATGCCAGCTGATGGCCTCACCCTCGCGGTCAGGGTCGGTCGCGAGGTACACCGCGTCGGCGATCTTCACCGCGCGGACGATGGCATTGACGTGCTTCTCGTTCTTTTCGATGAGCTGGTATTTCATCTCGAAGCCGCGAGCCACATCCACCGCGCCATCCTTGGGCACCAGATCACGCACATGACCATAACTCGCGAGGACTTCAAAGTCCTTGCCGAGGTATTTCTGGATGGTCTTGGCCTTGGCCGGGGACTCGACGATGACGAGGTTTTTGCTCATTCAGCTCTCAAAATGAAAACGCCCTGCGGGAAGGCAGGGCGTGAGCTTATAAGCCGCGTTCTGCGCTCATTGCAACCGGAGCGCAAATTACCGTCGGCGCCAGTGCGCCCGGCTTTCAGTGCAAAAACGGCCCCGACGCATAGACCATGTCTTCGAGATGCCAGGCACCTTCTTCCTCGCCCGGCTGGCTCACCAGCACCAGCAGGCAGACCCACTTCACGCGCTCCAGGTCGATATCGTCCTTGATCGCCAGCAGGCGCTCGATGACCAGTTCGCGGGATTCCGGCGTGAGGATGCCGAGCTGTTCGAGATAGAACAGGAAGCCGCGGCATTCGGTGCTGAGCTTGGCCATTTCCGGCGCCGCGTAGATTCGGATAACGCCCGGCGTGCCGATCTGCGGGACGCTCTGGCGTTGCGCTTCGAGTCCGCCCAGCCAGGCAAAGGCATGGTTGACTTCTTCGACCGGAAACCCAGCGGCGGTCAGCTCGTCACGCAGCGTGTCTTGATACTCCGCGTCGTGCACCTCGGTGTCGTGATAGTTCTCGAACAAGAACATCAGCACATCCAGCACCGTTTCCTTCATGGCCGAACCCCTATCGGTTGTGAGGAACCACTCGCCTTGACACTACCTGTAGATCAACAGGCTTGCAAGCGCATGAAACCGCCGCCCGCGACGGCACCCGCCCTGCCATCCAGTTCGAGCATCAACAGAGCGGTCGATACCTGCTCGGCTGCAAGGCCGGTGGCGGCCACGAGTTGATCCACCGACTGTGGCGCGTCCGTCAGTGCGGCCAGCAGGCGAGTGGTGGTGGCGTCGTCGCTGCGGCCTTGCGCGGGCGGTGGCGCGGTTGCTTGCTGTTCACGCAGCCAAGCCCCGAGCTTGGGCGCAAGCTCCAGCAGCACGTCATCGACACTCTCCACCAGCTTTGCCCCCTCGCGGATGAGCTGGTGGCAACCCTTGGCGAGCGGGTTGTGGATGCTGCCGGGGATGGCGAACACTTCGCGCCCCTGCTCCACCGCACGGCGGGCCGTAATCAGCGAGCCGGAATCGCGCGAGGCCTCGACCACCAGCACGCCGAGGCTCAGGCCCGAGATGATGCGATTGCGTCGGGGAAAGTTGGCCGCAATCGACTCCGTGCCGGGTGCGAACTCGGATACCAGCGCGCCGCCGCCATCCAGAATGGCCTGCGCGAGCGCCTTGTGGCGCGCGGGGTAGACGCGATCCAGCCCCGTACCGCAGACAGCAATGGTCGGGGCCTTGGCATCCAGCGCACCGGCATGCGCCGCCCCATCGACACCCACCGCGAGGCCACTGGTGATGAGCACGCCGCGCCGCGAGAGTTCGGCGGCAAAGCCGCGGGCGTTTTCCAGCCCCTGCGGCGTGGCAGCCCGCGCACCCACCATCGCCACCTGCGGCTGCGACAGCAAGGTGGTGTCGCCGCGCAGAAACAGCGCCAGCGGCGGCGTGGTGATGGTTTTCAGCGCCTCGGGGTAGCGCGAGTCGTGCAGCGTGATGAGGTGGCGATCAACACCGCCTGCGAGCCAGGCGGCATCGGCACGGATTTGCGGATCATCTTCATCCGGCAGCAGCACCTTGGCGCGCTCCACGCCGGCGGCGAGCCACTGTGAGGCGTTGGCTGCGCACACCGCCTCTGCGCTACCGAAGCGCTGCAGCAGTATCAGCGCCTGGGCGTTGCGCAATCCCTTGGTGCGGATCAGCCGCAGCCAAGCGACCATGTGCTGCGCTTCAGCGTGCGACCGAGCCGGGCACCGGCTTTTCGACCCGATCCAGCACATGGATCGAGCGGTTGGCGTCCATGATCAGACCGTAGCTGATGCCGGGCATGACCTTGAAGATCATCAGCAAGCCCGAGGGCACCTCCGGCAGCTTCTCCGGCTTGCCGGTGACGGGGTCCTTCACCGTACGGGGTGCCTGCTTGATGCGCAGCACGTGACCGGGCTCCAGTCCGTGCTTGGCACCGCGATTGAGCGCCACGATCTGGTACTGGGTGATTTCCGATACGCCGCCGTAGACCGAGATGATCTTGCCGTCGATGGGCGCGTTGGGCACATGCGGATAGAAGTTGGCCTGGAAGTTCTCGGCCTCCGGCGGCAGCAAACGGTCACCCGGCAGGATTTCGTGGCGCGATTCGGTCAGCACGCCTTCGGCGGGCGAACCAAAGCTCTTCACCTCGGCTTCGCCCGAGGGGATCACCTCATAACCCAGCAGCTCACCGGTGTCCGGATCCTTGTAGGTGACGCCGCGGCGCACGGTCGAGAAATTGGTGGCGCTGTCGGCCGGCAGGTTCTTGATGAACACCGCCATCCCGGCGCCGCCCATGATGTGCTCGTCGGCAAAACCGAGCAGATACGGGGCGCGGTTGAGGGTATCCAGATCGACCACGCGCGGGCCTTTCAGGAAGTTGCGGATCGCATCGATCGGGATCGCCTGAAGGCTGTCGCCCAGTTGCGACTCGCGGATCTGCGGCGACAGGCGCTGCAAGTCCTCGCTGCGGGCCAGCACCGTGCGGCCGTTGACGTTGTAGAGCTCCAGCACGTCACCGGGGTAGATCTTGTGCGGGTTCTTCAGCTTGCCGTTGACGTACCACAGCTCGGGCCACTGCCAGGCGTCGGCGAGATAGCGGTTGGCGATGCCCCAGAGGGTGTCGCCCTTCTTCACCACGTAGCGCAGCGGCGCTTCGGGCTTGAGCCCCAGGCTTTCGGCACCGGCCTGTGCCTGGTCGTAACTCTGGATGGGCTGGGCTTGAACCGGCGTATCGGCGGCGGCAGGGGTGGCCGTCGCAGCGGGCTCCGAGGTCGGGGACGCGACCGGCTTGGTGGCGCAGGCCGCGATCGCAAACGCCATCGAAACCGCGCACCAGCGCATTGCGAAAGGCAGCGGATGTGGTGCGACGGCTTTATACTGCGTCATCTTGCGGCTCCCTTAGCAGCTCAGGTCGATTGTGGCATAAGTGCCTTGATCGTCAAACAGTTGCCGCCCATTGTGCAAGTCGTTCCGCAAGTCGTTTTGCATCATCCTCACAGACGTGCCATGGCCCTGCTCACCATCCTTCACGACCCCGATCCCCGCCTGCGAATCAAGGCCAAGCCCGTGGCTGTGTTCGATGCCAAGCTCAAGACACTGATCGAGGACATGTTCGAGACCATGTACCACGCACCCGGCGTCGGCCTGGCCGCTACCCAGGTCGCCGTTCCTCTGCGACTGGCGGTCATGGATTGCGGCAACGAGGAGACCGGGTCGCAGAAGCTCGTGCTGATCAACCCCGAAATCCTCGATCCCACCGACAAGCAGGAGATGGAAGAAGGCTGCCTCTCGGTGCCCGACTACAAGGACAAGGTGCAGCGCTTCAACCGCCTGCGCCTCAAGGCGCTGGATGCCGAGGGCAAGCCCTACGAGCTGGAAGCCGAGGGGCTGCTGGCCCAGGCCATCCAGCACGAGATCGACCACCTCGACGGCAAGCTCTACATCGACCTGCTCTCGCCGCTCAAGCGCGAACGGCTGAAGAAGAAGCGCCTCAAGGCCGAGAAGCGCGACACGTGAGGCTCGTCTTTGCCGGCACGCCCGAGTTTTCCGTTGCGGCACTGAACGCCCTGCATGCCGCTGGCCACGAGATCGTCGGCGTCTACACCCAGCCAGACCGCCCCGCAGGCCGCGGCCAGAAACTCACCGCCTCGCCGGTTGCCGCCCGCGCCGTGGCGCTGGACCTGCCGGTGTTCAAGCCCGAGAGCTTCCGCAAGCAGCCCGAAGCCATCGACACCCTGCGCGAGCTCGCACCCGAACTGATGGTGGTGGTGGCCTACGGGCTGATCCTGCCGCAGGCGGTGCTCGACATCCCCGCCCGAGGCTGCCTCAACATCCACGCCTCGCTGCTGCCGCGCTGGCGCGGTGCAGCCCCCATCCAGCGGGCCATCCTGGCCGGCGACACCGAAACCGGCACCACCATCATGCAGATGGATGCGGGGCTGGATACCGGCGCGATGCTGCTGCGCGAGGCCCTGCCCATTGCACAAAAAACCGCCGGCGAGCTGCACGATGCGCTGGCCGCGCAAGGCGCTCGGCTGATCGTCGAAGCGCTGGCCCGGCTGGAGGCCGGCACGCTCACGGCCACCCCGCAACCGGCCGAAGGCAGCACCTACGCCGCCAAGCTCAGCAAGGACGAGGCGCGCATCGACTGGTCGCTGTCGGCAGATGCAATCGCCCGCCGCATCCGCGCCTACAACCCGGTGCCGGTGGCCTGGAGCGAACTGGCGGGCGAGCGCATCAAGTTCACCCGCGCCCAGGCGGTGCCGGGCACGGGCGCGCCCGGCACCGTGCTGTCAGCCGGGGCCGACGGCTTGAAGATCGCCACCGGCGAAGGGGCCTTGCGAATCCACGAGATGCAACGGCCCGGCGGGCGGGTGCTGCCGGCGGCGCAGGTGTGCAAGCACTGGAACATCACCGGGCGGTGCTTCGGCTGAGGCCGACTGGCTGTCGGCAATATCACCCAACCCGGCCTTGCAGCAGCGCGAGCTGCACTTTTCTGCCTACGATTCGCCATCTTTTCTCCCGTCGCAGCACTTCGACATGAAAACCCTCTCTCTCATTGCCAGCACGGGCGTCACCCTGGTTCTGCTCGCGGGCTGCGGCGGCGGCAGCCCCAGCGCACCCCCAGCACCGACGCCACCCTCCACGCCTGCGCCCGTGCCAGTGCCTGCGCCCCCAGCCCCGACACCGAGCCCTGCACCGGTCCCGACACCGACGCCGACGCCGACGCCGACACCCACAGCCAGCTTCCCCAAGGACTATCAGCTGCCCTACCTGTCGCCGACGCTGGGCATCCTGACCGTGGCGGCCGATGCGCCTACGACCAGCACCCAGCGCAGTAACGTGCAGCCGCTGCTCGCGGCACAGATTTACGACGGTGAATGGACGAATAACGTGCTGGTCGACAGCCGCCCGCATTCGCTGGTGTTTCTCGATGGCAGCAGCTGGAAAGTCCTCTCCCTGCGCAAGGGCACGCCGCAGGGTGTGACCAATACGGGGGTCACCGAAAACCGCACCGTCTGCCCTGAATATCTCGTGTCCCCCATCTCCGATTACGCCGCTCCGGGCAACTCGGTGGTGACCTATGTCGTGGCGGGAGCCGATGGCAGCTGCGGTACGGCGGATGATCTCTATACCGGCTTCCGCTTGGGCAGCGCGGGCCTGACTGACTTTGGCGACCAGCCGTCCTTCCGCCAGTTCCGCAGTGACAGCGGCGCGCTCACGGGCATGCTGATCCAGGTCAGCAGCGAACTGCGCCTGTATGCCCCGGGCGCCAGCAGTTTCACACCCGTCGCGGATGGAATCGTCGACGTCGCACGCAACGCCGCTTCGTTCGCGCGCACCAACGGCAGTGCCTGGATGCGCTGGAGCGACGGCAGCAGCAAGGCCATCTACCGCATCGATGCCGACGGCACGCGCTCGGAACCGCTCTACAGCGTGCCTGCGCAAGACACCTTGCTCGGCGGCTTTGCCGACAGCAACGCCATGTTCGTCCGCCATATCGCGAGTGGCAGCAACATGACCGAGATCGTGCGCGTCCCGTATTCGGGCACGAGCACCGTCATCGCCACGCTGCCCAACTTCCCTTCCATCATCGCCGCCAGCGCCAGCAGCCTCATGCTCGATAGCTTCGATTCGAGCGGCGACACGTATTCGGTACTGCCGAAGGCAGGCGGCACGCCAGTCATTGCGGCGACCACCGGCAATGGACGCGATGGTTTCCCACCTCTCGTGAACACCACGAGCAGCGGCCAGTTCCAGTTCAACACCTACAGCGGCAGCGGCGACACCTATACAAGTCGGGCCATGCTGGTCAGCGCGCAGGGCCAGGTGGTCGAGAGCCTCGACAACAGCGAGTGGATCGGTTCGTTCGGCGGCAATCTGGACTTCTCCACGCCGGCCGTCGCCACGGTCTCTGCGGGTGCGCGGGTCGAGAGCTATGCCGGCCCGCTGAACCGCGTCGGCCACCAGGGCGGAACCCTGACGGTGCGCGATTTCGGCAACAACACGCGTCACATCGTCACGCAGGTTTCGGCGACCGGCTTCGTCCAGGGACCGCAGTTCGGCCTGCCGACGGACCTCGCCACCCTGAGCACCGTCGACGGCAGTGACACCGACTTCTTCAGCTTCGATCTCGACACCCTGTCGATCACGCGGCTCACCAATACGCCGGACGAACGGGAAAGCATCCCTTGACAGCATCGCCACTGGCAGACGCTCGCGCCGTCGCGGCACGGGCCGTCATCCGCGTGTTCAGCGGCAAGAGTTTTGACGACGCGCTGCGCGCCGATGGCCTGGCCAGCCGCGATGTCGCCTTTGCCAAGACGCTGGCCTACGGCGTGCTGCGCGAACACAGTGCGCTCAGCTGGCTGCTGACCCGCCTGCTGGCCAGCCCGCTCGCCATCACCAGTCCCGTCCACGCCCTGCTGTGTGTCGGCCTGTATCAGTTGCGCACGCTCAACACCGCCGCCCATGCCGCCGTGAGCGCCACGGTGGATGCCGTTGACGCCCTGGGCGAGGCGAAGGCCCGCGGGCTGGTCAACGCCATCCTGCGCCGCTACCAGCGCGAGTCCGTGAGGCTGGAAGACGAACTCCCCACCGCGCTCGCCACCCGCTACTCCCACCCGGCCTGGCTGATCGAGACCCTGCACGCCGATTGGGGCAAACAGACCGTCGACGTGCTCGCCGCCAACAACACCCAGGCACCGCTCACCCTGCGGGTCAATGCCCGCCGGATCAGCCGCGAGGATTATCTCGCGCGCTTGGCGGTGGAAGGCATCGCTGCCAGCGCCGTGCCGCAGCTGCCGGATGCCGTGCGCCTGCACGAGGCGATGGGCGTGGACGCCATCCCCGGTTTCAGCAGCGGCCTCGTTTCGGTGCAGGACGCCAGCGCCCAGCTTGCCGCCGCACTACTCGACGTGCAGGACGGCCTGCGTGTGCTCGATGCCTGCGCCGCGCCCGGTGGCAAGACCGCGCACCTGCTCGAATCGGCCGACGTGGAAATGACCGCCCTCGACAGCGATGGCGGCCGCCTCGCCCGCGTGCGCGACACCCTCACCCGCCTCGGGCTCGACGCCAACCTGCTCGAAGCCGACGCCGCCCTCGTGCCCTGGTGGATTGGCCGCGTGCCCGGCGGTGCGGGCTTTGACCGCATCCTGCTCGACGCCCCTTGCAGCGGCACCGGCGTGATCCGCCGCCACCCGGACATCAAGTGGCTGCGCCGCGCCGAGGATATCGAGCGCCTGGGCCGCACCCAGCTCAAGCTCTTGCGGGCGCTGTGGCCCACGCTGGCCCCCGGCGGCGTGCTGCTCTATGCCACCTGCTCGACCCTGCGCGCCGAAGGCGAAGAAGTGCTGCAAATCTTCCTGGCCGATACCGACGACGCCCGCGAGCGGAAGATCGTCGCGAACTGGGGCGAGGCCTGCCGCGTCGGACGCCGCATCGCACCCGGCGGGGACTTCGATGGCTTTTATTACGCCCGACTGGTGAAGCAGGCTTGATGCCTACGCCGCGGCGCTGGTTGGCCGCAGTGCTTCTGCTCAGCGCGGTTGCGGCTCAGGCCAAGCCGGTTTCCTGCGATGCGCTGGCGATCGTGGATGCTCGCCGACTGGTGCCCTTGCCGGTCGAAGCCCCCGAGGATCGATTTCCGGGCGAGGTGGAGGTTTGCACCGTGAAGCCCACGGACGGAACGAAATGCGAGTGGCTGCATCACATCGACCAGGACCGTTGGCTCCCAGACGGTACCGGGCTGAGCGGCGGCACCCGGTTGATCATTGAAAACCGCAATCACATCCTGGGTTCGGGTGCCGAGGACGTCTTGTATCTCTTCCGCTGCGAAAGAGGACACGTACGGCAAAGCTATCGACGGGCCTTCCATTACGGCGTCACGCTGCAGGCCGTCGAGGCCCATCGGCTGGTCGTCAAGGCCGGCCTTTGGGCGGAAAGCGATCCAAACTGCTACCCCTCCCAACAGCAGCGCATCCGCCTCACCTACGACCGGAAGCGGAAACGTTTCGTGGAAAGGCTGCTGTCGGTCGAACCCTTCCCGCAGTAGCCGTCAGAGCATCCGCTGCCGCTTGAAATACACCATCAGCGAAATGCCCACGACGCTGATCGTGGTGAGCGCAAAGGCGTAGCCGTAGCGCCAGCTCAGTTCTGGCATGTGCTCGAAGTTCATGCCCCAGATGCCCGTCAGCAGCGTCAGCGGGAAGAAGATGGCCGACAGCACCGTTAGCGTGCGCACCACTTCGTTGGTGCGGTGGCTCACCGAGGCAAAGTGCAGCTGGATCGCGATCTCGATGTCGCGCTGGATGGCGTCGGCATGGCGCTCCACCCGCTCGATGTGCTGGCGCAGGTCGGCCAGGCGGATGCGCTGGCCCTCGCTGATCTCGGCGCGCATCTCGCGCCGCCAGGCATCGATGGCGTCCATGTTCTTTTCGCAGAGGTTTTCGAGCGCATGCGCCTGCTTGCGGTAGCGCATCAACTCGCGCCAGTCCTCGTACGGGTTCTTGGGGTCCATCAGCGCGTCGCCGATGCGGTCCAGCCGGTCCTCCAGCTCGTCGGTGATGGTGAAGTAGCGGTGCACCATGGCATCGAGCACCACATGCACCAGCCCGAACGGGGTGGAGGGGAAGCGCAGCTTGGTCTCGCAGAACTTGCGCTTCACCACCTCGAACGAGACGTTCTCGGAAGAGCGCACCGACACCAGCAGGCGGTCGAAGATGAAGAAGGCGGCCGACTTGGTGACGATGAGGTTCTCGGTGGACTCGCAGTCTTCCGGCGTGAGGCCCTGGAAGATCAGCACGTCGTAGTCCTCGGCCCCGTCGAAGCTCGACATGTGATCGCCGTTGAAGCTGTCGATCACATGCTCTTCAACCACCCTGATGCCGGTCAGCCGCTCCACCCAGGCCGGCCAGTCGCGGGCGTTCTGCCGCGTGAAGTCCAGCCAGACGAAGCCTTCGTCCGGCAGCTTCTCCACCCCATCGAGCCGCACCGGCAGCTCGCCCTGACGATTGAACTGGAAGATTTGCATGCCACAGATGATACGGCCCGCACCCGGCCTCCGGCGCTACTCCGTGAGTTGCAGCAGCTGCATCTGGCTGCCGGCCTGGATGGCCTGGTAGACCACCCCGCCCACGTTCAGCAGCCGCTGGTTGCCGCCATTGCGGTTGAAGGCAAAGTTGGGCGCGAACTGCACCACGACCCCGCCGTTGGCACCCAGCCCCGTCGTCACGTCAGCCGCATCGTTGGCCTGCACCAGCGGCCGGTTGAAGCTGCCGCTGCTGCTGACCGTGGTGTTCACATAGGCCAGCAGCGCCCGCGGTCCCAGCAGGGTGAAGCCGGTGATGAAGTTGGCGAAATCGCTGCTGCTCAGGCGCTGGGCGCTGCCATTCGTCCACGCCGCGCCATCGAAGCGCCACACCGCCGTGAAGCGCTGGCTGCTGCCCGCCACGACGGGATTGCTGTTGGCGTCGATGGCGATGCGCGGCGCAAAGCTGGCGTTCTCGCCCGCGGGCTGCGGCAGCAGGCCGCCGTTGGGGCCCACGGCGGCAAAGGCCAGCGGCAATACGCCGGGCGTGAACTGCCGCACCACCGTGCCACTGCCGCTGCGCGGGGCGGTGGCAACGTAGACGCGGCCGTTGTTCTCGGTAGCCAGGTCGAAGTAGTCGCCATTGAAGCTGTCCGCCGGACTCGTCGGGTCGGTGAGCGCCTGCCACTGGCCGTTGTCCAGCACCGTCACCAGCACGGTGCCACTGTTGGTGGGCAGCCCGGCCACCGGGCGGCCGCGGGTATCCACCAGCAACCGGGGCTGCGCAAAGCCGCCGACGCGGCTGCTGGATACCACACCCGTCGCATTGGCCAGCGGCTGCCAGCCGCTGTCGGTGAGGCGCTGGGCGACGAAGCGGCTGTTGCTGATGTTGGAGCCGGGCGTGATCACCGAGGTGTCCTCCCCGTAGAGCAGGATCGGCGTGTTGCCACCCTCGATGGCGAGCGCGGCCTGCACCCCGCCGCCATTGCCCGACATCAGCCGCAGGTCGGCCAGTTCCGGCCCCAGCGCCTGCCAGCCGCCCGCCACGAAGCGGCGCAGCGACAGCGCCACCCGGGCGTCGCTGCCACTGCCGGTCTGGCGCGCCAGCAATACCACCGGCGCGCCGCTGGCATCACCCACGAGATCAACCAGGCCGAACCCATCGAGCAGCGGTGTGACCGGCAGCCAGTGGCTCAGGGTGGCCCCCAGCTTCAGCGAGGCGCCGCTCGCATCGAGCGCCGCCACTTGCAGCACGGCGTTGCCGGTGGTGGGGAGTTTCAGCGAGTGCTCGGCGCTGACGCTGGCCTGCGCGCTGCCGACTTCGGTATTGAGCAGCACGCTGCCGTCCGGGGCGATCAGGCGTACCTGCGATTCGCTGTTCCTCGACGTGAGATACAGCGTGCGCGCCGCCTCGATGGGCAGGGTGAGCCGCAGGGTGGTGAGCGCTGGCGGAGCGCGGTCGAGGTTGGTGAAGGGCAGGGGCAGGGTTTCGTCCTGGTCGCTACCCGCCTGCTCGATCTGCACGCGCACGCGGGCTGGTGTGTTGCTGGTGGGCCGCAGTTGCAGGGTGTAGCGGGCCGCCTCGGGCAGCAGGCGGGTGAACCCCGCCGGGTCGACCAGGTTGCCGCGCACCACCAGGGGGGCCTCGCCGCGCAGCAGCCGCAGCGTGCCGGCCGGGGCCTGCTCGCTGCCCGTCGGCTGGTGCGTGACCCGGACGCGCGCCCAGCGAAAGGCGGCCCCGTCGAAGTTCAGCGCCAGCGGCTCGTCCACGTTCTGCAGGGTGAGCGTCTGGTCGTAGGGCAGGGTGACAACCCCGACAGGCGGCGGATTGCCGCCATCCACCGGACGCATCTTCACCACCAGTTCGGTCAGGCCGTCGCCCGCGCGCAGCACCCCCCGGCCGATGAAGCGGCCGTTGAGCGCGGTGACGGTGAAGTTGATGTCGTTGTCGACCGGCACATCCAGACCGACCTGACCGCCGTCCACCGGAATCAGCGCACTGGCCGAGAAGCCGGGGATGCGGCGGCGCGCCTCGGGCAGGGGCTGCGCCTTGGGGCCGCTGGCGGACTTCTGTTCCGGGATGCCGCGATCCATCTCCGCCAGCCAGTTGCAGAGCGTGGCCTGGGCGAAGGTGTCGCGTGAGCCGGGCAGGCTGATGTCGTCGTCGTAGACGCATTTCAACCTCGCCCTCGGCACCCGCGGGACGAAGGGCTTGTCGGGGTTCCACCAGGTGAAGTGCCCCACGCTGGCCTGCATGGCAAGGCCCGTGGGCGAGGCTGGCGCGGCCACCAGCTGACCCTCGCCCTCGTTGATCCAGGCCCCGCTCTGCTCGTCGAGCGACCACAGCGGGATGCGGTCGCCGGCTGCGAACAGGCGGCCGTCGAGATCACGATCCGCATAGATCGGCATGGTGATCAGCGCCCGCGCGCCAGCCGCCACCTGCACCGGCGCGCCGCCTTGCGTGAGCACGAACTCGGTGGGGCCCAGGCTCACGATGGGGCTGGCGCTGCCGTCGGCGTTGATGCCCTCGAAGCGTCCGGGAAAGCCGCCCGCCCGTGGCTGGGTCACATCCACCGGCGTCATGCGGATCTGCACCGCACCCGTTACCGGCGTGCCGCGCGCGTCCACCAGTGCATGGCGCGGCAGCGAGATCGTCACGCCGTCCTTGCCGGTGAGCGTGCCGCCGACGGCGGCATCGGCAAGAGTCTGCGGTGCTTCCTGCGGCAGCAGCACGGCCTCGAATCGCGCATCGCTGCCACCGGCGGTGGGCACGGTGAGGGTCTGCACCTGGGTGCCGAAACCGGCCTTGGTGAAGCGCAGCGTCTGGGGAACGCCGACCCCCAGCGACAGGCTCAGCGTGCCATCGCTGCCGCTGACCGCACTGGCCCCGCCGCTGGCCGTGACGGTGACGCCAGAGAGCACCGTGCCGTCCAGCGCCGTCACCCGGCCCGCGACCGACTGCGCGCGCGCCGCCGCCGGGGCCGCCGTGACCGTCACCCGCTGCGTCGCACTGGCCGCAGCGCCCTGCGCATCGGTGGCCGTGAGCCGCACGGTGTATTGGCCGGCGGCCGAGAACACGTGCGCGATGCGCGCGCCGCCGCCGATCTGGCCATCGGCAAAGTCCCAGCGCAGCACCAGCGCACCGCCTTCGGGGTCGCGCGTGGCACTGCCATCCAGCGCCAGTGGCTGACCGGCGACCACGGTGCCGGTCGGCGCGATCTGCACCACCGGCGGCTGGTTGCCCGCCGGCGGCGGTGTGACTGGCCCTGGGGGCGGCGGCGTAGGCTGGGTCACGATCGGCTGCGGCGCAGCCGCGGTGCGGCGCTGGTCGTTGCAGGCCACCAGCAGCTGGAGCGTCAGCAGGGCGGCGAGGAGCGGAATGGATTTCATGGTGGACTCTGGCTGCAGGATGGAACCGGGCTTCATCGCTGCAAACGGTGCCCCGCGCCAAAACCGGACATGCCCTTGCCGGAGGCCATTGGCCCCGCAATCCTGCGATCATTGCCGTCGCCAGAACATGCTCGGGGAACACAAGACGCATGAGCAGTCGCATCACGCAAGTCATCGAGGCCGGGGCCGCCGAGGGTGGGGCGGACAGCGAGGCCCTGTTCACCGCCGCCTACGACGAGCTGCGGCGGCTGGCGCATGCCCGTCTGATGGGCAGCGGGCCGATGACGCTGGTGGACACCACCGCCCTGGTCAACGAGAGTTGGCTGCGGCTGAGCAGTCAGACGCGCCTGAAGGTGGAAACCCGCCGCAAGTTCTTCGCCTATGCCGCCCAGGTCATGCGCACGGTGATCGTCGACCTGGTGCGCGAGCGCAACGCCGAGCGCCGCGGCGGCGGCGAAAAGGCGCTGACGCTCGATACCGGCATCGCCGGCGGCATCCCGCAGGACGACGAAGCCCTGCAGGTGCATGAGGCACTGCAATCGCTCGCACAGCTCGAACCGCGCCTCGCGCAGGTGGTGGAGCTGCGCTATTTCGGCGGCCTCACCGAGCTGGAGATCGGCGACGTGCTGGGGCTCACCGAGCGCACCGTGCGCCGCGACTGGGAAAAAGCCCGGCTGCTGCTGGCCTCCATGCTGTCGTAGGGCGATGTCCGTTCCGGCCCGCCCAGCCCGTTCGGTGTGAGATGAAAGCCCTGCCCTGTCCACCCGCCCTCTGGCCGCGGTTCTCCACCCGGCTCGACGAGGCGCTGTCGCTCGACGAGCCGGCCCGCAGCGCCTGGCTGGAGACACTGCCGCCGGAAGATGCCGAACTGCGGCCCTGGCTCGCCGCCGTGCTGCGGCAGGGTGCCAACCTGGCCACCAGCGAGGCGCTGCTGCGGCCGCGGCTGCCGGGTGCAGAAACCGGGTTTGCCGGCGGGCAGCGGCTCGGCCCCTGGCGGCTGATCAAGCCGCTCGGCAGCGGTGGCATGGGCTCCGTGTGGCTGGCGCGGCGCGACGACGGGGCCTACGAGCGTCAGGTGGCGCTCAAGCTGCCGCACGCGCATCTCATCGCCGGGGCGCTGAAGGCGCGCTTCGCCCGCGAACGTGACGTGCTGGCCGGGCTCGAACACCCGCATATCGCGCATTTCTACGATGCCGGTCTCGCCGAGGGCGGCCAGCCCTGGCTGGCCCTGGAGTATGTCGAGGGCGAGACCATCACCGACTACTGCGCCACGCGGCGGCTGGCGCAGCACGCGCGCATCGCGCTGATCCAGCAGGTGGCCTCGGCGGTGCAGGCCGCGCATGCCCGGCTGGTGGTGCACCGCGACCTGAAGCCGGCCAACGTGCTGGTGACGGCGGCCGGGGAGGTGAAGCTGCTCGACTTCGGCATCGCCAAGCTGCTGGATGACGACGTCGAGGACGCCGGCCTCACCCAGAGCACCGGCCGCGCCGCCACGCCGGACTACGCTGCCCCCGAGCAGCTGGCCGGCGGCGCCATCACGGTCGCCACCGATGTGTTCGCCCTGGGCGTGATGAGCTACGAGCTGCTCACCGGCACCAGGCCCTTTGCCGCGCAGTCGCGGCTGGGGGGGCTGTGGCAGCGGCGCGGCGATGCGCCGCTGGCATCCAGCCGCGCAACGCGGGCGGAGCAGGCCGCCCTGCGGGGTGATCTCGACGCGATTCTGGCCAAGGCGCTCGAACCCGAGCCCGCCCGCCGCTATGCCTCGATGGAGGCTTTTGCCAGCGACCTGGCGCGGCATCTGGCGCATCTGCCCATCGCCGCGCGGCACATCTCGCGGCGGCAGCGCACCGCCAAGTTCATCCGCCGCAACCGCGCCCCGCTGGGCTTTGCCGCCCTGCTGCTGCTGGTGCTGGCGGCGGGTGTCGGCGGCGTGCTGTGGCAGGCGCAGCGCGCCAGCGAAGAAGCCCGCCGCGCCGAGGCGGTGAAGGGGTTTCTGGTGGAGGTGTTCAAGGCCAGCGACCCGCGCATCGCCAGCGACACGCCCCGCGGGCAGATCACCGCCCGCGCCCTGCTCGACCTGGCCGTACCCCAGATCAAGTCGCGTTTTGCGGCGGACCCGCCGGTGCAGATCGAGCTGCTGCGCACGGTGGCGGACCTCTACCGCGAGCTAGGCGAGGATGCCCGCTACGAAGCGCTGCAGGCCGAGCAGCTGAACCTGGTGCGCGCGACCTACGGGCCACACCACCCCAATCTGCTGGACGGTGCGGTGGAAGCCGCCGCCCGCGCCTGCGCTCGCGCCGAAGCCGCTCGCTGCGCCAGCCTTCAGGTCGAGGCCGACGCCCTGCTGCGCGCCGCCGATGATCGCGATGCCGAGCGCCGCGGCCTCTGGTGGATCAACGAGGGACTGCGGCAGCAGGCCGATCCGCTGCGGCAGGACGAAGCGCGTCGGGCCTTCGAGACCGCTGTGGATGTCTTCCGGCGCGGCGCACCGCAGAGCACCGGCCACGTCACGGCGCTGATGGAGCTGTCGAGTTTCGAGCAGGCGCACTATCAGGTGGCCGAGAGCATCGCGCACTCGCGCCAGGCCGCCGAACTCGCGAGCCGCCTGCCAACGCGCAACGACGCCGAGCTGCAGACGCTGTGGGGCAATCTGGGTATCGCCTATCAGCAGATCGGGGACTTTGCACAGGCCGGGGCGGCCTTCAGCCAGTCGGCCGACTACGCGGAGCGCACCACGGGCAAGGACTCGCCCACCGCCTGGACGCCGCGCAGCAACGCCGCCCGCACCCTGCATCTCGGCGGCGAACGCGAGGCGGCGCACCGTGAATACGCCCCGCTGCTGGCGGTGCTGCCGCCGCTGACGAAGCTCGACCGCGATGTCGCCACGATCTACCAGAACTACGGCGAGCGCCTGGTGGCGGAGGGTCGCCCCGCCTTGGGGATTCCGTATCTGGAAGCGGCGATGCGCTTCATGCAGCGGCAGCCCCCGTTCGAGTTTTCCCTGCGGCTGGTCCGCCGCTATCTCGGCGAGGCCTACGCCCGGGTGGGACGTCGCAGCGAGGCGCGGCGCGAACTGAAAGCCTCGCTCGACGCCTACCTCAGCCACGACGAGGCGCGCAATCAGCCGGTGATGGCGGCACAGGAGAGCTGGGGACGTCTGCTGCTTGACGACGGCGACGCCGCGGCAGCCAAGGCGGCCTTCGCGGCGGTGCTGAGCGCCGCCGAGGGTCGCCAGCTCGCCCATATCGCCCTCGCCCACGGCGGCCTGGCGCGGGTGGCGCTGGCGACGGCCGATGTGGCCGAAGCGGATCGCCAGAGTGCCGAGGCGCTCGCGGTATGGGCGGCGGTGACGGGGTTCCGCGATGTGCGCATGGGGCCGTACCTGCAACGCATCCGCGCCGACGTGCTGGCCGCGCAGGGCGACCTGGCACGCGCCCAGTCCCTGGAAGACGAGGCCGCCGCCGCCAGCCTGCGCTACGACGATCCGCAGAGCCCGACGGTGCAGCGGCGGGTGCTGCGCCGGTAGATCGCCCCGCGAGGTCAATTGAGAGGCTGTCCGGTTTGTCCGGCGCACCGCGTTTGCTGCCGTGACACCCCCACCGGAACGGCCGCCATGAACATGCTTCGCACCCTGAGTCTGCTGCTGGCGGCGTTTGCCACCGCACCCCTGCCGGCGCAGGAGCCGATGCCGCGCACGCCGCAGTGGGGTGGTCCCGCCGGCAACCGGGCGGTGCAGGTGCAGCGCCAGCCCGCCAGAGCCCCCGCCCTGACACAGCGGGGGATACCACCGCCGGCATCGGGCGGCGTGCTGCAACTGCTCACGCTGGCCGACGACGCCCCCGTGCAGTGGGGCGAGCGCACCATGCCCGCCGGGGCGGCGAAGCAGCAACTGCTGCAGCAGATGGCCGCCGCCGGCGTGGCGGGCGTGCCGGAGCGGGCGGGCGTCGCTGCCAGCGGCGTCGCCACGGCGCAGACCATCGCCCGCGGCAACGCAGCACTGCGCGCGCATTTCGAGCAGCTGACGTTCGAGGCCGATGCGCCGATGGCGCAAAGCGCCTTGCAGGGCGCGCAAGTCCAGGCCATGAGCGATGCCGGCGGCCTGCGCCTGCGTCGGCAGCAGATGCAGCGGGTGGTGCCGGCCGAGACCTCGGGGACGCTGGGCTATGGCGTCGACCCGGCGGGCTGGTGCCAGAGCCAGGGCAACACGCCGCGCATCAGCCGGGTGCTGGCGGATGGCAATCGCCTGACGCCGGACGGCGAGTTCGTCGTGCAGGGCCGTTGCTTCGGCCGCCAGCGCGGCACGGTGCAGGTCACGCTGCCCTCGCCGGTCGGCACGCTGACGCTGACGCCGCTGGAGTGGGCCGATCACAAGCTGCTGGTGAAGCTGCCGCCGGAGATTTCCGGCCTGGCCGCCAGCGAGGCGCGCCTAAGCGTGCTGCGCGGCGATCAGGTGCTGTCGACGCTGGTACCGATGCCGTTCGAGCCGGTGTGGGTCGAGACCGACGTGCCCTCGCGCCTGCTGCGGCTGCTGGACTGCGCCAACCCCGGCACCTGCACCAACTTCGTTGCGCCGCCCAGCGGCCTGCTGCTGCCGGGGCTGTTCGCGCTGTTGCAGCCCTGGGGTGGCACCGCGCCGCCGCGTGGGGTGGCGGCGCTGCACATCAGCGATACGGCCATCGCCGGCCGCGACGTGTTCCACGTGCAGCTGCCGGACTGGGCGCGGGTCAGCGGTGCGGCGGAGGTGATCCGCCAGGGGTATCCGCAGCTCAGCAGGGTGGACGTGCAGGTGGGCGGCGACCTCGGCGACCTCACCCGTCCACCCGGCGAGCGGCCGGCCGCCACCGTGACGGTGAACTGGCAGATGAGCGGCCTGGTGCAGCGCGTCACCGTCTCGGCCTTGGGCGCGCTGCTGATGGGCCCGCTCGGCGCGGTCGACACCAGCCAGTTCGGCTACTGCCACTACACGCTCAATCTCAAGGCGCTGGTGCCGCGAGGCCTGAGTCTCTAGGCCGCATGTCCGGTCTGCGGCGCGCACTGCGTTTGCGGTGATGAAGCCCTCCACCAGGAACCTCCTGCCATGTCACTGAAACCCCTGCTGCTGCCGCTTGCCCTGGCCGCCCTCGTCTCGCTCGGCGGCTGCGCCAGCACCCCGGTGGTGGATCACTCGCCCACCAGCCAGGCCCTCAACCGGCTGCCGCGCAAAAGCCCCGAGGCGCGAGTGGCGGTGGGCATCTACGAAGTCACCAGCAACCTGCCGGAGATCCCGCCGCGGGGTGCGACCGAGCAGTTCAAGACCGCGCTGGTGAAAAGCGGCCAGTTCCGCGTCGTCGAACGCGCCAAGCTCGACCGCGGCGTGGTGCGCGAGAAGCAGCTCAATGCCGCCGGGCAGACCACCGGCAACAGTGCGCAGACGCCACTGCGCGGCGCCGAATATCTGTTCCAGGCCGAGATCACGGAGTTGAACGGCGGGGCCCGCGGCAGCAGCAACGGCATCAACATCGGCGGCTTCCAGCTGGGCGGCGCAAGCAACCAGGACGAGCTGGGGCTGGACGTGAGCATCGTCGACGCCAATACCGGCGAGGTACTGGATGCGATCAACGTGCGTCAGACGCTGGGCGGCTCGGCAGTGAGCATCGGCGGTGTGGGTGCGCTGATCAACACCGTGCTGCTGGAAAACGGCAAGACCCCCTCGGCCTACACGCCGGAGGTGCAGCACCAGTCCACCCGCAAGGACAGCTTTGACGCCGCCCTGCGGCAGGCCATCGAAGAAGCGGTGCGCCAGCTGGCGCTGCGCTTCGACGTGCAGGTGGCGCGCACGCCATGAGCGCGGTGCACCGCATGCCGGCACTGGCCGCCCTGCTGCTGACGCTGGGGGCTTGGGCGCAGGAGGCCCCGGACTGGAATCTGGCCGCGCCGGCGACCCAGCCGCCCGCCACGGCGGCGGCGACGGAGGCGCCCCAGCGGCGGCAGCGCCTGATGCGGCCCCAGGCGATGCAGCCGCCGGCGCAGGCGGCCGACGCGGCCGTGTTGCAGGGACCGTCTGCGGCGGTTCCCGACGGTTATCAGGTGATGCGGGCCCCACCGCCGCCCGCCAGCATCGGCCGCGAGCCGGTCAGCCAGAGCCATCTGCCGGAGTCCAGCCGGCCGCTCGATCAGCAGGTGGATCTGCTGCGACGGCGCGTGGCGACGCTGATCCAGCAGATGGACGAGCTACAGGCCCGGATGGTGTCGGGCGAGCAGGGCCTGGCGCACCACACGCACGCCTACAGCATCCCGAACATGGGTTTCGTCAGCGTCGAGACCTACCAGAGCTACCTGGATCGTCAGCAGCGCGACGGCCAGCCGATCCCCTTCTTCAGCGGGTATGCCAACCGGACCACCACGCCGCCCGTGATGCCGCGGTAGCCCGCCCCAGACCCGAGAGCCCCCATGAACCGATGGATCCCCTGGCTGCTGGCCGCCCTGGCCTGCCCGGCCAGCGCACAGCAGGACTACGGCTATGGCGGCCAGAGCCAGAGCTACGAAGAACCACTCGCCGCGCCCTCCACCCTACCGGGCCAGCGCAGCAGCAGCGCCCGTGTGCCGCAGGTGCGGCCCGCGCCACACACGCCGCCGCCAGGCCAGCGGCAGTTGCCACCCGCGCAGGGCGGCATCCCGTGGGGCAGTACCGCCAGCGATGGCGGCTTGGGCAACGGCAGCACCTCGCCCTATGCCGGCACCTACGGTGGCTACTCGCCCTACGGCGGGGCCATCGGCACGAGCGACAGCGATTCAGCCTACGGCAGCGGTGCGGGCGGCGCCTATTCACCTGGAGGCGACCGTGGCAACTCACCCTACGGAGGCTCCACTCATCCGGCGGGCGGCACGACGGGGCTCCCGGCCGCTGGAGCGCCCTCGCCGTACGGCAAGGCCGCCAGCCAGGCGGCGACGGTGTCGCCATGAGGGGCGCGCTGCGGCTGGGTCTGGTGCTGCTGGCGGGCAGTGCGGCCGCGCAGCCCCCGCTGCCGGCGCTGGTAGCGCCGTCCAGCCTGCCGCCGGTGCGATATGGCCAGCCGCAGCGGCCGGTGCTGCTCTTTGGCAGCCTGCTGCCCTTGCGCAGCGCACCGGCCATGCCGAGGGATCGCGACTGCCACCCGTACGACGCCAGCCCCGGCGATCACGCCATCGACTGGCAGGCGCTGCCCCCATACGAACCGCGCGATACGCCGCAGACCCTGCAGGCCCCGGCCTACTGGCTGGGCTGGTGATGGTGCGGGTGGTGCTGCAGGGCTGGCGGGCACTGCTCGCGATCATGCTGCTGCTGCAAGGCCTGCAACTCGTGCTGGCCTTTGCCCGGCTGGATGCCATGGCGGCAGCCACCAGCCCCCAGCTCTGGCCCGCGCTACTGCTGAAGACCACGCTGCTGGTGCTCAACGTGGCACTGCTCTGGCTCAGCCACTGGGCGCTGCGTCGCCGGTGATGTCCGGTTTGCAGCGGCCAGCGCGTTCGAGACCGTGAACCTCCACCGGATCAACACCATGAAACTGCCCCTCTTCATCACGCTGGCGCTTGCCACGCTGCCTGCCCTGGCACTCGATGCCGCCTGCGAACCTTTCGTGAAGGCGGCGGAGAAATCCGCCGAGCAACCGGCGCGCCACAACGTCACGGTGGTGGGCGAGGGCCTGCGCAACGAGGCCATCATCAAGGACGGCCAGATGTACATGCAGCTCGACGGGCGCTGGAGGAAGGGGCCATCCACCTTCAGCGCGAGCGAAAAGAAGCTCAACGCCGAGATGCGCAGCGGCAAGATCAAGCTCAGCAACTGCCAGAAGCTCGGCAGCGAGACGGTGGACGGCGTCGCCACCACGGTCTACCGCTACGACATGCAGATCCCGGAGATGGGCTCGTTCGGGACCCAGACCGGCGCCAAGGTCTACATCGGTGATGACGGGCTGATCCATGCACAGGCCACCGACGACACCAAGGTGCGCATCCGCTACACCGGCGTGTCCGTGCCGAAGATCGGCCCATGAGCACCTTGCGCGCGACCCTACCCGCCCTGGCCTTTCTGCTGGCCCTCGCCGCCTGTGGCCAGGGTGGCGGCAAGGCCCCCGCCGCCACCACCGAGTGGCCTTCGTTCGACCAGCCCGCAGCCAGCGCCAGCAAAGTGCCCAAGGCTGCGCTGCCCCCGGCCTGCACGCTGGTGACCGCCGCCCAGGCCGAGGCGCTGCTGCAACAGCCCGTGAGCCTGATGAGCGAGGAGCCGGAGAACTGCATCTGGGCCAGCGCAGGCAACCCCGGACAGATCACGATGCTGATGGTGAACCTGGTGCCGAACGACGATCTGGCCATGGCGCAGACGGTGTTCAACTCGCTCACCGGCCTGCAAGGCAAGCTCAGCGGCGCGGTCAACAGCCAGCTCGGCGAAAAGACCCGAAAGTCCGGGCAGGAACTCGAAGCGCTCGGCGACGAGGCCTGGATCAGCGGCAATCACATGGACTTGATCGCCTCCAAGCAACTCGTGGCGCGAAAGGGCACGTTGATCTTCAATTTGAATGTCACCGGCATGAGCAAGACCGGCCAGCTCGAAGGCTTTGATGCCCGCCTGATCGCGCTGGCCCAGTCGGCGGTGCCGCGGCTGTGAGCCGGCCCGTCGCGATGCTGATGCTGCTGGCGGCCGCCGGACTGCCGCTGGCGGCACCGGCCGAGGGTGAGGCAAGCGATGCGAAATCCAGCGTGCGGGTGCTGCCGGCGCGGCCTGTCGAACCGGGTGCCAGCGTCACCATCGAGGGCATCGCCCCGCTCGATGCGCAGGGCGCGGTGGCGGTGCGCATCCAGCCACCCGGCGGCGCGCCGCAGGTCCGGCTCGATGTGAATCCATCCGCCAACGGCGACTACCAAGTGAGCTTCAAGGGCACCGTCAACCCTGGCAGCTATGGGGTTGGTGTGGCCTCGCCCGGCGGCAAGGCGGTGGGTAGTGCGCGCTTCGAGGTGGCGGTGATGGAGGATGTCGAGGTGCTTGAAATTGCGGTCGCCCGGGCGCTCGACGAGGCCTCGGCGATTGAACAGCTGCTCGACGGCATCGAGGATGATCTCGCTGCGCAGGTGCCCACGCTGCCGGACAACCCGGCGAAGGACGAGCTGAAGCAGCGACTCGATGACATCCAGGGCGAGCGGCGCCGCGCCCGGAACAGTCAGGCCGCGGTGAGGGACGTGCTCGAACCGATCCGCCAGTTCGCCGCCGGCGACCCGGCGCTGAGGCCGCTGCTGCGCCTGCCGGCGCAGGCGCTGGACGACTGGACCCAGCGCAGCGCCGACGAGCGCCAGCGCATCGTCAACCAGCTGGCCGCCAGCCGCCGCGCCAACGTCACCTGCGAGCAGCTGGAACGCGTGATCGAAGGGTTCAAGCTCGCGGGTGCGCTCGCCAAGGCGCTTTATGAGCCGCTGGCGCTGATCACCGACCCGTTGAAGGAACTGGCGAAGAACGTCACCCAGAAAGTGGCGACGCCGGCGCTGCAAAAGCTCCATCTCGCACCCGAGAAGCTGCGTGGCCTGCTGGACAAGCTCGCAGAGCACAAGGAATCGCTGGAGACTGCCGTGGGCAAGGCCTACGGCCACGCCGAGAGCGCAAGCAAATCCCGGCAGGGCCTGCTCGACAAGCTGGCAGGCGCCGCAGCCTGGCTGGCGGGCAAGGTGTTCGACCGGTTTTGCGAGCGCTTCTCCGGCCCGTTCGATGGCCGCATGTCGGCCGAGTTCTTTGCACAGAAGGGCGGCGAGAAATGGTGGGAATACACCCTGCGCCTCAAGGGCCAGCTCGACCTGCGCTACGCGAAGAACAGCATGGCCGGTGCAGCCACCGAGGTGAACGGCGAGTTCACGGGACAGGCCGTGGATTTCACGCTGAAGGAGGATGCCATCCGCGTTGGCTGGCCCAAGCTGACGGCGAGTGCGCGGCTGTTCAAGCGCGCCGCCCTGCCGGTGCCCTGGCTGTTCGGTACGCCGCTGCCGGAGGACCCTCGCGGCGTCGAGATCGAAGGCAAGGCCGCCGCCGTGCTGGTGAAGCCCTACAGCTTCATGGTGCCGGTCCAGGGCACGCTGGTGGACGATGTGCTGTCGCTGCGCTTTGGCAGCGCCACCCACGACTTCACGGCCAGCGCCCGGGTGGTCTACGTCATCGTCTCGCCGCTGTCGCTGGTACCGGTCGCCACCGCGTTCGAGCTGCCTTACAAGGACGCGGGCTTTTTCTTTCTGCGGGTCGGCAAGGGCGAGGCGGTGCGGCTCCCGGTGAAGCGGAGTGCGAAGGCGATGAGCATCCGCGAGACCATCGAGACCGACAAGGGCAATGCCATTGCCAAGGGGCGCTACGCGCTGACACTTGATCTCTGCAATCCGGCGGGCGCATGTTGAGGGCGCTGCTGTGGCTACTGGGCCTGACGGCAGCGCAGGCGGCCGAGCCGCCGCGCATCCCGCTCGTCACCGGCCTCACCATCACCACCGCAGTCGCCGATATCGATGGCGACTACGAGTCCCGCAAACATCTGGTTGCCCGCGAGGGCGACGGCTGGCGGCTGGACTACAGCGCCAGCCTGCCCGGTGACGACGGCAAGCCGAAGGCGATGCACAGCGAGCGCCTGCTGCACGACGCCGACCTCGCGACGGCGCGCAGCTACCGCAATCGCTTCGAGGCCGATGTGGAGGAGGACTACCCCGGCACGACGGCGCTCGGGGCCTCCGCCGCCGTGCTGCAGGAGCTGCTCGCGAGCGGCCGGAGCCGCTTCGGGCTGGTGGGAGAAGACCGCTTTGTCAGCCAGGCCCTGGCCGCCCTGCCCGGCGCAAAGGGCTCGGCGCTGGCACTCGCTGGCGATCTGATGGCGGGCGGGGGGCTGAGCTTCAAGGGTGAATTGCAGCGGCAGTCGCTGAGCCACCTGGGCGTGCTGGTCAACGGCGTGGTGCAGTCGCTGCCGGTGGTGGTGGCGAGCGGCCGTTTTGCTGCGCGGAGCGGCCAGGCGATGGATGCCGAGCTGCAGTTCCTCAACGACCCGGCCAACCCGCTGGCGCTGCAATGGCGCATCGGCCAGGCGACGCTGCGGGCGGTGCGCATCGACTATCCCGCTGCCACCCCGGCACTGGCCGACACGCTCAAGCAGCGGCAGCGCGTGGTGCTTCCCGGCCTGTATTTCGACTTTGGCAGCGCCGCGCTCAAGCCGGCATCGGCCGCAGCCCTGCCTGCGATCATCGAGGCCATCCGGGCCGCGCCCCAGGGCGTGCTGACGCTCGAAGGCCACACCGATGCGCTGGGCGATGCAGGCCGCAACCAGGCGCTGTCGCTCGCCCGCGCCGAGGCAGTGCGCGCTGCACTCATCCAGCGCGATGCGCGGCTCGCACCGCGCCTGAAGGCGCAGGGCTTCGGCAGCAGCAAGCCCGTCGCACCCAACACCACCCTGGAAGGACGCGCGCAGAACCGCCGGGTGGAACTGGCGCTGCCCTGAGTGCCGGCGGCCGCACGCCCACAAAAAAGCCCGCTGGCGCGGGCTTTTTTTGAAGCAGGAACCGCTCAGGCCAGCAAGGCCTCGACGGCCTCGCGCTCTTCGCGCAGCTCCTTCTCGGTGGCGTCCATCTTGCCGCGGCTGAACTCGTCGACCGGCAGGCCCTGCACGATCTCGTAGCCGCCGTCCTTGCAGATGCAGGGGTAGCCGTAAACGATGCCGGGCTTGATGCCATAGCTGCCGTCCGAGGGCACGCCCATCGACACCCACTTGCCGTTGCTGCCCAGCGCCCAGTTGCGCATGTGATCGACGGCGGCCGAAGCGGCCGAGGCAGCGGACGACAGGCCACGCGCCTTGATAATGGCCGCGCCGCGCTGCTGCACGACAGGGATGAAATCCTTCTCGATCCACTCCTGCGTCACCAGCGACTTGGCGGGCTTGCCGGCCACGGTGGTGTTGGTGATGTCGGGGTACTGCGTGGAGCTGTGGTTGCCCCAGATGATCATCTTCTCGATGTCGTTGCCGTGGATGCCGGTCTTGCTGGCGAGCTGGCTCACCGCACGGTTGTGGTCGAGGCGCACCATGGCGTGGAACTGCTCGGCCTTGAGCCCGCCCTTCACGGCCGCACTCGCGGCGATCAGTGCGTTGGTGTTGGCCGGGTTGCCGACCACCAGCACCTTCACGTTCTTGGAGGCATTGGCGGCGATGGCCTTGCCCTGCGGGCCGAAGATGCCGCCGTTGGCGGTCAGCAGGTCCTTGCGCTCCATGCCGGGGCCGCGGGGACGCGCACCGACGAGGAAGGCGTAGTCGGTGTCCTTGAAGGCCTCGTTCATGTCGCCGGTGGCGATGATGCTGTGCACCAGCGGAAAGGCGCAGTCCTCGATCTCCATCACGGTGCCCTTCAGCTTCTCCAGCACTTCCGGCACGGGCACTTCGAGCAGCTGCAGGATCACCGGCTGGTCGGGGCCCAGGAAGGAACCATCGGCGATACGGAAGATGAGCGAGTAGGCGATCTGGCCGGCGGCACCGGTAATGGCGACCTTGACGGGCTTTTTCATGCGTTTTTCCTTACGTGGGCTGGCAAAAAAGTGCGCGGAGTTTAGCCGATTGCGCAGCCGCTCCTGCGGTGACTTCACTCCTCTGGCTTCCCCGTCTGCTGTTCTGACGGCGCCCTGATCGGGACGACGGTTTCGACCACCGTAATGCAGCCATCGGCGGCTCCGCTTTTCAGATGGCGTTTCATCCCGCGAACCGAATCCACCGGTTGCGTAAAGTCTCTTTCGTCCATATTCACTCTTCTCTCGGCAATCGGGCCTGCTGCCGGACTGGTGCAGGCGCAAGAGCGGCCGATCATCGGTTCAAGGTTTTTCACGGTGGGCCGTGCTGCTCCATGCGGAACTTGATGGCCTCCACCGCATCCGGCAGCGGCATAGGAAAGTGCCGACGCTCGTAGGCCTCGATGCGCGTGACCAGCTTATTTTGCAAACCACGCTAGCCCAACACCGCCCTCGGTGGTGTGCTGAGCACACCGCGCATGGACCAGTAGCCCAAGCCCGTCACCAGGCCCACACCGGCGGCGAGGCCGGTGATCCAGAGCGTGGGGCTGAAGCTGAAGGGCAGCTCGAACACCTGCACCGCCAGCAACCAGGCCACCACTTGCGCCGCGCTGGTGGCAACCACGCCGGCGATCAAACCCAGCGTGGCGTATTCGGCGAGCAGCCCCGCACGCAGGGTGGATGTGCGAGCGCCCAGAGTGCGCAGGATGGCCGTCTCTCTGGCGCGCAGATGGCGCGTGCCTTCCACCGCCGCCAGCAGCACCAGCAGGCCGGCGGCGAGTGCGAACAGGAACACGAACTCCACCGCCCGCACCACGCGCTCGACGATGCCGCGCACCTGCGCGAGCGTGGCGTCGAGGTCGAACACGGTGACGTTGGGGAAGCTGCGCACCAGGTCGCGCAGCACGGTCTTGTCGCCATCGGGCAGGTAGAAGCTGGTCAGCCATTGCACGCCCGCAGCGTCCTCGGCGCGGTCGAGCACGCCGGGTGGCGTGACGAGAAAGAAGTTGGGGCGAAAGCGATCCCAATGCACCTTGCGGACGTTTTTTACCGTCAGGGTTTGCGGCGTGCCCGCGATGTCGATGGTGAGCGTGTCGCCGAGCTTGAGCTTGAGGCGCTCCACGGCGTAGTCATCTACCGACAGCCAGGGTTTGCCGCGCGCGGATTCGTCCCACCACTCGCCTTCGAGTAGCTCGTTGTCGTCACCAAAGGTGTCGGTCCAGCTCAGGTTGAACTCGCGGTTGATCCAGCGGCGGGTTTCCTCGTCGTCGAAGCTTTCGGCAGTGGTGGGCTCGCCATTGAGCGCCACCAGGCGGCCGCGCGTCATCGGCCAGAGCGTGAGCGGCGCGAACTTTCGCTCGGCAAAAAACGTCTGCAGCGGCTGTACCTGGTCGGTCTGGATGTTGATGAGGAACTGGTTGGGCGTGCCCGCAGGCAGCTGCTTCTGCCAGCCGTTCAACAGATCCTGCCGCACCACGGTGATGAGCAGCAGGGCGAGCAGCGCCAGGCCCAGCGCCACCACCTGGGCGACTGTCGCGCCTTGTCGCCGCGCGATGTTGCCCAGACCAAAGCGCCAGGCCGCACCGACGCGATTCTTCAGTGGGGCCAGCGCCCGCACCGCGAGCCAGGCCAGCAGGGCCAGCGTGCCCGCGGCAGCAGCGGCACCGAGCAGCACCGTCAGCGCGAGCTGGGGCGATTGCAGCCAGCCCATCAGCAGGGCGATCACGGCAGCAACGGCTGCCAGCGGCGCAGCGCGGCTGGCCTCTGGCGTGAGGTCGCGCGCCAGCACGCGCAGCGGCGGGGTACGGCGGGCAGCGAGCACGGGCGGGGCGGCAAAACCCAGCAGCAGGATGAGGCTCAGGCTGGCGGCGGCGAACAGGGGCGTGGGCGTGGCCGGCGGCAGTTGCACCTGCAGCACGCCGGCCAGCAACTGGCTGATGGCGAGCTGCCCACCCCAGGCCAGCGCGCATCCCAGCAAGGCGGCAGCGACGCCGAGCAGCAGCAGGTGCAGGCCCAGCGCCCGCAGCAAAAAGCCCTGCCGCGCACCGAGTGTTTTCAAGAGGGCAATCTCGTTGTGCAGCGCCTCGCCATGCTGGCGGGCGGTGAGCGCCACGGCGGCAGCGGCGAGCAGCGCGGCAGCAAGCCCGGCAATGTCGAGAAACTGGCCGGCGCGGTCGAGCGTGGCCTTTACTTCTGGCCGGCCTTCCTTGGGGCTGATCCACTTGCTGTTGCCGGCGCGCGGCAGCGCTTCGGCCGCAGCCAGCGCCTTGGCGCTGCCCGTGAGCTGCCAGGTGTAGCTGGCGCGGCTGCCCAGACTCAGCAAGCCGCTGGCTGCGAGTTCATCGACGTTGAGGATGAGGCGCGGCGCGAGGTCGCCAAAGCCGGCACCACGGTCTGGTTCGTAGGCGATCAGCGCCGTCGCCTTGAGCGTGAGATTGCCGAGCTGCAGGGACTGGCCAGGTTCCAGTTGCAGGTCGCTCAGCAGCCGGGCATCGACCCAGGCGGCGCCGGGTGGCGGGATGCCGCCGGCCGCGATCTCCGCAGCCGCCTGGATCGCGCCAAAGCGCTCGCGCATGAGCTTGAGCACGCCGCGACGCGGATACCCTGCGCCGACGGCCTTGACCGACACCAGTGCCGTCCGCTCGCCGGCGGCCGCCACACTGGCAAAGGTGACCACGGCGGTGCGTTGCACGCCGGTGGCCTGCAGCGCGGCCAGATTCTCGGCCGGCAGCGGATCACGGCTGGTCAGCAGGGCATCGCCGCCCAGGGCATCGCCGCTCTGATGCTCCAGCGCCAGGCGCACGCGCTCGGTGAACAGACCGACGCTGCCGGTGGCAGCCACCGCCAGCACCAATGCGGCGAAGAGGATGGCGAGCCGGCCCGAGCGAGCGCCGCGCAGGGTGCTGCGCCAGGCATACAGCGCGGCTTCAGGGCGTGTCATCGAGACGGCCATCCTTCAGTCGCAGCACCCGGCCACAGCGCGCGGCCAGCGATTCGTCGTGCGTCACCAGCACCAGCGTGGCACCGCGTTCGCGGTTGAGTGCAAACAGTTGCTCGATGATCTTCGCGCCGGTGGCGGTATCGAGGTTGCCCGTGGGCTCGTCTGCGAACAGAATTTTCGGCTCACCCGCAAAGGCGCGCGCCAGCGCCACGCGCTGCTGCTCGCCGCCCGAGAGCTGCTGTGGGTAGTGCGTGAGCCTGGCACCCAGGCCCACTGCCTGCAGCGCCGCCGTGGCCTTGCTGCGGGCATCCGCCTGGCCCGCCAGTTCGCAGGGCAGCATGACGTTTTCCAACGCCGTGAAGCCGCTCAGCAGCTGGAAGGACTGGAACACGAAACCAACCCGCCCGGCCCGAAGAGCGGCGCGGGAATCCTCGCTCTGGTCGTGCAGGGGCTGGCCGTCGAGATGGATCGTTCCCGCCGTGGGCGTGTCCAAACCGGCCAGCAGCGAGAGCAGCGTGGTCTTGCCGGAGCCCGAAGCGCCGACAATCGCCACACTCTCGCCCGGCTCGATGGTGAGAGAGACGTCTTTTAGGATGACGAGCGGTGCCGTGGCATCGGCACTTTTGACGGATTTGGCGAGACCCACAACCTGGATGGCAGATGGCATGAAACTCTTGACCGTATGGATGGCTTGTTTGTTCGGTGTGGCGGCGCAGGCAGCAACGGTGCCGGCCGGTGCACCACCAGCGCAGGCACCGACCATTCTGGTGCTCGGCGATTCGCTGTCGGCAGGCTACGGCATCGCGGCGGAGCAAGGCTGGGTTTCTTTATTGGCGCGACGGCTCAAAGATCAAGGCTTGCCGCACCGGGTGGTGAATGCCTCGATCTCTGGCGATACCACCGCAGGTGGTTTGAGCCGCCTGCCGGCCGCGCTGGAGAAACATCAGCCCCGCATCGTGCTGATCGAACTCGGTGCCAATGACGGCCTGCGGGGCCAGCCGGTGGCCGAGATGCGCAGCAATCTCAAAAAGCTGGTCGCCCTGGCACAGGCCAGAAAGGCGCAGGTGCTGCTGTTCGAGATGCGCATCCCCAGCAACTATGGACTCACCTACACCGACAACTTCCGTAAAGCCTTCACCGAGGTCGCCACCGAAGCCAAGGTGGGGCTGGTGCCGTTCTTCCTCATGCCGATTGCGGCCGACCCCAAGAACTTTCTCGAAGACGGCCTGCATCCCGCCGCCGCCGCGCAGCCGCAACTGCTGGATGCGGTGTGGCCCAAGCTCGCCACGCTGCTGCAGAAATGAAAAACCCCGCCAGAGGCGGGGCTTGTTGACCAGCGAGCGTGCTCAGCCCACGCCGAGGGCGCGGATGGTTTCGACGTTGAAGTAGCGATCTTCAGGCAAGTTGCGCGCGCGCTGGTAGGCGTTGAGCGCGTTGATGGTTTCGTTGTTGAGGCGGCCGTTCACCGGGCCGGGGTTGTAGCCCTCGCGCAGCAGTGCGGCCTGCACGCGCTGGATGGTGGCGGGCGTCATGTTGGTTTCGCACAGCACGCTGCGCCACTCCAGACGCGCCGGTTCCACCAGTTCGCGCACGGTGGTGGTGGCAGTCTGACCCGGCACCGGGATGCGGCGCACGCCGCCCGGTTCGGCCAGCCGGCGCACGGTGCGGGTGGCCAGTTGCTCCGGCACCACCACGCGGCGCACTTCGGCCGGGCGTTCGAGCACGCGCTTGTTCACCACGCCGTACTGGCCGGGGATCTGCACTTCGCGTGCCTCGGCCGGGGCTTTGAGCACACGGCGGGTGACGGTCTTGTAGATGGCGGGCTCCTCGACCAGGCACATGATGTCGCCGGTGGCGTGGTCGATGCGCTGGATCGGGCCGTTGCCCTGCTTCCACACCGTGCGGGCGGGCTGTTCCAGCACCTGCTCGGTCACGGTTTCGTAGACGGGTTCGGTGGAGACGTAGCGCGACGAGGGCGGTGTGATCTCGACCTGCTCGCTCACCATGCGAAAGCTCGCGGGCACCACCTCAAGCCGCTCGTAGGCTTCCTGCGCCACGTATTGCTCGGTCACCGTCTCATAGCGCGGGGGGATCGTCTCGATGCGCTCGGAGGGCGCACGGACTTCGTATTCCTTTTGATAGGTGTTGAAGCGCTCCGGCACCTTGACCAGAGCAAAGCACTCGCCAGGACGGGCATCCGGCATGGCCGGGATGACATTGCTGCCGGCGGCAACACCATAGCTGTTGGTGTAGGCCGCAGCCGGTGCCGCGCCATAGCTGCCGGCGAATCCGCTCGGAGGTGGCACGGCCGTCTCGGCCTTGGCGAGCATCGTGCCGTCGCCCTGAACCTGGCGGGTCACGGTGAAATCCCTGCCGGGTGCCACCGTGGTGGTCTTCACCGGCGCACTGGTGTAGCTCGTCACCGTGCTGCGCTGCTGCGTGGCGGCCAGCAACTGCGCGGTGCGGTTGGCCTGGATGTCGGTGTTGCTGGTCGAGGCAAAAGTGCGGCCCATACCACTGCCGGGCGCCTGCGCGTGCAGCGTGGTCGACAGCAGCATTCCGGCGGCGAGGCTGAGCAGCGTGCGGGCGGGCGTGGCGAACGTCATCGGCGGAATCCCTTTGCGATGCGGGTGAGGGCCGCAGTGTAGCGAGCGGTTCAGCCCGCAGTCCAAGCCCCCGCAAGGCTTTTGCGGGGGTTTAGTGCATCTTGTCTAGGGCGATACCGTCCGGCGCACGGAGGCCGAAACGGCCCCGCGAACGCCGGCAGGCGCGGCAACGATCAGATCAAGGTCATTCTGCTCAGCGCGCCGAATGGCCCTTCAGCTCTACCTTCACCTTCTGGCCTTCTTCGAGGCCTGCGTAGTACTCGCGCAGGATCGCCAGCACCTCGGGGCGCGAGAACTCCACCGGCACGTCCTCCCCCTCGCTCAGCATCTTGCGCAGCTTGGTGCCGCTGATCAGCAGATGGTCCTTCGCGTCGCCCGGGCAGGTGCGGGCACTGGCCATGCCGCCGGTGCGGTAGCTCCAGAACGTCCAGTCGATCTTCAGCGGCTTGGTTTCCAGCGCGCCTTCGGGGATCTCCTCGAAGATCTTCTGCGCATCGAACGGGCCGTAGTAGTCGCCCACGCCGGCGTGGTCGCGGCCGACAATCAGGTGCGAGCAGCCGTAGTTCTGGCGGAACAGGGCATGCAGCAGCGCCTCGCGCGGGCCGGCGTAGCGCATGTCCAGCGGGTAGCCGGACTGCACCACGGTGTCTTTCACGAAGTACTGGTCGATCAAGGCGCTGATGGCCTTGCTGCGCACGTCCGCCGGGATGTCGCCGGGCTTGAGGTTGCCGAGCAGCGAGTGGATCAGCACGCCGTCCATGGTCTCGATGGCGATCTTCACCAGGTGCTCGTGCGAGCGGTGCATGGGGTTGCGGGTCTGGAAGGCGGCGACGGTCTTCCAGCCCTTGCTCTCGAACAGGGCACGGGTCTCGGCCGGCGTGTGGTAGAGCTGGCCGTATTCGGCAGGGAAGCCACCGTCGCTCAGCACCTTCACCGGGCCGGCGAGGTTCACCGCGCCCTGCTCCATCACCATCTTCACGCCGGGGTGGGCGGCGTCGGTCGTCTTGAACACGGTCTGGCACTCGTGCGCCTTGTCGATGCCGTATTTCTCGCTGACGGTCATCGTCGCCAGCACTTCGCCGCGCTCGGCGTCGAACAGGGCGACGTCGCTCCCGAGGGCGATGCCGGCCGCGGTGGCTTCGTCGGTGGAGAGCGTGACGGGGATGGGCCAGAACAGGCCATTGGCCAGGTGCATGGTGTCGCACACGCCCTGCCAGTCCGCCTTGCCCATGAAGCCGGTCAGCGGCGTGAAGCCACCGATGCCGAGCATGATCAGATCACCCGCCTCGCGGGAACTGATGGTGATGCGCGGCAGCGTCGCGGCGCGAGTCTGTTCGGCGGTGAGTGCGGCGCCCGTGAGCAGCAGGGGCAGAAGAGGGCCGCCACCGTGGGGGCGAACGAGACTGGACATGGATTCCTCGGGCTTTGGACTGTTTTATTGGAGACCGGATTTTATCGTGCGCCTCGCCTGCCGCGTGGTTCACGGGGACTTAAGCCCCGGTGGGCAGGCTGCACGCTCATCACTGCGCACTGGGAGCTGGCCATGCTGCAAACCACCGAAGCCGTCGACCGTCACTGGACGCCCTCCGGCCAGGGCTACGCCTTGCTTGATGCCGATGCGGGCCTGCAACGGCAGCCGGCTGCTGCTGCAGACGCCACGCAGGTGTCGGCGCTGTCCGGCGTGAGTCTGCGCGACGCCCCGACGGCCGCTGTCGCAACGACAGTGGCCACCGTTCCGGCACCCTCGCCCCAGACCGTCAGCGAAATGACGGGCACCGACACTGCCGTGCTCGCCATGGGCTTTTTCGGTGCCTGGATGATGATCGTGGGCTGGGCCATGCTGGCACGTCGCCTGCGCATCAAGAATCAGATGACCGCCGGCGCGCAGGCCTCGTGAGAGCGGTCTTCAGCGCAGCAGCATCAAGGTGCCCACCACCGCCAGCAGCGCTGCAAAGCCCTGCTTGAGGCGCACCGCTGGCAGCCGGTGCGCCAACCGCGCGCCGAGTGGCGCGGTCATCACGC
>Ga0255091_1000079_pt1 | contig 43954 bp, 35 predicted proteins | sample Colum_Yuk_RepB_8_2_FD_188439 | JGI IMG/M metagenome (GOLD analysis project Ga0255091, IMG submission 188439) | Freshwater microbial communities from Columbia River, Oregon, United States - Colum_Yuk_RepB_8d | ecosystem: Environmental > Aquatic > Freshwater > River | place: USA: Oregon... | reverse complement strand
GGCTTCCACCGCGCTGCGGGCGAGCTTCGGGGGGGCGTCAAAGCCATTGGCCGGGGCCAGCCGGGCGAGAATGGCCGCGGCCAGCAGCGGGATGTCGTCGCGGCGCTCGCGCAGCGCCGGGGTGCGTACCTCGATGACATTCAGCCGGTAATAAAGGTCCTGCCTGAAAGCACCCTTGCCAACCAGTTCGTTGAGGTTTTTGTGGGTGGCCGAAATGATGCGCACGTTCACGGCCTGCTCGGCATCGCCGCCCACGGGGCGCACGGCGCGCTCCTGCACGGCGCGCAGCAGTTTCACCTGCATGTGCAGTGGCAGGTCGGCCACTTCGTCGAGAAACAGCGTGCCGCCTTCGGCCGCCTGAAACAGGCCGGTCTTGTCTTTCACGGCACCAGTGAAGCTGCCTTTTTTGTGGCCGAAGAACTCGCTCTCCATCAGCTCGGTGGGGATCGCGCCGCAGTTGACGGGCACGAACGGGGCGCTGGCGCGGGGGCTGCGGGCGTGGATGAGCCGGGCGGTGAGCTCCTTGCCGGTGCCGCTTTCGCCGGTGATGTGTACCGGGGCCTGGTTGCGGGCCAGTCGTTCAATGAGTGCGCGCAGCTGCTGCACGGCGGCGGCGCTGCCCAGCAGGCCGCCGTTGCCAGCGGACGCCTCGACGGGTGCGGCGTTGCCGCTGGTGGCGGCGGCGCGGGCGGTTGCCGGTGGCGGTGAGCCGCCCGTGCTGCGCAGCTTCAGCGCGGTGTCCACCAGCTTGCGCAGCGCGCTGAGGTCCACCGGTTTGCTGACAAAGTCGAAAGCCCCGGCCTTGAGGCTTTCCACCGCCATCTCGGCATTGCCGTAGGCGGTGATGACGGCGATGGGCAGCTTGTCGTGGTAGGTGCGCACCAGTTCAATGCCCCGGCCATCCGGCAGGCGCATGTCGGTGATGCAAAAGTCGAACGCTTGCGCGGTGAGCAGGGCATGCGCCTCGGCCACGGTGGAGGCGGCGGCTGTTTTGAGGCCCATGCGCATCAGTGTGAGCTCCACCAGCTCGCGGATGTCGGCTTCGTCATCGACGATGAGGGCGGTGGGCATCAGGCGGTCAGGGCGGTGGGGGCAACAAAGGTGATGCGAAACAACGCGCCACCGCCATCGCTGGGGTGGTAGGTGAGCTTGGCCTGATTGTAGGTGCAGAGTTCGCGTGCCAGATAAAGCCCCAGGCCGGTGCCCTGCGCCTCGGTGGTGAAAAAGGGCTCGAACAATTGCTCGACGATCTCTGCCGCCACGCCGGGGCCGTCGTCGCTGATCTCCAGCGCGCCGCCCTGCGTGTAGAAGGGGTAGGCCGCAATCCGTACCCGGGGCGGCTGGTCGTTGCGGGTGCCATGCAGCCAGGCGTTGTCGAGCAGGTTGAACACCACCTGCGAGAGGTGGTGTGGGTCGAACCGGGCGATGAGGTTGGGTTCGCAGTGGAGGCTGGCCAGCCGTTGTGGGTGCGACTCCCGATACTGCGCGATGGACTGCTCCAGCCAGGGCAGCAGCAAGAACACCTGTGGATGCGCGGCACCGCGCGAGAGGTCGAGCACATCCCGCACGATGGTATTGATGCGCGCCCCGTGGCGCTGGACGATGTCGATCAGCTTGCGGTCTTGCGGGTCAAGGCCTGGCGACTCGGCCAGCAGTTGCCCGGCGTGGGTGATGGCCGAGAGCGGGTTGCGGATTTCATGCGCGATGGAGGCCGAGAGCCGCCCGAGCGCGGCGAGCTTGATCTGCTGCGCCTGGTCGCGGATGCGGGTGGCGTCTTCCAGAAGGATCAGCACGGGCGCCTGCGGCCCCGCGCCCAGGCGACGAAAGCGCGCGAGCAGCTCCACGCCGCCGGGCTGCACCGGGGCAATGGGCGGCTCGGGGCTGGCGCTGCCCTGCCGCCAGCGGCCGAGGGCTGCGGCCACGCCGGGCGAAATCAGCGCCAGCGTGCGCTCGCTGCCGGGATTCAGCAGCCGCATCGCCGCCGCATTGAGTGCCTGGATGTGGTCATCGGCATCCACCACGGCCACGCCGGTCTGCATGGTGTCGAGCACCACCTCGTTGAGGCGCGAGAGGTCGGCAAACTCGCTACCCACCCGCTGTGCCAGTGCCTCGCTCTTGCGGGCGCGGCGCGCCACGGCGCTGGCAGCGGTGGCGGTGACGAAAAACATCACGCCGAGAATGCCTGTGGCGGTGAAATCCGAGGGCGAATACAGCGTGGGAAACTGCCGCGTGATCTCCTGCCCGAACATGGCCAGCGTACCCACTGCCGCCGCTAGCAGGCCCAGGCGCTGCGACAGCAGTAGGCTAGCGCCCACCACGGTGGGCACCAGCAGCATGCCCAGGCCCGCACTCACGCCGCCGCTGGCGTACACCAGCAGCACGATGGCCGTGACGTCGACCAGAAAATTGATCACCACCTGCGTCACGAGGCCGGGGCGGCGATACAGCGTCATCAACACCAGGGGCAGCGCCAGCAGCGCATAGCCGCGGCAAGTGCCGTAGAACAGCCGCGACAACACCTGCTCAAACAACTGGGCAATGGCCCCACTCTCCTGCAGCGTGACGAGCAGGATCACCAGCAGCAGCCGATAAAGCCCCAGAGATTGCAGCAGGCGCCAGTCGTCCGCTGCCAGCGGTAGCCTGGGCTCAGCGGCGGCCATCAGCACATTGGCGGCAGTTGGCGCGGATAGTGGCGATCTCGCTGGCTGGCACCCGTACGCCGCAGCGGTCGCAGCGCACCAGTTGCTCCGGGTTGGGCGTGAATCCGCCGGGCGGGGGCGGCGGCCCGCGCCGCACCATGGCGCCCTGCCACAGCCGCCAGGCGATGATGGCCAGCACCGCGAAGAGGATCAGCTTTGTGAGCATGCAGCGGGGCCTTGGCAAGAGAGAAACCAAAGTCTACCCCCGAGCCCGCACGTTGCTTTGCCGCCAGAGCGCGTCTTGAGCGAGAATCGCGCACTTTGTTTCAGTCGGTCAGCCGTCTGAAACCTCGCGGCACCCATCAAAAAACACCAAAGGCTACGGAGCATCCATGAATCTTCACGAATACCAGGCAAAGGCGCTCTTTGCCCGCTACGGCATTGCGGTGCCTGAAGGCCGTCTCGCCACCTCCGCCGAACAGGCCAGGGCCATGGCGAAGGAAATCGGCGGCGACAAGTTCGTCGTCAAGGCGCAGGTGCATGCCGGCGGCCGCGGCAAGGTGGGCGGCGTGAAGCTGGTGGAGGGTTTCGACGCGGTGGAAGAAGCCGCCCGCAAGATGATCGGCACCCGACTGGTGACCAAGCAGACCGACGCCAAGGGCCTGCCCGTCAACAGCGTGTGGGTCGAAAAGCCCAGCGCCATCGCTCGCGAGCTGTATGTGAGCGCGCTGGTGGACCGCACGCTCGAACGCATCATCTTCATGGCCAGCCCGGAAGGCGGCATGGATATCGAGGAAGTGGCCGAGAAGCACCCGGACAAGATCAAGTCCATCGTCGTGCATCCCGCCGCCGGCCTGCAGCCCTTTCAGTGCCGCGAACTCGCGTTTTTCATGGACCTCACCAAGGAGCAGAGCGAGCAGTTCACCAAGACGCTGCTGGGCATCTACAAGATCCTCATCGAGTGCGATGCCTCGATGGTCGAGATCAACCCGATGATCGTGACCAAGGAAGGCAACATCTTCACCCTGGACGCGAAGCTCAACTTCGACGAAAACGCCCTCTACCGCCAGAAGCCCATCGCCGAGCAGCGCGACCTCTCGCAGGAAGACGAGCGCGAGCGCACTGCCCAGCAGTTCGACCTCAATTACGTCAGCCTCGAAGGCAATATTGGCTGCATGGTGAACGGTGCCGGTCTGGCTATGGCCACCATGGACATCGTCAAGCTGCATGGCGGTGCGCCCGCGAACTTCCTCGACGTGGGCGGCGGTGCCACCACCGAGCGCGTGACTAATGCCTTCAAGCTCATCACTTCGGCGCCGGACGTGAAGGCGATCTTCGTTAACATCTTCGGCGGCATCGTGCGTTGCGACCTGATTGCCGAAGGCATCATCGAGGCGACCAAGCAGGTTGGCCTCAAGATCCCCGTCGTCGCGCGCCTGCAAGGCACCAACATGGAAAAGGGCCGCGAGCTGCTCGAAAAGAGCGGCCTCAAGATCACCCCTGTTTCTGACCTCACCGAAGCGGCGAAGACCGTCGTTGCACTGGCCAAAGGCTAAGGAAAAACCATGAGCATTCTCGTCAACAAGAACACCAAGCTCATCTGCCAGGGCTTTACCGGCAAGCAGGGCACTTTTCACTCCGAACAATGCATTGCCTATGGCACGCAGATGGTCGGTGGTGTGTCGCCCGGCAAGGGCGGCAGCAAGCACCTGAGCCTGCCGGTGTTCAACACCGCGCACGATGCCGTGAAGGCCACCGGCGCCGACGCCAGCATGATCTACGTCCCCGCACCGGGCGCTGCCGAGGCCATCCTCGAAGCTGCCGATGCCGGCATCAAGATCATCGTGTGCATCACCGAGGGCATCCCGGTCAACGACATGGTCAAGGTCAAGGCCACGCTACGCGCCGACTACCCCGACGCCATCCTGATCGGCCCCAACTGCCCCGGCATCATCACGCCGGGCGAGTGCAAGATCGGCATCATGCCGGGCCACATCCACAAGCCGGGCAAGATCGGCGTGGTGTCGCGCTCAGGCACGCTGACCTATGAAACCGTGCACCAGACCACCGCCAACGGCCTGGGCCAGTCGACCTGCGTCGGCATCGGCGGCGACCCGGTGCGCGGCATGGGCTTCATCGACGTGATCAAGCTCTTCGAGGCCGATCCGGCCACCGAAGGCATCATCATGGTCGGCGAGATCGGCGGCGCTTCGGAAGAAGAGGCCGCGGCCTACATCAAGACTTCGGTCAAGAAGCCGGTGGTGGCCTACATCGCCGGCGTGACTGCCCCCGCCGGCAAGCGCATGGGCCATGCGGGTGCCATCGTCAGCGGCGGCAAGGGCACGGCGGACGAGAAGTTCGCGGCACTCGAAGCCGCAGGCGTGAAAACCGTCCGCAGCCCGGCCGATCTGGGTGCGGCGATGCTCTCGCTGCTCAAGTAAGCAAGCCTGCAACAAGACAAGGCCCGCTGCCAGAGCGGGCCTTGTCGTTTCTGCGGCAGGCGCGCACCATATGACCACTTGCATGGTCACGAAGGAGTGCGGCATGGAAAATACTGCGTTGGCAGCAGGCGAGTTCAAGGCGACTTGCCTCTCCTTGATGGACGAAGTTGCCGCCACGGGCCGTGAGATCGTCATCACCAAGCGCGGCAAGCCGGTGGCAAAGCTGGTGCCGTATCGCACGAAGCCCAAGGCGAAGAGCATCTTCGGCGCGCTGGCGCACACTGGCGAAATCATTGGGGATATCGTGTCCCCCACGCCGGAATACTGGGGCGAATGGCCCTCGCCGAGTGACCCCCTGGTTCTGGACGCCGATGTTCAAGTGACAAGCAAGCGTCAACGTCGAAAGGCAGTTTGATGCTGCTGCTGGATACCCATGTGCTGGATTGGATGATGCTTATGCCTCAGCGCCTGGGGCAGCGCACTCAAAAGCTGATCGAGCGAGCCCTGTTGCAGGGTGAGCTCTGTGTATCCGCGCTGAGTTTCTGGGAGATGGCGCAGCACGTGAACGGCGGCAAGATTCGTCTCAACCTGAGTATGGATGCCTGGCGCAGCCAGGTGCTGGAGCTGGGTGTTCGTGAAATCCCGCTCGATGGGGCGATGGCAATCCGAGCGGATGGCCTGCTGGGCGCGCACAAAGACCCCGGTGATCGCTTTATTGCCGCCACTGCACTCGCCTGTAACGCCACGCTGGTGACAGCAGATGCCGTGCTGCTGAACTGGAAAAGCCCCCTGAAGCGCCAAAACGCCACGCTCTGAACCATGACGCAATCCCTCACCCTGGCGCTGGCCCAGCTCAACCTCTGGGTCGGCGATGTCGAAGGCAACGTCGGCAAGATCATCGCGGCCGCCACCAAGGCGCGCGATGAGTTGAAGGCCGATCTCATCGCCTGTCCCGAGCTCTCGCTGATCGGCTACCCGCCAGACGACCTCCTGCTGCGCAGCGGCCTGCCGCAGGTGATCGAGCACGGCGTGCAGCGCTTATTGGCGGAGGTGCAGGGCATCACTCTGGTGGTGGGCCTGCCGGAGTACGAATCCGGCCGCGTCGGCGGTGCGCTCTACAACGCGGCCTATGTGATTCGCGATGGTCATGTCATCGCCCGTTACCGCAAGCAGCAGCTGCCCAACTACGGCGTCTTCGACGAGCGTCGCCACTTCAAGCCCGGCTTCGCGCCCTGCGTGTTCGAGCTGAAGGGCCGGCGTATCGGCCTCACCATCTGCGAAGACGCCTGGTTCTCGCAGCCCGCCGCCCAGGCGCGGGATGCCGGTGCCGAGCTGCTGCTCAACATCAACGCCTCACCCTGGAATCGTGGCAAGCGCGCCGACCGCCAGCGCGTGCTGGATGCGCGCGTCGCCGAAACCGGCCTGCCCATCGTGTACGTCAATTGCGTGGGCGGGCAGGACGAGGTGGTGTTTGATGGCGACTCCTGTGTGCTGCGCGCCGACGGCTCGACCGCCTTCAACGCGCCACAGTTTGAAGAGGGCGTGTATGCGGTCACGATGCAGCAGGGTCGCTTCGAAGGCGAGACGGCCGCCCTGCTGGGCGACGAGGCCGAAACCTACGCGGCACTGGTGGCGGCCACTCGCGACTATGTGACCCGCAATGGGTTCCCCGGGGCCTTGATCGGCTTGAGCGGCGGCATCGACAGCGCACTGGTCGCCGCCATCGCCGCCGATGCGCTTGGGGCCGACAAGGTGTGGGGCGTTTCCATGCCCAGCCGCTATACGCTCGACATGAGCAACGACGATGCGCGCATCGAGGCCGAAGTGCTGGGCATCCGATACAGCAAGCTCGCCATTGAGCCGGCGTTCACCGCCTTCAACAACACGCTGGCGGAAACCTTTGCAGGGAGGAAGACCGACCTCACCGAAGAGAACCTGCAATCGCGCTCGCGCGGCGTGCTGCTGATGGGCTTAAGCAACAAGTTCGGTCACATCGTGCTCACCACTGGCAACAAGAGCGAGATGGCGGTGGGCTACGCCACGCTCTATGGCGACATGTGCGGCGGCTTCGCGCCGATCAAGGATGTCTACAAGACGCTGGTGTATCGCCTGGCACGCTATCGCAACACGATCTCGCCGGTGATCCCGGAGCGCGTCATCACCCGCGCGCCCACCGCCGAACTACGCGAGAACCAGACCGACCAGGACTCGCTGCCGCCCTACGAGGTGCTCGATGCGATTCTCGAAGCCTATGTCGAAGAGTCCCGCTCGATCGCCGAGATCATTGCCGCCGGCTTTGAGGAGGCGACGGTGCGACGGGTGGCGGGGCTCGTGCGCCGCAGCGAATACAAGCGCCGTCAGGCTCCGCCGGGACCGAAGGTGACGCGCTGTGCCTTCGGGCGCGAGCGGCGCTACCCGATCACCGCCATCTACGGCGACATGTAGGCCGAGCCGCCGCCAGCTCTGGCGGCGAACCCGTTCAGAACTTGCAGCGCAGCTCGGCGCGCACGCCGTAGAAATCCTTGCCCTGGCTGCGGTCGCCGACGATGCCATCGGTGCGGAAGATCCACTGGCGCGAAATCGGCTGCTGGTAGCGGATGCCGAATGCGTACTCCGAACCCAGGGCGCTGGCCGATCCATGGCGATCCAGTGCAGCCGCCTCGACCACGATCTGCCGGTCGAGATTGAACAGGTATTGCAGGCCAAGGGCGCCGCCATGGGCGTTGAAGCCGTTGTCGTCCAGCTTGGGGAAGCCGGTGAGGCCATCGGTTTCAAAGTTGAGCCCGGTGTTCTTGAGCACGCCACCGCCGCCCGCGTCGCGGGCCAGCGCCTGCGGGGTGCCATCGGCGTAGAACAGGTTGAAGTAGGGCAGCAGCGTGTAGGGCTTGCTGGTCATGAACGAGCTTTCCCACAGCAGCATGGTGCCGTCGGCGGTCTTGGTGAAGCCGGGCGCGTCCTTCTGCCCCAGGTTGTGGATGACGCGCACGCTGTACGATAGCCAGTCGCGGATGCGGGTGGTGACCGCCGCCGAGACGTTGTGATAGCTGTGATCGAAGCCACCGATCTTCTTCTGGTCGTCGAGATAGCCGTAGTCAAACTCGTAGTAGTAGGTGCGACGCTCGAAGAAGGTGGCCAGGCCGAAGACGCGGCCGGCATGCAGGGCGAGCTTGCCATTTTGCTGGCCGAGCGCGCCGGTGCTCACGTCGTCAAGGCCTGCGAAGGCGGTGATGTCGAAGTTGGAGATGTCGAGCAGCCGGCTGTTGCGCGCCGGCAGCGTGATGGCAGCACCGGCAAAGGCATCATCGAGCCAGATGCCGTTCTGCACCAGGAGCGGGACCAGGCCCAGCGCCACGGGCAGGTCGACCCCGTTGTAGCGGCCGGTCAGGCCCTGCGCGATGGCACCCAGATCGCCCTCGAAGAAGGCGGTGACGGGCTTGGCATTCAGTTCCTCCTGCGTATCCGAGCCGTCGGCGGTGGGCGCACCCTTGAACTCGGCGCGGGTGAACCGTCCATCCTGGTCGAGCGGCCGCAGCAGGACGTGGAAGCGCTCCGTGCCCGTCAGCTTCAGGTCCAGATCGAGGTTAAGCCGCGCAGCCAGCACGCTCTTGTGGATCGCCCCGTTGTCGTTGTTGCCATAGGCGAGGCGGAAGTCGCCGTAGGCCAGAAACTGTGGACGGGCGAGGTTGAGATCGCCAAGGAAATTGTGGGTGCTGCCCAGCGGGCCTGCATCGTACTGGGGATAGCCCAGTTCCAGCAGTGGACGGGGGGTGGAAACCGCCCGTTTGCCGCCATAGATCGCCAACTGCGCCTCCGCGTCGTAGTGACCCGTGTAGACGGGATCGCTGCGAAAGCCCTCGGCGCTCACTGTCGCGAGGCTGACGCGGGTATCCATTTTTTTCGGCGCCGACTCGGCCGACACGTCTGGCGCGCCCACGGCAGTGGCGACCGCATCCCCCTGATGACGGCGACGCCGGACCAGTGATTCTTCCGGTGCTGCGTCGACTTGGGGCTCTGGCGCGACTGCAGGCGTTGCGGTCGTGTCTGGCGCGGCGGCTTCTGCTGCGGGGATGACTCCTGGTTCGAGAGAGGCCGGCTCGGACTTGGGCGGAAGTACGGCGGCCCGAGTGGCGGGAATCGGCGCCGCCCGGGTGGTCTTCGGCGGTGTCGCGTCATCCGGTCTGCGGCGGCGCAGCCCAGGAGCAGCGGCTGCCGAAGATTCGGCCTTGACTTGCCGCTGGTGGCTCGCAGCACTGCCCGTCGGCGCCTCGCCGACGGCGACATAGAAAGCTTCATCGGCTTGGGCCGTCGCGGCGGCCAGAGTGGTCAGCGCAACGAGAGCGGAGGCGAGACTGCGGTGGCGGTAGTCCATCTCATTTCACCTCGAATGCGACCGCATAGGGGTGGATGTCCAGCATCCACTCGTTGATCGACTGCTGCATGTCGAGCGTCGCACCCACGAAGTTCATGAAATAGATCGGCTCTGCCCGGCTGCGCAGACGGGCCTGTAATTTGTATGTGCCGGGCTTCTTGAGAGCTGAAGCCGGGATGCTGTAGTTCGCCGTGCGCTCGCCCAGCGGCGGGATGCTGCGGGCTTCCATTCGCACGAAGGGCGGATGGTTGAGCACGCTGGACGGCACCCCGGCCGGCCGCAGGAAGGGCATCTGGTCGCCATCGAAATTGACCGGCAGATACATCTCGCGGTCGGTGCCCTTGATGTTGGTGGTGAGGAATTTCGATTGCAGGTTCACCAGCTGGTCGTCGTGCTGGATCTTGCCGCTGTGCACTTCGTCGGAGTGCAGATCGGCCATGTCGCCCTTGCTGTCGAGGTAGCCGGACTCCCAGACGTTCTTGCCGTCCGGGTCGATCAGCGCCACGTTGAACCAGATTTCCGGCTGGGCACCCAGCGAGCCGGAGGGCAGGTTGTGGCCATCGTCGGTATTGCGGATGACGAAACGCACTCCCAAAGACTTGCCGGCCTTGGGCTGGCTGTTGAAGAACGGTCCGTCGATGGCACTGCCGTTCTCCATCACCTGCTTGCGCAGCTGACGCTTGTAGTCGAGGCCCTTGGTGTTCTGTTCGACGATGCTGCGCGCCCGCTCGCGGGCCTCTCGGCTCTGCCAGGGGGCGGGAAACTGGTCACTCGCGACGCCGGCGTTCTTGGCTTCCCAGTCGTTCTTGCCCCAGCCGGCACGATAGTCGAAGCGCAGCCAGTCCTGGATGCCCCATTCGAGCGAGCGTGGGTTGAAGGGGAACAGACCCGGGTGCGCGATGGGATAGCCGGGGCCGTAGAAGGCGTGGTTGGAGTGCCGCTGGCCACTGTCGCCGACCGCCTTGCCGTTGACGATGGCGATGTTGCCGGTGTCATACCCCTCGGCGCGGCCGGGCACCTTGCCCATATGGCAGTCCTGGCAGGTGACGCCGTGCTTGGCGGCGGGGGAGGCGCGGTACTGATCCCACACCACTTCCAGCTTGATGCCGATGTTGACCGCCACCTGGTGGCAGGACACGCAGAATTCCGAGCGGCCCAGCTGCTCGAACTGGATCACGCCACCATGGATCGCCTTGCCATCCGGCTTCTCGGCGGTGGCAAGGCCGTATTCCTCGGGCTTGCCAATGACCTCCGCCAAGGCCTTGCCGCGGCCGGTGTTGTAGACCGGCGCCTGGATCGGCGCAGGGTCGATCTGGCGCTCGCCATTGACCTTGCCGAACTGCTGGCTGACACGATGGCAGGTGATGCAGGTGATGCCCTCGCGGGCGATCAGCGAGCGTTCCCACAGGGCCTGTTCGCGAGGCTCGCCGCGCTGGGTGCCCACCTGCTGGTGACAGCGTACGCAGAAGGTGCCGATGGTGCCGGCGGTGAAGTCGGTGATGGCCTGCTCGAACTTGTGGAACATCGGCGAGATCGACGCATAGGCGTGGTTCGACGAAGACCATTCGGAGAACACCTGCTGGTGGCACCCGGCGCAGACCGTGGCGGAGGGGTAGAGGTTTTCAGCGAACACGGCAGCATGTGGGTCACTCAAGGCCGCTTTGGGCTCTGTCGCCAATACCGGCTTCGTCCAGGCACTGCTGATGAGCACCAACACCAGAAATACGAGCCCCGAAACACCGCGCCGAGTGCGGAGCCGTCTGTGATTCCTGTCCATGTGTTCCCCCTTCCCTTGATCTGAAGCGTTGTTTCAGTGCCTCTGGATTCGGTGTGTCGCTTGATTCACGGCGCGGCCGCGGGCAATACGGCTGCCAGCCCCTGTGCCGCCTCGCGCCAGCGGCCCGCCTCGAAACCCGAGGTCATGCCGGCTGCTGCAAACAGCGCATCCAGCGCCTTGTTGCTGGCCGCGTCGGCCGTGCCCGCCAGCGCAGGGTCGGCGAGCCGCAGTGTCGCCAGCGCGTAGGTCACCTGCTCGGCCATGTGATGGCGCGGGAACTCACCAGCCACGGCACGCGTCAGCAGGCCTTGGTAAAGCAGCCTGGCGTCCTCGGGGCGCTCGCCGCGGGCGCGCAACTCCTTCTCGATGGCGGCGAGCTTCGTCGCGAGCCTGGTCGCCGCAGGTCGCCAGCCCTTGGCGCCGGGGGCCGCAAAGGCCTTGTCCAGCTCGGTCAGAGCCTCTGCCAGCGGTTTGCCGGAGGCCGAATCGAGAGTCGATAGCGCCAGCGCGGTGAGCTGGATGGGGGCGTCCTGCAAAGGCGGCAGGCCCGCGGTGTTGGCCTGGCCCTCGCCAAACTTGCGATGGCAGCCGAAGCAGGCGAACACGGTGTAGTCCGGCCACAGTGCGCCTTCGCTGGTCTCAAGCAGCTGCTCCACGATCTTGCGGGCCGCCGCCGTCTGCCCCAGCAACCAGGCCCGGCTGCCGTAGCTGCCGGGTTTGCGGCGGCGGTAATCGGCGTCGATGCGGTGGTGTCCAGGGCGCTCTTCGGTATAGGTGTCCAGCTCGAAGCGCAGGCGCGGGTGCCCTGCGGCGTAATAGCGATGCTGCGAGGGGCCTTCATCCTGGAACAGATGGCAACCCAGGCACAGCTTGGCGCGGGCGGTTGGGTCGTCGGTGGGATACATCCCGGCCGCGACATTCTCGGCGTGCGTGTTCACACCGCTGGCGTGGACGCCCAGCCAGTCCGACGCGCCGCCGTGGCAGGCCTCGCAGCTGACGCCATCCTTGACCGAGAAACCTTTGCCGCGCAGCGCTGCCGGCGGGTTGTCGGCATGGCAGGACAGGCATTGGGGAGCCTTGTCGGCCGCACCCAGGCCGAGGTGGCTGGCGATGGCCTGCCCACGCTCGCTGGTGAGGGCGGCGAAGCTCTTGGAGTGCTTGTCGTACTGGCTCCACACCGCGAACTCGTTTTGCTCGACCACCGAACCGGGCAGGGAGGTCTTCGCCCCGTGGCAGGTCGAGTTGGCGCAGGTGCCCACGCCGAGGTGGATCCCCTGGCCCGCCAGCGCGCCGGGCAGCAGGCCGAGCAGAAGCACGGCGAACGACATCCTTCGCCGCCGCGTCGAGGGCATCCGCAGGGCCGGATAAAGCAGCTGACTCAGCGTCCTCATGGTGCGGCTCCGGTCGTCGGCGAGGCAGGCAGCAGAGCCGAGGCGGATACCGGTGCGGCGGTGTCCGGGGCCTTGCTCATCAACTGCTGATCGGCCCGGTGCATGGCGTGGCAGCTCACGCAGGTGGACTCCACGCCGTCCTGATCATGCGTTCCCGCATGGCATTGACGGCAGGTTTCGATGCCGGGCAAGTTGAGGTCGGTCTCGGTCAGGGACTTGCCGACCTGATGACAATCCGAACAGGGCACCGCGTTGTGTGGAGCGTGGCTGAATCGCGCCGCTGGAAGCCATGTGTGCCGCAACTTGGGTGGAATCACCTTCGGATGCTCGCCCGTGTTGTCGATCAAATGGCATTTGCCGCAGACCTGGTACTCGAACACTTCGGAGACGAGGGTACGGGAATCCGGACCGGTGGACACCGGTTCGGGACTCGCGGCATTGCCACCTGCGTCCCCGATGCGGCGGCGGTTGCCGTCGCCATCCGGTGTCGCCGCTTCGCTGGCGGCGGCCGTGGCCGCCTGCTGGCGCACCGAGGGCACGTAGAACATCTCGACCAGAAACCGCGAGGCGTCGTTCTGGCCATGTGGCAGTTCGAGCGTGCGCTCCGGCGTGACCAGTTTGAGTTCGTGGCAGCGCTGGCAGTGTTTCTGGAAGTCGAGGTCCCGGAATCCAGCTTTGGCAGTATCAGCGACATGGCAGCTGCTGCAGACGAGCTTCTCGTTGCCGTTCGGGCCCTTGATACCCGCTGCTGCGACATGGGAGTCATGCGGAAACAGCGAGCCGGAAACATCCTGCACTTTGCCGTCGGCACCGGCCTTCACGCGGGTTTCTTTGAGCGTGCTGCCGTCTGCCGACAGGATGCTGACGGTGTAGCGGAACGCCGGATGCTCGCGGCGGAAGTCCTTCACCGGCGGCATGCCATCGAAGCCGGCCAGTGTTTCCGGCCTGGCGTGGCACCCGGTGCAAAGAGCGGGATTCTGCGAGATGAGTGCCGCCTCGCCCCGGTGCTCCTGGTGGCAGTCGGCGCAGCGGCGGTCCTTGAAGCCCGGCAAGTCGCCAATGCCGGGGTGGTCGCTGTGGTGCTTGATGTCGGCATGGCAGCTGGTGCAACTCGTGTCCTGGATCGATCGGAACGGTGTTGCATGGCAAGCCTGGCAGTCTCCTCCGAAATGGGCGTGGCTGCTGGTGACGGGGCCGCTCGACCAGGCCATGTCCGTGGGCAATATCGAACTGAGCATGGCCGGGCGGCCCACCGCGATCAGCACCAGTGGAATCAGCAGGCCCAGCACCAGCAGGGCCACCACCAGCGCCAGTGCCGGCCGGCGCTTGGAGAGGCCGCCGCTGTCGAGATCGAGCCGGGCCGGGGCTCGCGACACCGCCTGACCGGTGCTCGCCAGCGTGACGACGACGAGAAGATCGAAGCCCGGTGTCGGGGTCTCGATACGTAGCTGGTGTCCACCGAGGACGAACTCCGATCCCGTCGAGACGATGGCCTCGCGCACGCCGGTGCGACCCTCGAACTCGACACCGGTCAGCGCTTTGGACGAGAGCCGGTAATGGCCTGCGCCGGCCATCTGCAGCTCGGCGTGTTCCAGCGCCACCATGAGACCCGGCAGCTGCAACATCTGCTGGGTGGCCCGCCCCAGCGTGAGGCGGCTGCCTTCGCAGATCGTTTCCTTCCAGGTGCCGTCGGCGGCTTGCTGTCGGATCAGGATGCGCATGGCAGGTTCTAGAAGTAGTAGAAGACTGCGATGACGTGCGCCAGCACGGCCACCAGCAGGCCGACGGTCAGGGGCACATGCAGGTAGAGCCAGACGTTGAGCCGGGCACGCAGGGTGACGTCGTGGTTCAGCCGCTCCACCAGCGCCTTGCGCTGCGAAAGCATGTCGAGAATGCGCTTGATCTCATCCGCCTGATTGCGCTGCTTGGACTCGAACAGCTGGTCGGCCATCACCACCACGGTTTCCAGGCGATCCAGCGCCTGCGTGCTGAGCAGCGCCTTGCCCTTGCCGGCCTCGCGGCGCAGCTGATCGCTGCGCTTCTCGGCCAGCACGCGCAGGCCGCGGTCGTTGCGGCCCTCGTAGCGGCCGGTGATCTGCTGCCAGGCGGAGCCGCCGATGCGGACATTGGCGACCGAGCGGCTGACGATGGCGTGGATTTCGGGACTCACCTTGTCGGCCAGCCGCAGTGCGGTGTCGTCCAGGCGGTAGATCTCGGCCAGCATGGCCCGTGGCGGCAGGTCGCGGCGGTTCTCGGTGATGCGCCGGGGCAGGATCGAGTAGACCAAGATGCCGTATAGCCCGCTGACCACCACGGCGCACAGCAGTACGTAGGCGACGGTGTGCAGGTTGAAGGAGAAATGGAATCCGCTGTGCAGCGTCGCCGTCACCAGCAGCGCCATCCCGAGGTAGACATGGGCCGAAACCCAGGCGCGTACCGAACCGCGACCGGTCTGGAACTGCCGCTTGCGCACGCCGAACCAGGCGAGCCAGACCATCAGCCCGAACGAGATCGTCCCCAGGGTGTAACCCAGCCAGGTGCTGCCGCTGTGACCGTGCAAGGGGTCGTACAACAGATAGATGAGCAAGGCCAGCGCCACCAGCGCGCCGGCGACCTTGGCGTAGAAATAGTTGCGGTAGATGAGGTGGCTGGAATGTCCGGCGACCTCGTCTGCGGTGCTGCTGGAGGCGTTATCGGTCGCCACGGGAGATCAGCGCGAAATATTCTTCGGGGCCGACACGGATCGCAGCCCCGGTTGGGCAGGCCTGCACGCAGGCGGGGCCCTGGTCGCGACCGCGGCACATGTCGCATTTCACGGCTTTCTTGACCTGGTCCTTGTTCGCCTTCTTCGCCACGGGTTTTCCGGGCGCACTGCCCCTGCCCAGCACCAGCCATTGCCAGAGACTGGGCGTGGTGTCCTCGCCCACGCCCATCTGGATCACGCCATACGGGCAGTTGCGTTCGCAGTTGCCGCAGCCGATGCAGGTGTCGTCGATGTAGACCTCGCCATTGGGGGCACGGTGGATGGCGTCCGGTGGGCATTCCTTCATGCAGTGCGGGTGTTCGCAATGGCGACAGGATGTCGGAACGTGCAAACCCTCGAAGGTGGCACCCGCCTCCCGATCCAGGCGCGAGACGTTGCCGTGGGTGGCCGCACAGGCGGTTTCGCACTGGTCGCAGCGCACGCACAGCGACTCGTCGATGAGCAGGGCATCGGTCGCCTCGCCCAGGCCTTCGCCGAGCAGGAAATGCATGAGCGCCCCGCGGCCGGGCGACTTGGCCATCTCCTGCCGCTGGCGGATACGGTCGCGGAAACGCAGGCGCACTGCCTCGTGAATCTCGGGATGCGCCTCCAGCAGCAGCCTGAAGCGATCTGCCGGGATGCTGAGGGTTTCGGTTTTCACCGCCGCCTGTACACGCTGGGTGCGCAGGGTGCCGGCGATGACGTCTTCCTCGCCGAAATACTGTCCTGCCGCGACATAGGCGAGCACCGCCTGCTCGCCACCTTCGGCCGTGCCAACCATCACCGAGCCAGAGCGGATGAGATGGATATCGGAGGCTTCTTGCCCGACGTCGAAAATGACTTCGTTGGCCTTGAACACGCACTGTCTGGCGGCGGAGACGACGGTGGCGAGCATGGCCTCGTCGGCTTCCGGCGCAATGAAGGTCTGGATGGCGCGTTCGGCGAAAGTCTGGTCGATGACCGACTTCACGGATTCTTCCGCCGCCATCAGCTTCAGCATGGCGCGGCGCGGCACCTCGACCAGCACGCAGTCTTCCGTTGCCATCACGGCGGCGGAGCGTGGTCGACCGGAGATCAGGGCCATCTCGCCGAAAATACGGCCTGCACGGATGGTGCGCATGGCCGACATGCCGGTCTCGTCGAGCTGGATGCCCACTTCACCGCTGACGATGACGAACATCGAGGTGCCGAAGGTGCCGGCGAGATAGATCACATCGCCCGCCTTGGGCGTGTGCAGCGTGCTTTCGAGCAGGAACTCACGCAGCTGCAAGGCGGTGAGCTTGGCGAACACGGCGGCACTCTTGCCGACTTTCTCGATGGCCGAGGCGACGTCCGTGCGGCCGTCGAGCAGGGGGGCGAGTTTTTCGCGCAGCAGCGGCTCGTCGGCGGGCACCACCGGACGCCTGGCGATGCGCTCCACCACCTCGTAGCCCTGGTTGATGGCCTGCTTGATGAGGGGGTTGCCGGCCAGCGCGCCGATCACGTATAGCCCCGGCACGCTGGATTCGTACTGCGAGGATAGGGCTGGCAGGGCGGCGGCATGGCTGCTGGTGAAACGCACGCCGCAGCCTTCGAGGAATTCCCGCGGCGGTGTGGCGCCCAGTCGGCCGATGATGCGGTCACAGGGCAGCAGCAGGGTGCCGTCCTTGGAGTTGAGCGTCAGCTGCAAGGGCTTCGGCCCTGCGCTGGCGAGCACCTGCTCGGGGCTGGCGTGGTAGTGGCAGCGGATGCGGCCTTCTTCGATCGCCTTCAGGATGGCCGCGTTGTTGCCGTCCTTGGAGCGGCTGAACTCGCCCTTGCGGTTGACGATGTGGACTTCGTTGCGGCCGGCCAGCGCCACGGCGTTCTCGATGGCGGCATCGCCGGCACCGACCACGACAATGACCTCGTCGACGTATTCATCGGGATCATCCAGCTGGTATTGCACGAGGTCGAGGTCTTCACCGGCGCAGCCCAGCCGGCGCAGATTGCCCTGCACCCCGATGGCCATCACCACGTTGTCAGCTTCCACGGTGTGGCCGTCGGAAAGGCTCAGCAGGAAGCCGCTCTCTCCAGCCTTCACGGCCACCACGGCGGCGTTCAGGCGCCTGTTCACACCGCGCTGGTGTACGTCCTCATCCCAGCGGGCGAGCAGGTCTTCGCGACATCCGGCCTCGAAGCGGCAGGCAGCGCGCAAGGGCAGGGCCGAGGGCTCGGCCATGACATGTTTGCGCTTCTGGTAGCGATAAATGGTGTTGCAGAGATGCGGCTGGGCCTCCAGCAGCACGTGGGAGTCCCCCATCTCAGCTGCGCGGCAGGCGGCGCTGATTCCAGCGGGGCCAGAGCCGATGATGGCGATCTTGCACCGAGACATTGCTGGCGCTCCCTGATTGGTATTCGGTGGGTCATAGGGGCACTAGCGCACACCCATTCCTTCCTTACTCGCTCAGAATATGCCCTGTGCATCGCGCTCAAGCCAAGTGAGGGAGGGCAAAAAGATGAAAAAAACAGTAACCGCGTCACGGTTGTGTCTGGTGATCGCGACGCTGCTAGCAAGCCAGGTATTGGCCGGCGAGCCCTTGCTGCCCTCACAGGCCCCGCAGCAGCATCTCGGTGCCGCGAGTTGTGCGGGCAGTACCTGCCATGGAGCGGGCTCGCCTTCGCAGGGATCGTCGGTCATGCAGAACGAATTTTTGACCTGGGAGCGGCAGGATGCGCATGCGAAGGCCTACAAGGCTCTGCAATCGGAGGCCGGCCGCCGCATCGCGGCCAACTTGGGTCTTGCCTCGGCCACCGGTCCGGCCTGTACGAACTGCCACGCCGATTCAGTTCCCGCCGCCCTGCAAGGCAAGCGCTATCGCCTGAGCGAAGGGGTGAGCTGCGAGGCCTGCCACGGCGGTGCCGAGAAATGGCTGGGGCCGCACATCACGGGTGTGTCGAGCCAGGCAACGCTTTTGGCGGCGGGGCTGTATCCGCTTGCTGATCCCGCCGCCCGTGGACGCCTTTGCCTGAGTTGTCACCAGTCCAGCGAAGAGCGTCCCGCGACCCACAAGTTGTTCGGCGCAGGCCATCCACCTCTCAACCGCTTCGAACTCGATACCTACACCGCAACCCAGCCGGCACACTTCAGGGTCGATGCCGACTATCGCAAGCGCAAGGTGGTGGCCAGCAGTGCCCGCATCTGGGCAGCGGGGCAGGTGCAAGCAGCGTCTGCCTATCTGGACGAACTGCTCAGCGCACGTTTCGCTCAGCACGGGGCGTTCCCTGAACTTTCGTTGTACGACTGTGACGCCTGCCATCACCCGATGAGGTCGCCACGCTGGAATGCCGGTCTTGGTGGCGATCTGGGGCCAGGCAGCGTCCGTCTGGCGGACACCTCACTGACTCTCGTGGGCCACCTTGTCGGTGCCATGGCGCCAAAGAGCGATGTCAACTGGAAACAGCAGCTGGAGGCCTTGCGCAAGGCGGGCACGGCCTCGGTGGGCGGCGTGAAAGATTCAGCCGGTCAGCTCAAGTCGCAACTGGCCGGCCTGAAGCCCTTGTTGTCGGAGCATGAGCCCTCGACAACCGAGATCCAGGCGCTGTTGGGCCTCATGGTCAAGGATGCCGAAAGTCGCACCGCGGGAAGCTACCTGCACGCGGCGCAGACCACCATGGCAGTCGCAGCGATCAGCAATGGCCGGCCCGGTAGTTCTTCAGCGGCGTGGGGAAAAGGCGTCGACGCCTTGTTCAAGGCCACGGATAGTGCTGCTGACTATGACCCGGCCGCTTTCAGGGCAGCGCTGAAGTCTCTCGCCACTCAGATCAGGCTGATTCAGTAGCTGCCGTCCGCAATGATGTTGTGTTCCCCGGCGCGGGGGGCGCTGTGATCTCTGACGTGCCCGAGGGTCTCAGGGTGTCGGCTTGGCCTCGGCCGGCACGTTGGCCGGCTTCTCATTGCTACCGTCGTCGTCGACATTGAGTTCAACGATCAGGCGGTTGCCGTTCTTTTTGGGCGCCTCGGCGGCAGCGTCTGACGTGGCATCGGCGGTCGGCGTGCTGGCAGACGGCGCGGCGGCAGCGGGGATCACCAGTTCGAGCGGCTCCTTGTTGCTGCGATCCAGGCCGGAAAACAGGCCCGCGAAGCGGCTGAAGAACCCTTTGTTGGTGGGCGGGTTCGACGCCGGGGTGGTAACCGGCAGTGCGGCTGGCGCGGTGGGGGTGGATTCGCCCTGCGGGCCGATGGGGGCAACGGCCAGCGTGACCTGGCCGGTCTGCGCCGCCAGCGTGCGGGCGGCGTCGGCGGCTTCGTCCTTGAGGCCGAGCTCGCGATAACTACGCTCCAGCGTCTTGAGCGCATCCATGGTGGCCGGTGCCCCCGGATACTGGGCGATGACCTGTTCCGCACGCTTGGCCGCAGCCAGCCAGGCGCCACGGCGGGTGTAGAAATCGACCACGTGCATCTCGTTGCTGGCCACGCGATTGCGCAGGTCCATCATCCGCGCCCGTGCATCTTCGTTGTAGCGCGAGTTGGGATACTTCTGAATCAGCAAAGAAAACTCGTCGTAGGCCTTACGCAAATTGCCGACGTCCTTCTTGGTCGGGTCCAGCGGCAGCGAATCGGTGAGGCCTTGGTCGCGCTCGGACTGAATCACGCCTTTCAGATACTGCACGTAGTCCGCACGTGGGTGTCTGGGGTGCTCGCGCAGAAAGCGATCTGCGGCGGTGATGGCCTCGTCGGGCTTGAAGTCGCGGTTCAGCACGTAGACTCGTTCGAGTTCGGCCTGTGTCGCATACTCTGTAAAGGGGTAGCGCTCAGACAGCAGGTCGTAGCGCAAGGTGGCTTCGGCGAAATCTGAGGATTCCAGTGCGCCGCGGGCGATTCGGTAAAGCTTGTCGGCTTCCAGCTTCAAGTCCTTGTCGCTCAGTACGGGCTTGCCGGCCGGGTTCTTTTCGTCCTTGGCGAAGGGGTTCTTCGGCCGATAGCCCGGCTCCTTCTTGGCGTCACTGCTGCACCCGGAGAGCCCGCCGGAAAGGGCAGCCACCGATACCAACAGGGCCACGCCCAGTCTCGAAGCCAAGGACACAGTCATCGCGCACGCACCATGCAGAGAAATGAAAATGAGTATAGCCCAGGCCTCGCAGAGGACCTGGACGCAGAGCTCGTAGAGACTGCGAGAGTGCCGGAAGAGTTCGATGGTCTGCGGCTGGACGCGGTGGCGGCGCAACTGTTCGATGCCTATTCGCGCGCCCGACTCAAGCAATGGATCGAGACCGATCGTCTGCGGCTGAACGGGGTGGTGTGCCGGTTGCCACGCCAGCTGGTGCGGATGGGGGACGTGCTGAGTCTCACTGCCGAGACGACGATCGAGGTCAGCCTCAAGCCGCAAGACATTGCGCTGGACGTGGTGTTTGCCGACAGTCACCTGGCGGTGATCAACAAGCCTGCCGGCCTAACCGTGCATCCTGGCGCGGGCATTCCGGATGGCACGCTGCAGAACGCGCTGCTGTATCGCTGGCCACACACGGCCGAAATCCCGAGGGCGGGCCTGGTGCATCGGCTCGACAAGGACACGACCGGCCTGATGGTGGTGGCCCTCTCGGCTGCGGCGCACACGCACCTCTCGGCCATGATGGCCTCGCGCGTGGTGCATCGGGAATACGACGCCCTGGTCAACGGCGCGCTGGTTTCGGGCGGCACCGTGGATGAGCCCATTGCCCGCCATCCGCGCGACCGCGTGAAAATGGCTGTGGTGATGGGGGGGCGCGAGGCCGTGACCCACTACCGGGTGGCCGAGCGCTTTGACTGGCACACCCTCCTCAGGGTGCAGCTCGAAACGGGTCGCACCCACCAGATCCGCGTGCACATGGCGCACCTGAAGTATCCCGTGGCGGGTGACCCGGTCTACGGCGGCGATGTGTTGCGCGCCCGCGGTTCCAGTGCTGCGCTGCGCAAAGCCGTCGGTGCGTTTCAGCGGCAGGCGCTACATGCGGCGGCGCTGAGCTTCGCACACCCCCTCAGCGGCGAGCCGCTGATGTTCACCGCCCCGCGACCGGCCGATTTCGAGAATCTGCTCGCGGTGTTGCGGCAGGAGCGCGCTGCGTGACCTCGCTGGAATGGCTCATTCCGGATTGGCCGGCACCGGCAAACGTGCGTGCCATGGTCTCCACGCGCCGTGGTGGCGTCAGCGTAGGACCCTACGACAGCCTCAATCTCGGCGACCATGTTGGTGACCTGCCGTCGGCCGTGGCTGAAAACCGCCGCCGCTTCGCGGAAGCTGCAGGCCTGGCGAGAGCGCCGCGATGGCTGCAGCAGGTGCATGGCTGCGGTGTGGTGAGCGACGAGGCGGAGGCAGGCAGCGCCGCCGATGCCTGCTGGACCGCCAAGGCCGATGTGCCTTGTGCGGTACTGACGGCGGACTGCCTACCGGTGCTGTTTGCCGATCTGGAGGGCGGCTGCGTCGCGGCGGCCCATGCCGGCTGGCGCGGCCTGGCAGCGGGGGTTCTGGAGGCAACCATCGCACAGATGCCCGTGCCGCCACGGCGACTGATTGCCTGGCTGGGCCCCGCCATCGGACCCAAGGCCTTTCAGGTCGGCGATGAGGTGCGCGCAGCCTTTGTGGGGCAGGCGGCAGAAGATGCGGCGGCCTTCGCGCCCGATGGCCAGCGCTGGCGGGCGGACCTGTTCGCACTGGCCAGAGGTCGCCTGGGGCGATGTGGTGTCGGGGCGGTTTACGGCGGCGATATCTGCACGGTCTCCGATGCAGGGCGCTTCTTTTCGCATCGCCGCGATGGTCTCAGCGGACGCTTCGCCAGCCTGATCCAGCGTGCGAAAAAATGAAGCTCTTTCGCGTTCGCAATTAAAGGTCGAGCGTGTAACATCCCATCGAGCACTGTCATCGCGAATGCTGTCGTCGCGGTGTCTGGCGAGGAGATCGTTGCCCGCGCGGCGACAAAAAACAGCAAACCTATAGACCATCAGGCCAGGGTGAAACTCATGATGAATCCGCAGTTGAAGACGCTGGCGGTTGCCGCCGCCATGTTGACGATGGCCGCAGCCAGCCCCTGGATTTTTGCCCAGGATGGCGAGACCCCGCCCGCAGAAGCCGCGGTCCCTGCGGACGGCGCGCCTGCTGAGGCCGCTGCCGTCGACGCTGCAGCCCCGGCCGAAGGTGGTGAAGCCGCGAGCGAAGAGCCCGCTGCCGCACCCGCAGCCCCGGTCAAGCCGCGCCCCTCCGAAATTCTGGCGCTCACCGCCAAGGGCCTGATGCTGGATGTGATCAACACCGGCAAGCACCTCATCGCGGTCGGCGATCGCGGCACGGTCATCGTCTCCAACAACGGGGCGGACTGGGCGCAGGTGCAGGTGCCGGTGCGCTCGCCGCTCACGGCCATCTCCTTTGCCGACCCGATGCACGGCTGGATCGTCGGACATGACGCCGTGATTCTCGCCACCACCGATGGCGGCAAGACCTGGGTAATGCAGAACTTCGCACCCGAGCTTGAAAAGCCCTTCCTCGACGTGATCGCACTCGACGCCAATAACGTGCTCGCCTTCGGTGCCTACGGCCTGCTGTTCAAGACCAGCGACGGTGGCACCACCTGGTCGGCGCTGGAAGCGCCGGAAATCCGCGCCGACGAACTGCATTTCAATGGCGCGGCCAAGCTCAACAACGGCAGTGTGCTGGCGGTGGGCGAGCAGGGCATGCTGGGGCTCTCCAGCGATGGCGGCACCACCTGGACCAAGCTCACGTCCCCGTACGACGGCTCCTACTACGGCGCGCTGCCGCTCGGTGATGCCGGTGCGGTGGTGTTCGGCCTGCGCGGCAACGCTTACAAGACCAACGATGTGCAGAACGGCCCCTGGACACAGATCAACACCGATACGGTGGCCTCGTTCTTCGGCGGTTCGGCGCTGCCGAACGGCGGCGTGGCGCTGGTCGGTCTGGCTGGCGCGGTGGTGACCCTCGATGCAGCCGACAAGCCAACCAAGTTGCGCGTGAAGGTGCGCGGCAAGGATGCGCTCGGCCGCGAACTCGACAAGGACGTCACCGGCAGTTTCTCGGCCGCGACGCCATTTGCCGGCGGGCTGCTGGTGGTGGGCGAGCAGGGCGTGCAGAGCCTCAAGCTCTGACGGCCGCCTAAGCCGCCGAATCCATTCGACAAGGCCGTAACCAGCGGTCGAACATCCAATTTTCACACCGGGAGAGTCACACCATGAGTGACGCACAACACATGAGCACGACCACGAAGATTCTTCGCGCGATCGAGCCAATCATCTATGCCAAGCGCTGGTTGACGATGGGTATCCTCATCGCGTTGACCGTGTTCTTTGCCGTGGTGGCCTCGGGCATCAAGCCCGATGCCGGCTACGACAAATCGATTCCGCTCAAGCACCCCTACATGCAGGTGCTCAAGCAGTACCAGGCTGATTTCGGCGGCGCCAACAATGTGCTGGTGGCCTTGATCCAGAAGGAAGGCAAGGGCGAGATCTACAACGCGGCCTTCCTCGCCTCACTCAAGCAGGCGACCGATGAAGTGTTCTTCCTCCCCGGGGTCGACCGCTCTCGCGTGTCTTCGCTGTTCACGCCGGATGTGCGTTTTGTCGAAGTGGTGGAGGGCGGGTTCAAGGGCGGCAACGTCATTCCGGCCGAATACGCGCCGACGCCGGAGATGTTCGCGCTGGTGAAGGGCAACACCCAGAAAGGCGGACATGTTGGCCGTTTCACGACCAAGGACCAGACCGGTGCGATGATCTTCAGCGAGTTGCTGGAGGTTGATCCGGTCTCTGGCGAGAAACTCGACTATGCCGCGGTGGCCGAAATCCTTGAAGACAAGGTGCGTGGGCGTTTCATGAGCCCCAAGAAGTATGTCTACAAGCTCAACGCTGATCTCTGCCAGACCCCGGAGGTGGTGACCCCCGCGCCGTCTGCCGATGCGACAGCGCCTGCCACGCCGAAGGAAACCTGCGTCAAGGCCGGCACGCAAGTTTGGGAGCGCTTTGGTCAGCCCACCGGGCTGGCTGCCCTCGTCGACAAGGGCAAGCCCATTACCTACAAATTCAAGCCCGAAGGCGAAGACAACGAAGTGGTGTTCTCGATCAAGAAGTCTCAGATGAGCTTCGAGATGATCGATAACCCGCAGTACAACCCTGATATCAACGTCCACATCCTGGGCTTCGCCAAGGTGGTGGGTGACATCATCGAAGAGCTGATTCCAGTGGTCGGGTTTTTCCTGCTCACGCTGGTGATGACGCAGCTTTTGCTGTGGGCCTACCTGGGCTCCTTCAAGCTGGCGCTGTTACCGCTGGTTTGCTCGATCACGGCCGTGGTGTGGGAGTTCGGCCTGCTCAAGCTTTTCGGCAAGGGTCTCGATCCGTTCGCCATCCTGGTGCCCTTCCTCATCCTGTCGATCTCGGTTTCGCATGGCGTGCAGTATTGCAACAGCTGGGTGGGCGAGATTTCAAACAACGGCCGCAACAGCTTTGACGCCTCGGTTGAAACCTGGCGCCGTCTGGCGGTTTACGGAACGATGGCGATCATCACGGGCGTCGTGGGCTTTGCGCTCATCGGTTTGATCCCGATCGACATCATCCGCGAGATGTCGCTCAACGCCTGCCTCGGCATGTTCGCCATCATCATCACCAACAAGATCATGATGCCGATCATGTTGACCTGGATCGACGTCGGCGACCCCAAGGAGTTCGCCAAGAAGCAGGAGCAGCGCGACTCGATCTTCGATCCGCTGTGGAGCTTGCTCAGCAACATGGTGCTGATCCGTCCCGCCGTCATCGCCATCCTGATCGCTGGCCTGCTGCTGGGCTGGAGCCTCTGGAAAGGCAAGGAGCTGCAGGTGGGCGATAGCCAGGCCGGCGTGCCCGAACTGTTGCCGGATTCCCGTTACAACAACGATACCGCGGCCGTCACGGCCAATTTCTCCATCGGCACCGACGTGATGAAGGTGATTGCCGAAACCGACCCCGAGGCCTGCGTGAAGTATTCGGTGATGGAGCAGATCGACCGCTTTGGCTGGCGCATGGACAATACCGAGGGCATCCAGTCCACTATCTCGCTGCCCTGGGCGGCGCGGCAGGTGAACATGGCGTTCTCCGAAGCCGCGCCCAAGTTCAAGGTGCTGCCGCAGAATCAGTTCACGATGGTGCAGGCGATCACGCCCATCCCCACCTCGTCCGGCCTCTTGAACAGCAACTGCTCGGCCATGGCTGTGTTCATCTTCACCAAGGACCACAAGGCCTCGACCCTGGAACGCATCGTGGAGGAGGTGGGTCGCTTCAACGAAGAGAACAGTGCCGAGTTCTACGAGACCAACACCGACGTCAATCCCGAGTATTGCGAGACCAAGGCCGTCGCTCGTCGCGCGGTCGGCAATGCGCGCGTCGGCCTGCAGCAGTACACCGAGAAGCTCAAGAAGAACAATCCTGGCATCGGCGACGAGGCCATCAATGCCGACGAGGGCTTCAAGCTGCGCAGCGCCGAGATCGACAGCACCAAGGCCACGCTGGCTGGCCTCGACAAGGCCTGCCCGGTGCACTTCGCGCTCGCTTCCGCCCAGGTGGGTGTGATGGCTGCCACCAACGAGGAAGTGCATCGGCTTGAAAAGCCCATTCTCTACATCGTTTATGCCGGCATCATCATCTGCGTGTTCCTGAGCTTCTTCGAGTGGCAGTCCATCGTTGCGATCATGCTGCCCCTGGCGTTGGTGAGCTGGATGGCCTACGCGGTGATGGCGGTGCTGGGTATCGGCATGAAGACGGCGACACTGCCGGTGGTGGCCCTGGCGGCCGGTGTCGGTGTGGACTATGGCATCTACATCTACGCGACGTTTGCCGACGCGCTGGCAGCTGGTTTCAAGCGTAAGGACGCCTATTTCAAGACGCTCAAGCTCACGGGCAAGGCGGTGGCTTTCACCGGTCTGACGCTCAGCTTCGGCGTCCTGACCTGGCTCTGGTCTGGCCTGCAGTTCCAGCGCGACATGGGCAAGCTGCTGGTGTTCATGTTCACCGCCAATATGTTCGGTGCGCTGCTGCTACTGCCGGCGATTGCGTCCTTCATCCTGAAGCCGAAGGAACTCAAGCCTGGCGAAGTGCCGGTGTTCAAGCCCCGCCACTAGGCGCGGCGAACCGGAGCGCTCGTGAAACTGCGCTTCGGTCACAGAGGCAGCGTTGCAAGAAGGCCCGGATTTCCGGGCCTTCTTGTTTTTGTGTCCATGCCTGAGCGGTCTGAGCCCATCGGCATGTTCTGGGATGGGGCCGCTGTCCGTGGCTGCCTGACCGGCCTGTCGACCGGGGCTCTCCCGGACCTCAGTCGCCGAGATGTTCAGGGCGCCGGTTCTCCGGGCACTCGACTGAAGTCAACTGCCGGGTGTCGAGATCGAGTGCGGTCAATCGCCCGCCCCAGACCGCGCCGGTATCGAGGCCCCACACCCGGTGCGCGGGCCAGTGCACGCGGCCCAGCGTGGACCAGTGCCCGAAAATGAGGTCCGGTTCGATTTCAGCCCGGCTGGATGTGGCAAACCAGGGCGTCAGGGGTTCCGGCTGGGTGCCTGGCGCGCCCTTGGCGCGGAACTCCAGGCCGCCGTCCGGCGTGCAGTAGCGCATGCGCGTGAAGGCATTGATGGCGAATCGCAGTTGTGCCGTGGCATCCAGGTTGTCGGACCAGCGGCGCGGTTCGTCGCCATACATGCTGGCGAGAAAGGCTTGGTGATCGCCGCCACGCAAAACAGCCTCCGCGGTGCGCGCGGCCTTGCGAGCCTGGGGCAAGGTCCAGCAGGGGGCAATGCCTGCATGGGCCATTACCCAGCCGCTGGCCTCGTGCAGTAGCGGCCGATGTCTGAGCCAGGCGAGAAGAGATTCGCAGTCGTCTGCTGCCAGCAGCGCGTCGAGGGTGTCCTGCCGGCCTGCGCGGCCGCCCGCAGCACGCGCCAGCAGGTGCAGGTCGTGATTGCCGAGCACGCAAGTGGCGCGCTCGCCGAGTGACATCACGAAGCGGAGCACCTGAAGCGAGTCCGGTCCGCGATTGACCAAGTCGCCGGCCAACCAGAGTTCGTCCCGCGCCGGGTCGAACCGCAGGGCCGTAAGCAGCCTTTGAAGGGCTTGATGGCAGCCCTGGACATCGCCGATGGCATAGCGGGACATGAGACGTTTTACCGACTGGTCAGTTGCTGTGGATGGTGTCGGAAAAATGCCGGATCAGCGGCGGCTTTTCGACGTTCAAGCGTCTTTGACTCCCGGCAAAGCAGTTGCATACTGTTTTTGCGCACCAAACAAAGGCGCATGGGCTTTGAACGGATTTAGGGCAACTCAACAAGGAGCAGATCATGGTTAAGCAAATTCTCAATTTCCTCAAGGATGAGGAAGGTGCGAGCGCAGTGGAATACGGTCTCATCATCGGCCTGATCGCCGTGGTGCTGGTGCTGGTGCTGGGCAACATCGGAACCGGCATGAACGGCTTGTTCGGCGAAGTCGAGACGGCTGTCACGCAGTAACCGTGCGACTGGAGGACGTCCTGACTGGCGCCCTTCTGCTGTGGGCCCTCGCAATCGCGGCCTGTGACTGGCGCTGGCGAAAGGTTCCGAACCTGCTGCTGCTTGCCCTGCTGGGCCCCGCTTTGGCGATACTGTGCTGGCGCGGGGCGGGGCTTCTGCAAGCCCCGGTCGCAGCCAGCCTGATCGGGTTGGTCGCGGGCTTCGGTCTGACGCTGCCGGGCTATGTGACCTCCAAGTTGGGTGCGGGGGATGTCAAGCTGTCGGCTGTGATCGGGTTCGTGCTGGGGTGGCCGTTGGCGGGTTCCTTTCTGCTGATCTCGGCCCTGATGCTGGGGGCCATGGCTTTCGCAGTGGTGTCTTTGCTCGGTATGCAGAACGCGCGTGAGGTGCGGATACCGGCTGCGGTGGCCTTGTCCGGCGGATTTGTTGCAGTGCTGGCGGCAGTACGTGGAGGTTGGTTATGAATACGAACAAACAGCACCCGATTCGCAGCAGCAAGGTCGGTCAACGCGGCGCGTCGGCCATCGAGTTCGTGTTTGTGTTCCCCCTGCTGTTCCTGCTGGTGTACGGGGTCATCGTCTACTCGTACGTCTATGTCATCCAGCAGTCGATTACCTACGGGGCTCAGCAGTCCGCCGAGGCTGCGGTTGCGGTCAATCCGATACCCGAGAGCACACTGGATGCACGCATCCAGACCCAGGTTCGCGCGGTGGCAGTGCAGTCTCTCAACTGGCTGCCGCCCGGCCAGCTCGCGCGCGTGACCGGCGCGGATGGCACCAAGGTGAAAGTCGATACGGCGGTGGTGCTCGGCGCAAACCAGGTGGGCGTCAAGGTCACGCTTGAGTTTGATCTCAAGTCAGACGCCTTCTCCCCCTTGTTCCCGACTCTGACGCTGCCATTTGTCGGCGATATCCCGCCATTGCCTGACCAGCTGCGAGCGCAGGCCATCGCCCGTATCTGAAGGGCATGCAACAATCCGGCTCAAGGATGAGCTGGTGCTAATCCAAACCAATATGGAGCTCGGATCGCATGAGCAGTACTGCCCTCAAAGTCGCCGCAGTGATCCTGGTGCTGCTCACCTTGATCCTCGCGGGCGTTGGGTTTTCGATGAGCCGCAACTATGCGGCCCGCACTGCCAAGGCCGAGGCTGAAGCGGCCCGCGCCGCAGAGGTCGCGCGTACCGCGCCGCAGACCTTGGCGGTGGTGGCTCTCAAGCCACTCGCCGCCTACAAGCCGATCGCACGCGACGACGTCGCGCTGGTGGCCGTTGCCGTTACGCCCACCGACTATTTCGCCAGCCTCGACGAAGTGGCTGCACGAGTCCCGCTGGTCGATATCGACGCCGGTGCGCCCGTAACCAAGCGCTATTTCAAGGAGGGCAACGTCCTTGCCCGAATCATCCCGGCGGGCCATCAGGCGCTGGCCGTGGAGGTGAACGAGATCGTTGCGGCCGGTGGCTTTGTGCGCCCTGGCGACAATGTGGATGTCATCGTGTACCTGCGCAGCGGCGCTGGTATAGCCGACGCGCAGGCCCGCGTGCTGCTCGAAAATGCCCGCGTGCTCGCCTACGAAGAGCGTGTGATCGAGCGGCCGCAGGGTTTGAAGGATGACGACAAGGCCAACAGCGAGGCGAAGCGGCGCATCCGGACCGCCGTACTCGCGGTACCGGAGAGTGAAACCACGCGCGTCGTGCTGGGTGTTGGCCTCGGCGAGGTGAGACTGGCCCTGCGCGGTCAGCAAACCGTGACCGGCGAGGAAACCAGCGGCGACACCACGCCGGGGGGCTTGCCGCTGTCGGATGCCGCCAAGGCAGACGCCGCCAACTACAAGACGCCGGACAAGGCCGTCACCGCCGAGCAAATCTCCCGGGTCAAGCTGCCGCCGGCATTGGTCAAGCCACCGCCGCCGCCGCGTGAAACCGTCGAAGTCATCCAAGGCAGCAAAATCGAAAAGGTGGAGCAATGAAGCACCTCCTCTCAGTCCTGTTGTTGGCGCTGGCCACAGGCACTTCCCTGGCGGCAGCCACGCTGCCGGACGACCGCGTGGTCGCCGTCGAGACCGGCGTGCACAAGCTGCTGCGGCAGCCGCAGCCTGTCAGCCGGGTGGCAGTAGGTGACCCCGCGATCGCGGAGGTCACGGTCATCAACCGCCGCGAGGTGTTGATCACGGGCAAGAAGAATGGTGTCACCAGCCTGCTGATCTGGCCCAAGTCGGGTACGGGCGACCAGCCGGTCGAATATCGCCTGAAGGTGGGCCCGGTGACCGACCCCCTCAAGGTGAAGATCACCGATCCGGAGCTGGCCAAGACCAAGGTGGACTCCAGCGGGGCACTGAGTGGCAGTGCGCCCAGCCTGATGGCACACCGGCGCGCCCAGCTTGGCGCGCAGGCTCAGGCGCAAGCGCTGGCGGGTAGCGCCGCGGCACCGAAGATTACGGACACCAGCAGCGTCGACCTTGAAACCCAGGTGATGACCGAGGTGAAAATCGTCGAGGTCAAGCGCAGCACCTTGCAGCAATATGGCCTCAACGTGCTGAAAAATACCGGCAACACCACGGCTGGCCTCACCACGCCGGGTTCACTCAACGGTCTCAATTTCACGCCCGGCCCCAACGCCGGCTTCAGCGGCACGCTGGCCTCGCCGATTGCCAATGCCTTCAACCTCGTGATCGGCAACCCCCGCGACGGCATCCTCGGCATCCTCAGTTTCCTGGAGCAGAAGGGGCTCGCCCGTACTTATGCCGAACCAACACTGACCGCGATGAGTGGCCAGACCGCGAGCTTTCTCGCCGGTGGCGAGTTTCCGGTCCCCGTCAGCCAGGGCGGTTCGACCGGTGGTATCACCATCCAGTACCGCGAGTTCGGTATCCGTCTCTCGCTCACGCCCACCGTGTTGTCGCGGGATCGCATCGGCCTCAAGGTGGCGCCGGAGGTGAGCGACCTCGATTTCTCAGCGGGTATCACCACCGCTGGCGTCACCGTGCCCGCACTCACGGTTCGTCGCACCGACACGACGGTGGAGCTCGGCGATGGCGAGAGCTTCGTGATTTCCGGCTTGGTCAGTTCGAGCCTGATCAACAACGCCAACAAGGTGCCCTGGCTGGCCGACATCCCGGTGCTGGGCGCGTTCTTCAAGAATCTCAGCGTCAATCGCACCGAGAAGGAGCTAGTGATGGTGGTGACGCCGCACCTGGTGCGTCCGCTCACGCGCGGCGGCCCGCGTCCGCCGCTGCCGGGTGCCGCCCTCGACAATTACCGCCCCGGTTTTGGGCAGCTGATGTTCGAGGAAACCGGCAAGTTCGACCAAAGCCAGTTCGGCTTTAGCAAGTAGTCCGCACCCCCAGACCCGTCCAAATCCAATGAGTGCGAAGTCACTGGCCTTTGTCATCGCGGATGATCCCGCCTATCTGCTGTGGCTGGAGTCGGCTCTGGGGAGCGGCATCAGCTTCACGCTCGCCCAGCCGCAGGACGCCAGCGAGCTGCTGCGTCGCCTTCAGCAGAGCGGTCGCTTCGACCTGCTGTTCTGCGAGTTCGAGGACTACAACGCCCCGGAGCGCGCCGCCTTGGTTGAAGCCGTGGTCGACCGAATACCGGATTTGCCGGTGGTTGCCATCGGTCCGAGTGAGAGCGCCTCGACGGTGCTCACCGCCATGCGCGCGGGCGTCCGTGATTTCTTTGTATTGAAGCGCGACGACACCAAGCTCGCCGCCCAGGTTGGCAAGCTACTGCGTCGCGCCGGCACGGCGAGTGCGGTGGCGGCCAGCAGCAGCGGGCAGGGCCGTGTCTACAGCGTGCTGGGGGCGCAACCCCATGAGAGTGTGGCGTTCCTCGCGACCCATCTGGCGCTGGCCGCTGCCGAGCGCGGTCACAAGAACGAGAAAGTCCTGCTGGTCGATGCTTCCATGCCCGCCGGTGCGGCGTCGATCTTCCTCAACCTGTCGCCCAGTTACAGCCTGCTTGATGCCGTGAACGATGTGCATCGCTGCGATGCCACGCTCATCGATACTGCCTTCACCAAGCATGGCGGCGGCCTGTACCTGCTGTCGTTGCCGGAAGAGGGGCTGGGGCGCCCACTGATTGCAGAGGATGACTTCGGCCGTCTCTTGCAGGTCTTCAAGAGTCTTTTCAGCACCATCATCGTGTCGCTCGACGGACAGGCCGGCACGCCGCTGCTGAGGGCGGCCATTGGCCAAAGCACGCGCACGCTGCTGCTCACCGACCAGTCGATCCTCAAATCGCGGCAGAGCAAGTATTTGTTGCGCGCCCTGCGGCTGGAGGACACGCCGCTCGACACCGCGTCACTGGTGGTCGACAACTACCGCCGCCGTCTCGGCCTGGAGCCGCAGAATCTGGCGGAGCTATTCGACCTGCCGCTGTTGGCCACGCTCACCTCCGATGGTGTGAGCCGTATCCAGGCCATGAACTCCGGCGAGTCGATGTTCGCGCTCGCCCCCAAAGACCCGTACTGCGATGGCGTGCGTCGCCTGCTCTCGTCGCTCGTGACCGGAGAGACTGTGGCGGTCGAGGCCAAGAGCGATGGTCTGCTGAGCCGGTTTTTCCGCTAAGGACTGCCGATGAACGCCGCTGCCGCCGCCGACCCGCTGCTGCGTTTTCGCCTGAGCGACCAGTACCAAACGCTCAAATCCAATCTGCATCGTTTTCTCATCCAGCAGATCGAGGAGCGCAATCTCGACATCAGTCATTGGGATGACGACAAGCTCGACCGTTTCGTCCGCGAGCAGGTCAAGCGTTATGTGGTGGACAACCGCCTGCCGGTGAACCAGCGCGAGTCCGAAGCCCTGGCTGCGGATGCGCGTCACGAGTTGACCGGGTTCGGCCCCATCCAGCACCTGGTGGACGACCCGACGGTGAATGACATCGTCGTCAACGGGCCCGCTGCCGTGTTCGTGGAGCGCAACGGAGTGCTGGGCAGCGCGCCGGTGCGCTTCAACGACGACGCCCACGTCATCCGCGTGATCCAGCGCATTCTCGCGCCCATCGGTCGCCGTGTGGACGAGTCGACACCCATGGTCGATGCGCGACTGCCCGATGGTTCGCGCGTCAACGCAATCATCCCGCCCATCGCGCTCAACGGCCCCTGCCTCTCCATCCGCAAGTTCCGCGCAACCGCGCTGACGGCGGAGGACCTGCTGCGCTACGACAGCATCAGTCAGGCGGAAATCGACTATCTGAAGTCCCGCGTCGTCGGCCGCACCAATCTCGTCGTTGTTGGCGGTACCGGCAGCGGCAAGACCACCTTCCTGAATCTCATCAGTCAGTGGATTCCAGACGGGGAACGCGTCATCACTGTCGAGGATGCGGCCGAGCTGCGGCTCGAGAACTCGCACGTCGTCCGGCTCGAAACCCGTCCGCCCAATCTCGAAGGCCAGCGAGCGATCAATGCCCGCGACCTCGTGCGCAATGCCCTGCGCATGCGGCCGGACCGGATCATCGTCGGCGAGGTGCGTGGCGATGAGGTGCTGGACATGCTGCAGGCCATGAACACCGGCCATGACGGCTCCATGACCACGCTGCACGCCAACTCCACCAAGGACGCGATCAGCCGCATGGAGTTGCTGGCGGGCTTCGCCGGCTTCAATGGCAGTGAGCTGACCTTCCGAGGCCAGATCGCGTCGTCAATCCACCTTTTCGTTCATGTTGCCCGCCTCGCCAGCGGCGAGCGCAAGCTGATGGCGATCACCGAGGTCGCGGGTATCAATGGCGTCGACCTGAAATTGCGCGACCTATTCCGCTACGACCCGGTGACGCGTCAGCGGCACGATCTGCGAGAAGCTGCATGACCGGCCCGATCTTTGTGGTCTTCGTGATCGCCCTGTTGCTCGCTGCGGTGGCTTCGATACTGCTGTTGCGAGCGCAGTCCAACGCCCGCAAGGCCGAGATGGCGCTGCGGTTGCGGGTGCTGGGCGACGACGCTGATAGCCATCTGCTGGGCCGGGCCAAGCCCATCAACAATCCCGTCTTGCGGGTGGTCACCGACCTGCTCACGCGCGCGGGCATTGAGCTGGAGCCCGAGCGGGTTGGCACGGGCCTGCTCATCGCCGCCGCGGCCGCGCCCGTGCTGCTCATCCTGCTCGGCGCGCTGGCCGGCATGCTGGCCATTGGCCTCGCCATCGTCACCGTCTTTGGCGTGCTGTCCCGCAACGCCAACCGTCGCCGCGCCAAGATCGTCGAGCAGCTGCCCGGTTTTCTCGAAAGCGTGATGCGCGTGCTTTCGGCCGGCAACACGCTGGAGGAATCGCTGGGTGCCGCCGCCCGCGACAGCCCCGACCCGATCCGTCCGCTGTTCATCAGTATTGGTCGGCAGGTGCGGCTGGGTGCGCCGGTGGAACTGGTGCTGGCAGAGGCCGGCGAAGTGCATCGCCTGCGCGATCTCAAGGTGATGGCGCTCGCAGCAGCCATCAACCGCAAGTATGGCGGCTCGCTCCGGCAGGTCTTGAAGAGCCTGATCAGCACCATCCGCAGCCGCGATTCCGCCGCCCGTGAACTGCGTGCGCTGACGGCGGAAACCCGCTTTTCGGCCATGGTGCTAGCCGTGATCCCCGTGACGCTGTCGCTCTACATCTTCACCAAGAACAAGGGCTACTACGAAGGCATGTGGGCCGACCCGAGCGGCCGCTGGTTTCTGATCGCCTCGGTGCTGATGCAGATCGGTGGTGTGGCGGTGCTGTGGCGCATGATGAACTCCACAGGGGATCCAGATGCCTGATCTCCGTCGCGTCGAGAATGCATTCGCCAGGCGTTCGCGCGTCCGTCGCCCTGTGGCCTGTGAGATGAAGGCATGAGCGGCGGCCTGTTTGCAGTCGTCATTGCTGCGGCCGTGGTGCTGGCCGGTGCCGCGCTGATCCTGCTCGCTTATCTGGGCATGCGGGCGCAGCAGGATCGTCGCCTGCAGCGCCGCGTGGTCGGAGAGCAGGTGATTCAGGACGAGTTCTCCGGCGAACGTGGCGATGCCATGAAGCTTCTCGCCCGTGGCGGCCAGCGCATCGAGAAACTGGCTGAAGAAGAGGGCGAAACCGACCGCCTGCTGTCGCAGGCCGGCTGGCGTGGCCCGCAGGCAAGGCTACTGTTCTACGCCTTCCGGGGCGGCATGCTGGTGCTGGCGGTGCTGCTGGCCGCGCTGCTGTGGGCCTTTGGCGAGGGTTTCAAGCCCGGGGTGCTGCCGTTGTATGCCTTCGCACTGCTGGCCCTGGGTTTTCTGGTGCCGATCTGGGTGTTGCGTGGTGCGGCGACTCGTCGTGCCGCACGCATGTCGCGGGAGGTGCCCTTGTTCATCCACCTGCTCGTGCTGCTGTTCGAGGCGGGCCTCTCCACCCGGCAGGCGTTTGCCAGCCTCGTGCGCGAGGGCCGCGGCGTGCTGCCGGAGCTGGGTCGCGAGTTCGAGGCCGTGCTGCGCCAGCTCGAAGCCGGTGGTGACATTGCCGACGTGCTGCGCAATCTCGGCAGCTCGCTCAACGTGCCAGACCTCGAAGGCGTTCTGGGCGTACTGCGCCAGGTGGACAAGTACGGTGGTGAAATTCGCGAACCGCTGATGGAAGCATTGGCCGTGCTCGAAGAGCGTCGCGGCCTCGACATGCGCGAAAAGGTCAATCTCGTCTCCGGCCGCATGACGGTGGTGATGGTGCTGTTCTTCTTTCCGGCACTGCTCATTTTCGTGGCCGGGCCGGCGGTGGTTTCGATCCTGAGGGCGATGGCGGATGTGGCGGCCAAGTAATGCGGCCTGCTCCACGGCGCGGTTTTGCGCGACGGCTTTCCGGCACGGCCGGATCGCCTTGCCGTTCGTCGCAGCGGCGACCTCGCTCGTCGGCTGCGCGGGGCTGGGTCAGCCTGCCAAGAATGGCCCCGAGGTATCGGCGGCGAGCGAATCGGCGCTGTATCTCGATGCCGTCCGGGCACTGATCGGGCAGGGGCAGTACTACGCCGCCATCGCCCACATCCAGGAAGACCGCCGCACCTTGGGCGACACGCCCGAGCTTCGCCTGCTGGAGGCCGAGGCTCGCCGCAACCTCAAGCAGAACCGCACTGCCGAGTCGCTGTACCAGAGTGTGCTGCGTAGCAGCGCAACCAGCCCCTTGGCCGGAAAAGCCCATCACGGCTTGGGTTTGCTGTATGCCGACTACGACCTGACCGCCTCGCTGCGCGAGCTGCGCGAGGCCACCCGCCTGCGGCCGACGGATGCCGCCATCCGCAGCGACACCGGTTTTGCGCTGATGCAGGCGCGCCGTTTTGGCGAAGCGCGCACCGAACTGGCCACGGCCAGCGAGCTGGCGCCAGACAACATTGCCGCCCGCAACAATCTGCTGATCCTGCTCTTCGTGCAGGGCGACGAGGCGGCTGCGGCACGCCTGGCGGCGCAGGCCCAGGTCGATTCCACCTTGCTTGCACGACTCAAGGCCCAGGCGCAGAGTTTCAAGACCGTCAAGCCACCCACTGTGCGCACCCCCTAGCGCACGATCACCCGACGAGGTTTGCCATGAACACCATCCGCCTTTGCAGTGCCCTCTCGCTCGCCCTGCTTGCATCCCTGCCGTTTGCCGTTTCGGCGGCCGAGCCGACCCAGCCGCTGGGTGCCGAGGCCGAGGCCTGGATGAAGCTGCAAGCCGGCGGCCAGCAGGCCTCGAAGACCGCCCGGCCGATGCCGGCAGAAATTGCCGACAACGTCTATCAACGCTACGTCGATAGCTTCAAGCTGCCGATCCCGGCGGAGTTCAAGCGGCAGTCGACCAGCGAATCGAACAATGGCTCTGGCCAATAGGCTGAGTTCGCCGCGCGGGCAGCGAGGGGCGGCCGCGATCTTTGCGGCGCTCTCGCTAGTAGCTTTGCTCTCGGCGCTGGCGCTCGCCATCGATGTCGGCCGCCTCTACAACGCCCATCGGGATCTGCAAAGGCTGGCCGATCTGGCTGCAGTCGACGGGGCCCGCGTGCGCAGTCAGTGTCTGGGCAGTGCTGGTATCGATGAAGTGACCGCCGAGGTCAACGCCAGCCTTGCGCGCAATGGCGTGCCCGATACCGCTACCAAGCTGACGCTGCTCGGCAAACGGCAGTCCATACCGGGTGGCTTGGATTACTTCCAGCCCGCGACGGCCACCGGGCCAGCCGATTCGGTGCAAGTCACGCTCAGCCAGACGAGCCCTGCGCGCATCCTGCCGCTCTTCTCGTCAGAAGCCGGCGGCACCATCACGGCGAGGGCCGCGGCGCAAGCGGAGTGGACGGCATCGGCCGAGGTCCAGCCGGACCCGGCGCGCCTCGCGACCAGCAACTTTCTGCCGCAGTTCTACGGCAGCGCCCTGCGGGCCGGCCTGGGCTCGGGCGGCGGCGGCTTTCTGGGCGGGCTTGACGCGACGGTCGCGGTGGGTGACCTGGTCGAGGTCAATGCAGGCGGCCAGCTGCCCGCCATCACGACGCCCGTCGATGTGCTGGGCCTGCTCTCCAGCCTGGAATCCGCGCTCAACGCCACCGGCGATGCAGCCGCGGCCGAGCTGGTCGGCAGCTTTTCGGACGCCGTCGCCATCGGCCGCCCCGGTGCCACCGTGGTGCCGGCGGAGGTGCTGGGCCTGCCCTTGCAGGGCGGCTACGACAGCGCCACCGCCTCGGTGGGCAGCGTGCTTGGTTCCATTGCCGGCAGCCTGTCCCAGGGCGATGTGATTGCCCTGCCCAACCTCTGCGGCCTGCTGCCGCTCGACCAGCTACCCACCGCGCAGCTCTTGCCAGCGCTCTGCGACAGCACGGTGGAGTTGAGCATCCCGCAGCCCAGCCGCCCCGCCACCTTCAACTCGCTGACGCAGATCGACGTCAACAACGACGACAATGCCGCGACGACGGCGGGCGGGCTGCTGCGCGTGCGCATCAAGCTGGTGAATCCGCTCAATGGCCAGCGTATCTCCCTGCCACTGGAAGCCAGTATTGATCCCGGACAGGCCAGCGTGACCGAACTCTCCTGTGCCCGCCTGGGACAGGACCAGCACATCGCGACCGTACTCGCGAATGGCCCGGCCGCGACCTTCACGCTGGGCGAATCCAACCGGTTCGATGCAGCCTTTGGCTCGCGGGACGTGGACCTCACCGGCGTGCTGGATGATGTCGTGCCCACCCGGCTCATCACGGCCAGCGTCGGCGATGTGCTGAGCAGTGCCGGTCTCGGGGCGCTGGTGTCCAACCCGCTGTTCGCGGGCTTTCTCGGCCAGCCGGTGACGGTCAGCGTGCTGATAAACCCGATCGAGATTGGCGATGGTCGAACCGAGGAGTTGTGCATGCAGGGCCCGCCCTACAACGTGGCGGAGCAGTGCAATGGCCAGCCGGCCCGGCTGGGCGGTGTCAGTTCGGAGGAAGCCGTGACCCGCCTCCGCGACGCGCTGGGCAGCGTGCAGCTCAGCGTGCGGCTGCCTTCGGGGCTGCCTCTCGGCCTGTCTGGGCCGCTGCAAGGGGCGGTCAACGATCTCACAGCTGGACTGAGCGAGCAGTTGCAATCGGCGCTGCAGCTGCTGGCCCCGCAGCTGGTCCCCATCCTGCAATCCGCCAACCTGGCCATCGGTGACTCCAACGTCTACCTGACCGATATCACCACCGCGCCGCCGAAGGTTTACGCGCAGTAGACCGCGCTCCGGTTAAGCTGGCGCCAAATCGTCGCAAAGGATTCGGACAGCGATGCGGGGAATCTGGGAGGACTTGAAGCAATCGCGCGATACGACGCTGCGGCTTGCCGTGGGCCTCGCCGCATTCTGCGCGTTGGCGGCGCTCGCACTGTCCCTGCGGGCACTGGGCTCGGCGGGCGATCTGCAGGTGCGCCTCGACCGCAGTTACGCGCTGGACGCTGCCCAGCAGCGTCTGCTCGCCAGTCTGGGCCAGCACGACAGCGGGCGAATCGAACAAGGCCTGGATGCGCTGCTCAAGCAGTCCGAATTCGCGTTTCGATACCTCGCCGTACGCGACACCGATGGTTCGGTGCTGGCGGCGCGTGGCCGGTATGAGTCGCTGAACCGCAACGGCAGTCTGAGTCCCGTCGTGCGCAGCCGACTCCGCGCCACGCTCTACACGCTGTTCGGCGAGACGGGCTTGCTGACCCTGCGCGACGGCGACCGCACCGTGGGCTCGCTGGAATACGCCATTGGTTCGCCGGACGCGCGCCTGGTGCGCGATGAGGCCGTGGACCGGTTGCGCACGACGGGCTGGGTCGGCGGCAGCCTGGCCCTGATGTTTTCCGCGGCGGTGCTGCTGCTACTACGCGCCGCCCTGAGAGCGGCGAGTACAAGTGCGGCCATACAGGCCCGCAGCCCCGCGCCGACGGTGAGAGTGGCGCCCACGGCAGGGCCCGTGGATGACGCAGCGCTGCCTGCGGCACTCGATCGCTTGCAGGTGGGGGTGCTCGATCTCGATGGCGAGTTGCGCGTGCGCTTGCTCAACGACACCGCCGCAGCCCTCACCGGCTGGAGTCCACAGGATGCTCGCGGCCAATTGATCTACACGGTGTTTCACGCCCGTGACGAAACCGGTGCGCCCATTGTCAGTCCGGGCGAGCGCTGTGTCCGCGAAAATCTCGTGCAGTCGACGATGGAGTTGCGACTGCGTCCCCGCGGCGGTGCAGGCCCCGATGCGATGGTGGAAGCCCGCGCCGTCCTCGTCGAAGGGTCCAGTGGCGGCGCGCGCATGGTGTTCCACGATATCTCCAGCCGGATCAGCGAGCGCGACAAGCTGCGCGCGCAGGCACGCATGGCCGAGGGCGTGATCGACCACCTGCTCGAAGCGGTACTCACCACCGACACCGCCGGCGTATTGAAGTCGGCCAATACCCGTGCGCTACGCATGTTCGGCTACAGCCAGGACGAGATGCAGCGCATGACGGTCGCCCGCCTGCTGCCGGTACCCTTCATGAACACGCCGGGCCTCAAGCTCACCGACTACATGCCGGGCGGGCAAGCCCGCATGCCCAAGCTGGCGGGCTGGCGCAAGGACGCCACCACCTTCCCGGCCGAGCTGGTGGTGGAGCCGATGCGGATCGGCGGCGAGGAGCGTCTGGTGGTGATCATCCGCGACATCACGGAGCAGATGCGCAGCCAGAGCCTCGCCCAGCGTCTGGGCCGGTTGCTGGATGGCGCGAGCGAAGAGGTCTACATCTTTGATGCGCAATCGCTCTACTTCACCGAGGTGAACAAGGGCGCGCGCAAGAACCTGGGCCTCAAGCCCGACCAGCTCGCGCGCATGAGCCTCGCCAGCATCGCCACCGATCTGGAGCCGGTGATGTTGCAGAGCTATCTCGCCCGCCTGCGCGGTGGCGAGGCCGAGCACGTCACCTACAAGGCCAATCATCGCCGCAGTGATGGCAGTACGTATCCGGTGGAAGTGCGGCTTTCGTTTTCACGGGATGAAGAGCCACCGGTGTTCATGGCCATTGCACTGGATATCACCGAGCGCGAAGCCGCCGAGAAGCGCATGCGCCAGCTCGCGCATTACGACGCGCTCACCAACCTGCCCAACCGCACGCTGCTGTTCGACCGCCTGAAGCAGGCCATGCATGTTGCCTCCCGCGGCAGCCGCCAGCTCGCCGTGCTGTTCATGGATCTCGACGGCTTCAAGCCCATCAATGATGCCCATGGCCACGAGGCTGGCGATGCCGTGTTGCAGGCCGTTGCCGACCGCCTCAACGCGGGGCTCCGCGCAGCCGATACGGTGGCGCGCTTCGGCGGTGACGAGTTTGTGGTGCTGGCACTCGGTATCCGCGATGTGGAGGACGCTCGAGTGCTCGCCGGCAAGATCCACGAACTGTTCAAGGTGCCGTTCGACGTTCGTGGTCAGAAGGTGCCGCTCTCCACCAGCATCGGCATCACGCTGAGCCCCGCCGATGGTTCGGATGCCGAGGGCCTGCTGCGCCACGCGGACGCGGCAATGTATGCGGCCAAGCAGACAGGACGCGGCCGCACGCAGGTTTTCGCCCTGCAGAATCTCGACCGCACCGAGGTCCGTCCCAAGCCGCAGCAGGCGGATCTGGCGCGGGAAATCCATGCCGGGCTCACCACCAGCCAGTTCCAGCTGTTGCTGCTGCCGGTACTCAGCGCCTCGGGTGAGGTGGCTGCCGCACTGACCGACTTCTACTGGCAGCACCCGGAACTGGGCCGCGTCGACAGCCGCGACACCTTGCTGGCCGCGCGCCGTGCCGGCCTCAACGCCGAGATCGAAAACTGGATGCTGCGCGAGTGCGCAAACCAGTATCGGCAAAGCCAGCAGCTGGGTTTGACGGCGCTGCCGATCCTGCTCCCGATGACGGGCCGGCAATGGCGCGACCCGGAGTTTCCGGAACGGCTGCGCGCCACCATGGAGGCCGTGGGGGCGCCGCTGCGGCTGCTGATTCCGCTCATCGAAGGTGGAGACTGGCTCGACGCCGCCGGTGCCGTGCAGATGCTCTGGCCGCAGCTGATGCAACTGGGGCTGCGCATTGCGGTGCGCAATCCTGATCTGAGTACCCCGCTGGATGGCATTGGCCTGGTGTTGCTGCCCCTGCTGGGCGACTCACCGAACGACGAAACCCAGACCTTCGGCCAGATTCGCCGCTATCAGTCACAGGGATTGGAACAGCCGGTGCTGCTCGAAGGCGTGGTCAACACCGCGCAGTGGGAGCGGCTACGAAAGTCCGGCGCACGCCATGGGTGCGGCAATGGCTTGCAGGCCGCACTCACTCCGCTGGAGTTCGCGGCCTGGGTCGGGCCACGTGAGGTTCGCGCGCTGTAAGCCGCGCCGTTCAGCCGCCGCGGCGCAACACTTCCGCCGTCAGGCGACCAAAGGCTTCGGGCGGCAGCGTTTCAGCCCTGGCCTGTGGATCCACTCCGGCGGCGCGAATGCCATCGGCATCCAGCAGGGTTTTCAGGGCGTTGCTCAGGGTCTTGCGGCGCTGTGCAAAGGCGACGGCCACCACGCGATCAAACGCGGCCAGGTCCGGTAGCGGAAATGAGGGTGCGCGCGGCGTGACCCGCACCACGGCCGAATCGACCTTTGGTGGCGGGTCGAAGCTGTGGGGCCCGACCGGGAACAGGTTCTGGCAATCCGCGCGTGCGGCGAGGGTCACGGTGAGGCGGCCATAGTGGTTGTCGTCGGGTGCGGCGCACATGCGGTCGACCACTTCCTTCTGCAGCATGAAGTGCATGTCCTGCACGGCCGCCGTGTATTCCAGCAGGTGGAACAACAGGGGCGTCGAGATGTTGTAGGGCAGGTTGCCGACCAGACGCAGCCTGCCGCCCGCGGGCATCAGGCGGCGGTAGTCCACCTGCAGTGCATCGGCCTCGATGACGGTCAGCCGGTCGAGATGGCTGCCGATGGCGCGCTTCAGATGCGGCAACACGTCGCGATCCAGTTCGACCACGGTGAGCTTTGGCACGCGGGCGATCAGTGGCACGGTGAGCGCACCCAGGCCAGGGCCGATTTCCACCAGCGTGTCGTCCGCCTGCGGGTCGACGGCGCGCAGGATGCGGTCGATGACGTTGGCATCGTGCAGAAAATGCTGGCCAAACTGCTTCTTGGCGCGGTGGGCCTGGCTCATGGAGTCTTCCGGCGGCGGATGAGGTCGAGTGCGGCTTCGACGGCGGCATGCAGGGAGCCCACATCGGCCTTGCCGGTGCCTGCGAGGTCCAGCGCCACGCCATGATCGACGCTGGTGCGGATGATCGGCAGGCCCAGCGTGATGTTGACGGCACTGCCAAAACCGACGTGCTTGAGCACCGGCAGACCCTGGTCGTGATACATCGCCAGCACCGCATCGCCGCGTGCGAGCACCTTCGGCGTGAACAGCGTATCGGCGGGCAGCGGGCCTTCCAGCGCCATGCCTTCGGCGCGCAGGGCGCTGAGCACCGGTTCGATCACTTCGATCTCCTCGCGCCCCAGGTGGCCGCCTTCGCCCGCGTGCGGGTTGAGGCCGGTGACCAGGATGCGCGGCTTCTCCAGGCCAAACTTGGTGACGAGGTCGGCATGTAGCACCCGCAGCGTGTTGGTGAGGCTGGTGATGGTGATGGCGGCCGGCACCTCGGCGAGCGGCAGGTGCGTGGTGGCCAGCGCCACCCGCAGCGAGCCCGCGGCTAGCAGCATCACGGGCAGCGCGGCACCCGTGAGCTCAGCCAGATACTCGGTGTGGCCGGTGAAATGGGCATGCGCCGCTGCATCGTTGATCACACCCTTGTGGATCGGCCCGGTGACCAGTGCATCTGCCAATCCGGCGGCACAGGCCACCGTCGCGCGACGCAACGTTTCGAGCACATAGGCCGCGTTGCGGAGGTCGAGCTGGCCCGGCACGGTGGCGGCGGCGAGCGAGACCGGCCAGACGGTCAGCGTGCCTGCGGGACTGGCTTGCGTGGCGGCGGTTTCGTCGGCAAGCCGCAGCGCCAGCGGCAGGCCCAGTGCAAGGGCCGCGTCGCGCAGCAACTGCGGATCGCAGACCGCCACCAGTTCACAATCGGCGGGCGGCACCTGCGCCAGCCGCGCCAGCAGTTCCGGGCCGATGCCTGCCGGTTCGCCGGGTGTGATCAGCAGGCGGCGCGGCGCAGCTGCGATCACGAAACCTTGGGCGCGTCCGCAGCCGGGCTGGCTGGCGCAGCGTCTGGCTCTACCACCTTGCCATTGCTGCCACGCATTTCCACGTAGGCCTCGTCGCGTAGACGACGCAGCCAGGTGTCGTAGTCCTCGGCGGCCTTGCGCTGGCCGATGGCGGCGCGGGCCTTGGCGCGGCGCGAATCGACGCTGATATCGCGCGTGCGGCGCTCGTTGACGCGGGCGATGTGCCAGCCGAACTGGGTGGTGAAGGGTGCCGATATCTCGCCGGGCTTCAACTGGTCGAGCTTGATCTGGAACTCGGGTGCGAACACGCCCGGCGGCTGGAAACCCAGGTCGCCACCGGCGTTCTTGGAGCCCGGATCGTCCGAGAACTCCTTGGCCAGCTTGTCGAAATCTTCGCCGTCCTTCAGGCGCTTTTCGAGATCGCGGGCCTGAGCCAGGGTGGCGGCTTCGTCACGGATGGCATTGGCCTGCAACAGGATGTGCTGGGCCTTGGTCTCGGTGACGCTCTGCGCCTCTCCGCCGCCGCGCTTCTCGGTGACCTTGATGACGTGGTAGCCAGCACCCGACTCCAGCACATTGCTGATC
>Ga0255091_1000072_pt1 | contig 46022 bp, 49 predicted proteins | sample Colum_Yuk_RepB_8_2_FD_188439 | JGI IMG/M metagenome (GOLD analysis project Ga0255091, IMG submission 188439) | Freshwater microbial communities from Columbia River, Oregon, United States - Colum_Yuk_RepB_8d | ecosystem: Environmental > Aquatic > Freshwater > River | place: USA: Oregon... | reverse complement strand
CGACAGCGGTCGAGATTCTGCCGCCATCGTCGCCTCTAGCGCCGATGACACCGGAGCAGATCCAGGCGGAGGCAGCTTCGGCGGCAGCGGCGCAGGCAACAGCTGAGGCCCTGCTGGCCGCGCAGCAAGCCCAAATCGCGCCACCGACACCGTCCTCGCCCACCAGCCAGTTGGCAGAGCCGCAACCTTCCGAAGGCTGGCAGGCCGTGCAGAACGTGATCCGGTTCAACCCCGAGAACTACGTGCGGCACTGCGTGGCGAAAGGCATCCAGTCAGCTCAGGAATTGGGCGGCATCAGTCCCGGATCGACCGCGTCGACCGATTTCGAACCGGGCTGCCGGCAAGAGCTCGCCGACCTGCAGCACTGCATGACCCTCGACGTGGCGGCCAGCGAGCAGTGCTACGGCGACCGCCTTCAGGACAAGGAGTAGCGCGGTCGCGCTCCTCCTCCTCTTCTCTCAACTCATCCACTTCTCATCACATCCACAGGAGACCCTCGTGTCCGATCCCACACAGCTTCCCAATACCCCCGAAAGCCCTAAGCCCGACATTGGCACCTATGCAGCTTTCGCCTATGGCATGGTCGCCCTCGGCTTCACCGTCTACGGCACTTTCTGGGGCGAGATGCATGCCCGCGGCTTTTTCTACAACCTGGGCCGTGGCCTCGTCTGGCCGTTCACTGCGTTTCCGGTGCTGGGCAAGATCGTCGGCGGCATCCTGGCTGTGGTGTTCGTCATCTGGATCATGTCCTCCAGCAACAGCAAGTCGACCGACTAGGCCTGGGAGGCATTTATGGCCTGGGGCAAGATCATTGGCGGCACGCTGGGTGCGCTGCTGGGTGGTCCCATTGGCGCTGGCGTTGGGCTAGCAATTGGTGCTGGCGTAGATGAATCAGACGACGACCAGGATGGGGATAGCCAGCACTCCCCGTCGCTGATGCTGGAGCAGAACGGCAACGTGCTGCGGGTGACAGTCGCTGGCCGGCTACCTCCACAAGCCGACGGCGCGATGGTTCGGATCGAGCACCACGGTGAGTTCGTCAAAGCGTTCGTTCCGCTGTTCGCAGACGACGACGAAGACTTTGCTTTTGCTCGGCCGATTACCAATCAGAGCTTGTCGGTTGATATTCCGCTGTATGTCCTCTCCATCACCCGACATGAACGATGCACGATCGGCGTATTGGTCGGCGTCTTCGACGGTGAAGAACAGTTGGGCGTTTTGGCGGCATCGATACCGTTGACCATCGGAATGCAGCCTTGGCGAATCATCGACTGGATGGTCCCGGCGGTGGATGTGTTGTGCCACTACGCCTTGCGGTCGGGTCGATGGACGCCGGCGAAGATCCAGCGCATCAAGGCGACCTTCGGCGAGTTGTTCGAACAAAAGGGGGAAGAAGCGGAGGCATTGAAGGAACGTCTGAAACTTTCACAACGTCCGCCGCTAGCCGCGAGTATCGAGAGCTATCACAGACGCTTCGGCGAACCTGAGCTGTCGATGTTGCTTCTGGCCTGTGTGGCAGATCTGCTGCGAATGTCTGCTGCCACGAACAATCGGGTTGCAGACGATGTGGAATCTCTCGGACGACAGCTTGGCTTGGATGCGGATCAGATTCAGGAGGCACTGGATTTCGGGGAGTCCGATGCCGACAGATCTAAACAGTCCTCCGGTGATGCGCACTGGGCTTGCGGGATTCTGGGTATCGCAGTCGGATCGAATGCTGACGCCATTCAGCTGGCCTGGAGGAAGAAGATCAGCGAGCTGCACCCGGACAAGTACACAAGTCTCCCGGATGTGGTGCAAACCCTGATCAAGGAAAAGGCACAGGAACTGAACCGAGCAAGGGACATCCTGCTCAGCCAGTGAGCGTCGTTGCCAGGATACGAAACACGCCGTAACCCACGCCGTATCGCAGTAATCAAGGCTCGACCCCGCTCTCGCGGGGTCGAGCCTTTTTCGTTGGATCACCGTTGTCCCGAGTCCCTCGCCCGGATGGGACTTCGACATACCGGCTGTACTCAAACACAGGAGAAGACCTATGAACGTCACCAACCCCAGCATCACCAGCATCACCAGCAGCAAAGACTTGAGCGACTACCACGCTGAAGAGCGTGAAACACTTAACTCCGAATCAGCAGTCCGCACCGAGTTACTAGCAGCCGGGGTCAGGACGGTTTTCGCCGACTACGATGGCGTCGGCGACAGTGGTCAAATCGAGAACGTTAGCTACCACGACGGATCTGATCCTTCCGAACCGGTCAGTGTCGGCCCGCAGATCAACGACCGTGTCGAAGCCCTTCTATATGCGCTGCTCTACATGCGTCACGGCGGCTGGGAGAACAACGATGGAGCTTTCGGCTCCTTCAACTGGGACCTAGTCGATGGAACCATCGAGCACGAGCACAACGATCGCTTTACCGATTACGACCACAGCTGGCATGAGGGGTTTGAAGTGCCGTCGGGGAGCCAGCCATGACACACCCCTGTTTCCATGCGCGGACGTCAGTAAAACGCTGGGGTGGTGAGGAGAAGGACTACCTCGCCATCCATGACTGGCTCGACAGCAGCAAAAGCGCATTCTGTGATTTCCGGCACCGCGCCTTGCGCCACCACAGTTTCGGCGTGTTTGAAGCCGAGCAGCGTTTCGGACACAGCATCATCAATTCGGCTGGTCGCGAGGTGCCGGTGCGCTACATCGCCGAGCTGCACATCAAGGAGGACTGCGGCGGCATGGTCCCGAGTCTGGCCGATTGGCTCTCGCGCATCCCATCGGAGAGCTGGATGAGTCGGGGGTATGTCGATACATCCCTGGTGGGTTCATAGAGGGATGTTCCGGGGCTTGCATTGTTGGCGGACTTGCCAGATCTGATCGTAAAGGTTGGGGGTTTGGGTGTCAGGTTTTTTAGTTGACTACATGAACATCCTATGGAGACAACAAGTCTCGATATCTGAAAGGACACCCAATGCCCAAGTCCCGATTCACCCGCGCGCAGAGGCACGACATCGTGCTCCAGAAGGAAGCCGGCACGCCGGTTCGCAAGCTCTGTTGCCAGCACGACGTCAGTCACGCAGCAATCTATGCCTGGCACAGGCGTTGGCTCAAGGAACAGGCTGATCCCATCAACCCGATGAAGAGGAGCGACGCCGTCCAGGACAGCAATCACCTCGCCGCTGCTGAGTCGACGATCAAGACACCAGTGCGCTTGGGCTCCTCGAAGAACACCACGAAGCACGCTGGAGACAACGCCTCGCCGTAATCGACAGCAGCCCTATCACTGCCGTCGATTGATACGACAGGGTTCTGAGCGCCAGTCCCCCCTTTCCAGTTTCCCCGTCCCCTGCAGCCTTGAGCTGCATTCAAGACCCCACCGGCGCGAGAGCGCTGGTGGGGCCTTCTTTTTGGCTGTCACTTTCCCAGGAGATTCCCATGGCTGAAGCCATTCAACTCGCGCAGACAGACGTCGTACGTCGAGCACTGCGCCTAGTAAGCACCCGCAACATCCAGCGTGCCGACTGGCTCGCGATCCGTAAGACCGGCATCGGCGGCTCCGACGCAGCCGCTTCCGTGGGGTTATCGCCCTACAAGAGCCAGTTGGAACTGTGGCTGGAAAAGACGGGACGAGACGGAGATCTTGAGAAGCCAGATCCGAACGACACCACCCATCCAACCTACTGGGGCACCACGCTGGAGCCCATCGTCGCAGCCTCTTACTCCTTGCAGACGAAGAGGCGAGTAAGGCGTGTCAATGCCGTACTTCAACACCCCGAGCATCCCTTCATGCTGGCGAATCTCGACCGTGAGGTTGTTGGGCAGCCGGACGTGCAGATCCTCGAGTGCAAGACGGCGGGGGAGTTCGGGGCACGAGCCTGGCGTGACGGCGTTCCGGAGTATGTGCAGCTACAGGTGCAGCATCAGTTGGCGGTGACGGGACAGCGTGCCGCCGATGTGGCTGTCCTGATCTGTGGCCAACGGCTGGACGTGCATCGCGTAGTCCGCGACGACGAACTGATCTCGCGGCTCATCGTCCTGGAAGCGCGGTTTTGGAAGCACGTCACTGACGACGTTCCACCTCCTGCAGATGGATCGGATTCCGCCGACAGGGCTTTGCGCTGTCTGTTTCCAGGTGTTGCAGGAACGATCGACTGGTCTGCCGACAGCTGGATGTCCTACTTATTCCGGGATTTGGTAGCGGCCAGAGCGCTGATCAATGAGCAGGTGGAAGCGGCTGAGAAGGCACGCCAAAGCATTCAACAAGCGATGGGCGATTCCACGGAAGCACTTTTTGCATCGGGTCGGGTTTCGTTCAAGCGCAGCAAGGACAGCGTTGGCGTGGATATCGAACGCCTGTTGGCTGAAAACTCGGACCTATCAGCCCGATACGCCATCACCAAGCCCGGTTCGCGTCGCTTCCGTATCTGCGACTAACGCAAATCACATCGACCCCCTTAACCAATTTCTAGGAGCATCACCATGTTGAAAGGCTTAGCCATCACCCCGCCTGTAATCGGTCGGATTTCCATTGGCCGTGTCATCGAAAAGAACGGGAAGCGGCTGCCGGAGAAGGACGATCAGTTCACCATCACTACCCAAGTGCAAACGAAAGAGGGCTGGGCTTTGCATCCAATGGATGTAACGCTGCGGAAGGATGCGAATGCAAAGCTACGGTCGATTCCGGTGCGGGTGTTATTCAACGACCCGGATTTGAATTTGCGGGCGGAGTATTCGGCCTTTGATCGGGCGACGGGACGACCGATCTGCGTCGGTAACGGCGAGACTTGCCGTCGCCTAACGCAGGACGGGATTGAGTCCCTGCCCTGCCCGGCGCCGGAGGGCTGCACATTCGGCAAGGGGCTGTGCAAGCCCTATGGGCGGTTGAACGTGGTGGTGGGTGATGAGGATTGCTTTGGCACCTTCATCTTTCGCACAACTTCGTTCAATTCGATTCGAACGCTGTCGGCTCGGCTTCGGTATTACCAAGCGGCCTCGGGCGGCAGGCTGGCTGCCTTACCACTGGAGCTGAAGCTGAGAGGGAAGTCGACGACTCAGAGCCATCGGTCGGCGATTTACTTCGTCGACCTCGTGGTGCGGTCTGGATCGACACTTGAAGAGGCCATGACGCTGGCCCGTGATGTGGATGAGAAGCGAAAAGTAGCTGGATTCGATCAAGAATCACTCGACGAAGCTGCACGGAAGGGCTTCGGGCTCGGGGCTTTTGAGGAGTCCATCGAGGAGGCGATTGAGGTGGTCGAGGAGTTCTACCAAGCTACTGAAGTTGCCGAGCGCACCTTTGACGAGAGATCGTCAAAACTCAGTAAGAAGCTACAGTTGAAGCTGTGACCAGCGTTTTCAGACGGCAGCTAAACCTGTTGTAGGGTTACTACAGCAGGTTTGTTTTTTTGAATTGTGGCACTTGGTCCGTAATTGCTCCGAGTAAGGCCGACTCAACTCTCAATTAAGCGCTATGCGTTCATCCGCCAATGGGCCATAAAGAGCGAATAGTAGAAATGCAATACGACCTAGAAATTTTAACCGCCTTTTCTTGAGGACCTACGATAAAGCGTATTGGCGGGAAATGAGTGCCGGTAGGCCTGCGTTTTTGCGGTCGTTGTCCATTTTACTAGGCCATCTGAATTCAAAATACCGCATTAAGACTCCTTTATATTCTGCAATCCTAAAATCGACGGTAAAGCCATGGGGTGCAGCCCAACTTCTTAAATCCTGCTCCAAGTTACTAAAGTTACATCTCTGAAAAATACTAGGATGATCAATATCGCGCCCAGTTTCTAGATATGCTGTCATAGCTAAAATGTCAGCAATGTAATCTAGCACTTCACTCTTAGGAGTAGTACAGCTGCGTTCAGAATACCAAGCCTTTGCGCAATGAGGCTCGACGCACATATAACGAATTCGGTCGTCGACAAATAAGATTGTTGTTTCTGCTCTACATTTCTTGCATTTCATGTGTTGCTCCGTTGTTTTTTCCAATGATCGCCAAGCGTCAATTCCTGCTCTCAAGCTCGGGGCGCAGTGAATGACACTTTTGTCTCAGCCGACATGGCTTTTACCTTGGCTGGACCGAGATGCCTTTCGGGCTTCTGTGACTTTCCTTGCGCCTTCAAACTGCGGTGGTCGACGCGTGCATCAAAGCCGTGTCGCTCCAATGCTTCGTTCTCAAAGTCCGCAATTTGCCTGCGCACTTCAATCATGTTGTCTCTGACCTCCATTCGATTGCGGCCTCCACTGTCTTTTCGGCACCCGCCCTTTTCTGGGTATTTCGGGTTGTAGCGAGCGAAATATCGTTCCGGTGGGCGCTCGATCCCGTCGTGCAATCGATCGCAATACATCAAATGCATATGCCTGTTCGGATTGCCGCTGAGCTGGCTTGTAGAAAGATGCACATTGAGTTCGTAGGCTTTGCTACCAACTAATTCACGCGCAATCGTCGAAGCAAGAACACAGCTTTGTTCCACGGTCAGTTCGTTGGGCAGAGCGATCTCGTCTTCGCGATACGCCGCGCCATTTCTTCGTTCGCCGGCGTCTGCCGCACGCCAGAAAACTCTAGGTATGTCTAAAGCCCAAGCTGGCAGGTTGCCGTGCTCGCTGTAGACGAGATCCTCGCGCTCCGCATGTCGGCCGGAACGTGAGGTGTATGCCGAGTGCGCCGCTGCGGTTCCGGGCTTACCGCTCTTACGCGTGTGATGGAAGCTGGCCATGGATCAGCTCCTGACCTTGGCCGAGCCACGGTAGCGATTGAGATCACCCTCGCATCTCTCTAGCGCCGCGCCAGTCTTGAGTGCTGGTTGATTGGTGTTGCCGTCCGGATTGCTTTGCTTCTCGTTAGGCCGTGAGCTTTGAGACTCGCTGGCGCGGTTTTCTAATGATGTCGGAACAGTGTCCTTCGAACGGCCTTTGGTGATGAGGTGATGATACTTCGACATGTTGACTACCCTTTCTCAGTGATTTGAAAAATGGCAGGCGCATGAACGCGACTGCCTCCTGGAGAGGTGCCTGAAGCCGCGACTTTGGTGCGTTACGAGAGAAACGGTAAGTGCGCCCCGAGTTCTCCCACCCCCTACTTCGCTGTGCGTTATTGGTGTTTGGTGCGTGCTTCTATCGCTGGCTTCAACTCTCCAGCTAATAGGGGAATGTCGTGAGAAAAAACCTCAGTAGTACTGCGCAAGGCGCTGAAGCGCCACTATTGAGTGGTGATCTGTGTTTTATCGATGCGCGATCCGAACTCACTTCTGCACGGACCGCTCTCTCAGCGAGATCTCGATCTTTACCGAACTGCACCTCGGTGACCGCGAGGCAAGCATCGTCTCGACACACTGCTAGCAATGCGCCCTCACCTCACCCCTAGATGATTCATGCGCAGCCGCCGGGGCAGCTGATTGGAATCGTCTTTAGGCAGCCTTTATGGCGACGAATATGGCGTTCACGACGCCCTATCACGCACGACCAATACGACGTTAGAAATGGTGGGAGATTAGGTCCGCTCTTACTGCCCCGTGGCTTTCAGGGCACCGCTCACTTCGCGACCCGGTTGATGATTCGAGCCACTCAACGGGCTGGCAACGGACATCTGGTATGCACTCGAATCGAGTCAGGCACGGACGATCTGAGGTAGAAATCAGTGCTGACAAAGCACTCGGCTAGGTCGACGACGAGACCGCGAGTAGAGGTATCGGAAGAAGCAATCCGGCCCAGCCGGCGCGCCCAAGGTGCACTATTTGCTACGGACATTGCGTTGGCGCCGCAGAAGGTGCCGGTGATCGTCTCCGCGACCCATTGTCGACCGATGACTTCGGCGAGCTCGACACCGTGACGAAGTTCCGACGCACAAAAGAAGAACATCACATCAAGGTAGAAGCCTGCATCCAGTCGGTGGCTGATTTTGGTCACGTAACCCACAGAGGTGGGCAGGACACGCGTCCTGTGCTTCACAAAGGCGTTGAATTGAGAGCGGAGCTGCGCCGCCGGCGAAACATCTTGAGTATTGCTGGCGCCAGGATCAGGTCGATTCGCAAACTGCAGATAGACGACGGTCAGATACGGTTCGATCGTAAACAGCTTTTCCACGTAGAGCAGTCGGCCTTCCACCTGCTTTCTCACTTTGCGTTCGTGATTGGCGACCTGCCGCCGGACGATGTCCGACCGTGCGTACTTGCGAAAGCGCCGCAGCGCCTGATTGACCGCCAAGCCGTCGTCGTTGCGCATCGCGTCCCACAAGTCTTTTTGCAGGGTCTCTACAAACAGATCCACGTAAGGATGCAGCTTGTGCATGGCAGCCGACGAGGCGAAGGACGAGAAGTCCCAGCCGGTGGACATCTTGAGCTGCTGGTAGAGCGTTCTGAACGGCGCGGCAGAGCGCCGCACGTATTTTTGGCGACCTTGGATGAGCTCGTAAGGAACGTTGTCGTCTTCCAGCATGAAGCACACGAACTGGTGACACATCGCCGCGATCCACAAGGCTTCGGGTTCCGCCAAGGTAGCGGCCGTTGCCGCTGGTGACGAACGTTCATTGAGGTGCGCGAACGATCCGAGCACCCACAGGCAGGTCATCGTCGGCGATTTATTCACGCGCCTGATGCACCGCCAAGAAGCGCTGCTCTGGAGCGTGCACAGGCGAACTTTGATCTAACCCGCCACTCCGGGCTGTCGGTGATCCTGGCGCCGGCTAGAGGAGCTGAAAGTCGGCAGGCGCAGATCGCGCACAGGTGCTGAGGCTTGGCTTTGAACATGTGGATAGGCTCACTACCTCCGCGATGACCAGAAGGATTGTGCAAAGAACGACGCGCAAGAAAAAGCCCTCCAGTGAGGAGGGCCAGGAAGGCACTGCAGTGCGTTTGCACGCCGCAGCAGCGCAGAGTGCGTTGCATGGCTCAAGGTGGCAGGAGAAGGCTCATAGCATCGTCAAAATCGGCCTGCTGGCGATCCTCGATGGGGAGTGGCACCTCCTCTGCATCCTCGACCGTGAGGTAGGCCCAGGGCGGCGAATCGTCGTCGTCGGCAGCGATGGCGGTATAAAACCGGTCAGACCCGTAAATACGGTGACGCAAGTGCGCCGGAACGTCCTTGGGCATGAGCAGCAGATCGGCCTCGGCGAGGTGCAGAATGCCTTCGGTCAAGCCCTGCAGATACAGCTCGAGCACAACCGGAGAGACCGCGGGTGCAACTCCCATCGAAACCAAGCCCGACAGGCCCTTGCCCTCGGTAACGGCCACCCATTCACTCTGGATAACCGGAACCGCATCAAACGGGCTGATCTCCCTTGCGTTGAAAACGAGGTAGCAGTCGAGATACCAGCCGGCCAGCGCGTGCTGGCAGAGCCTGACGAACATGCCTTCACGGTTGGACAACGCGGGGAGCCGATTGCCCAGCAACATTTCGAGGTAATCGAAAAGACGCCGGGCGCAGCGCGCGCTGTGATCGACGTGGAATTGAATCTCGGCAGGCGCATGGCTGCGAAGGGCGAGGTTCATGCGCAGCACCGACGGCGCCTGATGCTGCAACAGCAGGTGCTTGACAGTGGTGCGATGCACCGCGATCTGTTTGCCGACGGCCATCTCGCGCGCTTTGATTGCGGTGGAAACGGCGTCGTTCCGGATTTGGAGCCGCAGCTCTTGCAGGAAGTACGAGATGCGTGCGGAATCGTTAGAGCACAGGGCTTCGTAAAAGCCATTGCGCGCGTGCAGACGCAGTAGGTCGATACGCGGGGCCAAATCGAAATTTGCGCCGAGGAACGCCTCGATATCGAGAAGGGATCGACAGGCGCTACGGGCTCGGTCCAGATACGGACTGCGGCCGCACGCGGCGGCGCGCTCGATCGACTTAGGTTTGGAATTACCCAACGAGCGGCCCAGGTCGTCGCAATCGCGCAGGATCTGGAGTGCATTGGGAACGCAGTTGAGACCAAACGCCCGATTCCATTCGGCGGGGCTGAGGTGCCAGGCATCGAGCGCGGAGTTAGGAACCTTGGTCATTGGGCACCCCCGCGTCATTACCTTCGGTTGCGCCGGCTGTCGCGCCAGCGATTTGGGGAGCCTTGCCACGACGCGGCTTTGCCGGCTTGCTGGCCCCTGCCACCTGTTGCTCGACGAACGCTTTGAGTTTCGGCAAACCGATACTGATGCCGCCGAAGCGAAGAGCCTTCAGCACTTCATTGAGCGACGCTTCGCCTTCATCCATCGCTTCGCGGATTTCCGCGTAGTGCGCCAGCAGCCGCACGTATGTTTCGCCATGCTTTTTATCGCGCAGCTCTGTCAGAGCGAGGCTGACCGCTGCACCGTCATACGGCTTTTTGGTTTGCTTAGTCATGGGTTGGACCCCAGTTGCGGCCGGACGCTTTGCCGTCCAGCCAAGCGTCGAGCTCGGAAACGAGGAAGCCGCGGCTGCGTGCGCTCAGATGCAGAGGGCGCGGAAAACCGGCGTCGTAGCGAGGGCTTTTGGGGTTAAGGCGCTCCCACAGCGCAGAAACGCTGCAGTTAACGTAGTTGGCAGCGAGTTTCGTCGCCAAGACTGCCGAGAGCTGCTCATGGTGCTTCGGATTGTGTGTCATGGATTTTTTCCAGTAAAACGCAATAACCCCTGCATGCGGCTTGCGCATGCAGGGGTCAGGTTTGTTTTTTTTTGATGTGTTGCTAGACGTTCGTTGCAAGCCAAGAACGAATGCCCAGACCTCGCGCAGACGCAGGGAAGACTTCATAGGAAGGCCCCGGCGCGCTAGGTGTGGGCAGAGAGGTTCAGCGTCGCCCGGATGGCAAACGCGCGGTTGTTGCGGCTGACGAACATCGAAGTGTTTTGGCCGCGATGGGTGAGACACGGCGACATAGCGCCATGAATGGAGCCGATCAAATCCGCTGAATTAAGCGGTGTCAGCTGATGGAGTGCCGGGGTTACCGGCAACGATTGGTTCGAGAACGTGACGCGCGCACCCGCCCTGCTGCTAGGCAGCTTGGCAACAGCGGTGGCGACGTTTGATTTCATGAAGTCTCGGAGCTCTCATGAAAATAATCACCTGCAAGCGATTGCTTTGTCCAATCTGAGGGCACTAGCGCCGGAGGGAGCCACATCGTTGCGCTCCACCTGCGTCTTTTAGCGTCTTATAGCGCCGCAGCGCTTGCAGAAGCGGTTTCGAAAACGACGGCTTGACTGCGCAACTTCACTAAGCATCGAGGCGAAAGCAGTACGGTTAAGGCTTGCTTCCAGTTGATGCGGTGAACCGTCTCAGTCGCCTTGCCCGACTCACCCTTCACCGGCAGGCCGACGTTCCCCCGCGTTGAGTAGCGGTTGGGTTTAGAGCCCGGGGCTGATGCTAATTGCCTTGCTTGTCAGCTGCTTCGCGTAGGCGGCGGGCGTCAGCCCGCCGAGTCCTTTCTTCGTCTCTCCTCGTTGTATTCCCGCGTCCAGGCCCGGATCACTGCCTTCGCGTGCAGCAGGCTGGTGAACCACTGATCGTTCGAGCACTCGTCGCGGAAGCGGCCATTGAAGGATTCGACGTTGGCTTGCCAGGATAGATCAGCCGCAGCGCAACGCCGTGGCTGTGAGCCCAGATCAGCATGGCATTGCCCGTGAATTCCTTGCCGTTGTCGGTCCGAATGATGGCGGGCTTGCCACGCCGGGCGCAGACCTCGTCCAGCAGGCGGGTCAAATGCTTGCCGCCGATCGCATGCTCAGGAATGACGGCTACAGCTTCGTGTGTGGCGTCATCGACGATGGCTAGACACTTGAGCACACGGCCTGAAGAGATGCGGTCGAAGACGCTTCATTGGGAACAAAACCTCCGAAGTCGTTGGCGCTTCATTCTAAGCGCCTGGCCCCGAACAGCTTGGAGTTACTGGGTCCGTTTTGCGGCGCATGATTTTCAAATAGCGATCGCTGCCAGTGCCGCTGTAGCATGCTCTTGCCGCAGATGACCGTAGTGTTTTTCAATCATCTGCACTGACGTGCCGGATATTTGCGCGATGGTCAGCAACGGCACACCAGCGATCACCATGTCGGTAATGGTTGAATGGCGAAGAGTGTAGGCGCTAGTGGCTTCAGGAAGTGCTGCCGCTGCGGCCGCGTCTTTGATTGGCCATTTCCATGAATCTTTGTTCCATGCTTTGCCATTACGTTGGACGAACAAAAGCGCCTTTGGCAACTTGTCCTTAGCCTGCTCTCGGAATAGCGCTGCCGTGTTTTCCGGCAATGTAACTCGGCGGAAGTCCTTGCCCTTATCGCTACCTGCAGGAATCGACAAAACGCCAGTTCGGTGTTCAAGGTGCTCTACCCTCAATGCCGCCAATGCGCCAGGTCGTACCGGCAACGCACACAGGGCTTGCACGAACGGACGAATCTCAACCTGCGCATTCGCCAACATCCGTCTGCGTTGTTGAAGGTCCAGGTAGAGACTTCTGGGCTTCCCTGCGTTCTTGCTCGCCCGCAATGCACCACGCCATGCGGTATCGGTCGACACGGCTCCGGCAATGAATGCGGCATTCAGGGCAGCACGCAACGACACCATGTCCCGATTTACGGTGGCAGCGGATCGAGCGCGGGTTACTTGAGTACCCTTTTTTGATCTAGTGACAGCAGCTGGGCGTGCTGCAACTCGCCGCCGCCAAGCCTCTACGTCCGTCTTCCTGAGATGGCTTAGGTCAACCTTCGCGATGGGATCAACATAAACAAGCCTTCCGAACCACTGATCCGCCTTGGGTCGCTGTGGCTCCTCCTCACTTCCATTGCCTAGCACGTATGCCCGACATGCATCTTTCACGGTAGTGATCGTCGCCGAACCGCCTGAACGGAGGTGGTCCCACCACTTCTCCGCCGCCTTCTTAGCAGCCATGAACCGCTCATTCGGCGGGAGGCCTGAAAAGTCTCCAAGTGTCCGAAAGGAATACTTGTTGGCGCTCTGCTTTGCAGAATCGTAGTAGCGGGCCAACCATGTCTCAGATTTGCTACCGCCAGGTTTGCGAAAGCCAAGATGACAACCTGCTCCAAACTGTTGCCAGTAAGGCTGATGGCGCGACTTGAGCCCCTCTCTTCCGCTCTTGCCGCCAACGCGTGACAAATCCATTCGTTAATGCTCCTCGGGTGTACGTAATTCTTACGTAAAACCTTCATGGACAACAGTGGAGATATGTGGACTTGAAATGCTTGATATTGCAAGATTCTTAGACATCGTTAGACTCACTTAGACGCTAGTTCTCGGCCCTCCTAAGGGCGAGGTCGCAGGTTCGACTCCTGCCTGGCGCACCATAAATTAAAAAGCCAGCTTAAAGCTGGCCTTTTAATTCCCATTAGCAGCAGTTATACCGCACTGACTTCCAGCAACACATTTGGTCTTAGTCGGGCAATCTTGATGAGTGTGAGCGCCGCACCTGAAGGATTACGACGACCCTGTTCCCAGTCTTGCAGTGTCCGTGTTGACACCCCCAGTCGATCAGCGAATTGAGACTGACTCAACCCGGTCTTTAACCGCGCCTCGGCAGCAGCGGTCAATTCGACTTTGGCAACACGTTTCGTCTTGCCTGCCTTCATCTGCAGAACAGATTGCAAAAGCTCCGCGCCAATATCCCTCTTGGTATCCCGCGCGAGCAGTTCAGTCTCAGTCTTCATGGCTTTCGATCTCCTTGCGTATCTCCCGCAACACTGCGGGTGAAATGTTGTCCTGCGCACTTTTGGCATAGATGACCAGCAGGCAGATTTGACCCACGGCCAGCTGAGTGAAGTAAATCACCCGCACACCACCCCGTTTGCCCATGCCAGCACGCGCCCAACGCAGCTTGCGACAGCCACCAGAACCAGGAATGACGTCTCCGGCATCAGGGTGATTGGCAAGCCATGCAGCAAATTCACCGCGCTCCAACTCTGTCCAATAGTCAGGCCAGAGCTTCGAGAACAGCGGCGTTTCAACGATGGTCAAGAACATAGCTGATTATACGGCATTGCCGTAATACGTAGATACGACTTCAGCGCTAACAAGCCAGTGCTCTGTTTCGTAAGATGTGGCGCACCACGTCACTGCCGAGATCCCCCCATGCGCCTGCCGCTCACCGCCGCTGCCACCCAACGCCTGCGGGGGATCTGTCTTGGTATCACCCTGTTCTGGTTCATCGGTGGCGGCCTCGCACACTTTGTGGCCACGGATTTTTTCGTCCGCATCACGCCGCCTTGGGTGCCGGAACCACGTCTGGTCGTCATCTGGAGTGGCGTCGTGGAACTGTTGCTCGCGGCGGCACTGTTTTCGCGCCAACTGCGCCCTTGGGCGGGGATAGCACTGATCGCCCTGATCTTTGCGGTCTCGTCCGCCAACGTTTACATGTGGCAGCACCCAGAACTGTTCCCCGAGGCGCCAGCGTGGCTCTATACCTTCAGGCTCGTTCTGCAGGTGGGGCTGATCTGGGCGGTGTGGTTTGGCACCCGGGTGCCGGGGCCAGCGGTCAGATCGGCAGCAGCAGGCGCCAGCTGATCGCGATCAGCACACCGGCGGTCAGGATCGTCCGAAGCTTGAAATACCCCTCGATGGAGTCCAGTGCACGGTCGCGCCAGTAGTCGGCGAGCAGCAGCAGCAGAAACACGGCGCCAATCAGCAGTAGGGAATATCGGAATGGCAGGGCCAGCGCTGCCCAGCTCAGCAGCATCAGCCCGACCGACATCAGCACACCCAGCATGCCGGCGGTGCCCACCGAGAGCGGCACGGCAAATCCCCAGAACGTGCCGGCCATGAAACTGGCGATCATTGCCACGTAGTAATGCCACATCGGGTCGAGCCAGGCCGGTGCGGATGCCGGTGCGAGCGTGAGCCACAGCGGCCCGACGAGAAACGGCAGCAGACCGGACAGGCCAAGCCAGAACGCGAGGGGTGAGAGCATGGGCCGCTCCTTGGGTGGTCGAGGCTGCCAGTATGGCGCGCAGGCTGCTGCGCGGTGCTGAGCCCTCGCTAGTTGGCCCCGATGGACTGACAGTAGGCCGCGAGTTCGGGGTTGAGCCTGGTGGGCGAGATGCGCTTTTGAGTGGCCTGCTCGTAGGCATAGGCGTAGGCCAGCAGCTTGGCCTCGGTAAACGGTGCACCGGCAAATGCCAGGCCCTCGGGTGCCTGGCCCGTGTAGCCCATCGGCACCGTCAGATTGGGATAACCGGCCGCAGCGGTGACGGTGGTGTTGCCGCTACCAGGCGCGACGATGGCATCGAGCTGGTGGTCATTGATTGCAGTGTCCAGCGCATTCTGGGTGCCACTCACAGCGGCGGTACGGGCAGCAAGGTAGACGGGGTCAAACTCCAGCCCCGTGGTGGCATCGCTGGCGATGAGCAGGTCTTGCCCGTACTTGACCTTGTCCGGGTTCTGCGCGTTGAACACGATGATGTCGGTGAGCGTCGCCACCGGCAGGTCAGGCCCCGCCTCCTCAGCCAGATAGTGGTTGAGATACCACTTGAATTCGTTGGGGATGACGCCCAGCGCCAGCAGCGAGAGGTTGGAGGTGTCGCTGTCAGTGAACTCGACAATCTCCGCACCCTGCGCCCGCAGCACGGCCAGGGCCTCGCCAAACAAGCCGGTGTCGTTGATATCGGTGTTGCGCACACCGAGCCTGGCACCGCGCAGGGCATCGGTCTTGAGCCCGCCGAGGTAGTCCGGCACCACGCCGCCGAGTGCGGCGGTGAAGCGCGGGCTGGCGTCATCCAGCGGATCAACGCCCGCCACCACCGAAAGCAAGGCGGCAGCATCGGTGACGGTGCGGGCCATCGGGCCTGCGGTATCAAAAACATGAGCGAGCGGGATCACGCCAGCACGGCTGACCAGTCCGATGGTGGGCTTGAGGCCGACCAGGCTGTGCACCGCAGCCGGGCTGATGATCGAGCCCGAGGTTTCGCTGCCGATGGCCGCCGTAGCGAAGGCCATGGTGGCCGCCACACCCGACCCGGTGGAGCTTCCGAGCGGGTCTGCGGCGTAGTCATAGGCCGCAATCACCTGCCCACCCAGCGAGCTGTAGCCATTGGGCATGAGGCGCGACACCCAGTTAGCGAACTCGCTCAGGTTGGTCTTGCCCAGCACGATGGCCCCGCCCGCCCGAAGTTTTTGCGTGAGCGTGGCCTCCACCTTGGGAAAGTTGCTGGCCAGTGCAATGGAGCCCGCCGTAGTCGGCAGATCCCGCGTCCCGACATTGTCCTTGAGCAAGATCGGCAGCCCATCCAACGGGCCACGGCTGGGCTCGCCGCGGGCGCGCCGGGCGTCAGCCGCCCCCGCCTGCTGCAATGCAGTCGGTGCCAAGGAGCGGACGGAATTGAGCGCCGGGCCTGCCGTATCGAAGGCGGCGATACGATCCAGCGACTGCTGCACCAGGCGCTCGCTGCTGATGGTGCCGGCCTTGAGGGCGGCCTGTAGCTGCAGCACCGTTGCGGTTTGCAGATCGATGCCGCCGACGGCACCGCCGCAGGACAATGCATCCTTGACGACAGGCGGCATCGGCGCTGGAGACGGCATTGGCGATGGTTCGGCGACTACCGAAACCGGCGAGATGCTTGCGCCGCAGGCACTCAGCATCAAGGCGGTAGCCGAAGCGATCAGCCCGCCCTTGAATCTGCTGACGGCAGGACGAAAGGCGGCGGGCAGCAGGCTGGAGGCAGACATGGCTTCGATCGACGAATAGGACTGCCACGAGTTTCGCAGTTTGCGTGCCAGCGGCAAGGCTCCGGGCGCGCCGCACCTCAGTACTGGCCGTCCAGATAGAACCAGTGCCCGCCCTCACGCACAAAGCGACTCACCTCATGCAGTCGTTGCGCCCGTCCCCCGCCCTGGCGCGAACGGGCCACGAACTCGACGGTGGCGTGATCCGGGCCACTGCTGCGGTGGGCCTTCACGCTCAGACCCAGCCACCTCACATCGGCGTCCAGCGTCAGGTGCGCCGGGCGCGTGCTGGAGTGCCAGCTTGCCAAGAGATAGTCGCTACGACCCAGCACGAACGCGGTGTAGCGGGATCGCATCAGCGCCTCGGCATCCAGCGCGGGGGCCCCTTCAAGCAGCGGTGCGCAGCAGATGGAATAGCTGCGGCCACTGCCGCAGTGGCAACTCGGTCCACTCATGGCGAATAGCGCGGGCGCAGTACCCGCAGCAGCGAAATCAGCTCGGCATAATCGCGAGCCAAGGCATCCACCAATGCTTCAAGCCCAGTCGTCGCACCGGACTTGGCCTGCTGCTCGATGACGCCGCAGCGGTCGGACAGCGCCAGAGCGCCGACCATGGCCGTGTTGGCTTTCAGGGAATGCGTCGTGCGGCGCAGCAGGGTCGCGTCGCCCGCAGCACGGCTGGACTGCAGCGCCTGCAACATCGACTCCACCCCGTCGATCAGGCTGTCCAGCAACTCCGCCACCCCTTCGCGATCGAGCTGCGCGATCTGCTCGTCGAGAAACGATTCCAGATTTTCGCCCTCTGCGAGGCAGACGGGCCGCGTTGAAATGGGCGTCACCGGGGTCATCTGGCGACCGCGGGGCTGCACTTCGGCCAGGGCCTCGGCCAGCCGCTGGCGCTGGATGGGCTTGGCGATGTGTCGCTCCATGCCGGCGTCCAGACATTCCTGCCGCTCGCTGTCGAGCACGCTGGCCGTCATGGCGAAGATCCGCGGCTGCTGCTGCGGCGGCAGGGCGCGGATACGGCGCGTGGCGGTGAGTCCGTCCATCACTGGCATGTGCACATCCATCAGTACCAGGTCGTAGCGCTGGCCACACACCGCGTCCAGCGCCTGCTGACCGTTCTCCACGATGTCGGCGCTATAGCCCAGCGACTTGAGCATCCGCACCGTGACTTTCTGGTTGGTCTCGTTGTCTTCGGCCAGCAGGATACGCAGGGGTGAGGCCTCCGCCGGACTCGCTTCAGCGGCGACAGTCTGCACAGACATGCCGCCGGACAGCGCCTGATCCAGCGCCTCGAACAGCGCGGCCCTGCGCAGCGGCTTGGCGAGCACAGCCATGAACTCCGGCGCCGCCTGACGGTTCAGCATGGCGCTGCTCGCCATTACCAGCGGTAGTTCGTCGGCGCTGCGGTACTGGCGGATCGCCCGCGACAGCGCCAGGCCATCCAGGCCTGGCATCAGATAGTCGAGCACGGCGACGTCAAATGGATCGCCGCGTGCCACCCATTGCAATGCCTCCTGCGGCGAGGCGGTATCGCGTACCTGCATCTGCCAGAACTCGGCCGTGGCCCGGATGAGCTGGCGATTGGTGTCGTTGTCATCCACCACCAGCAGGCGCTTGTTCTCGAAGTCACTCATGGCGGCCTGCGGTGGGCTTTGCCACTCCGCGCTGGTCTCGGCGACGAGGCTGAAGCCAAAAGTGGAGCCTCGGCCCACCACGCTCTCCACCCAGGTCCTGCCGCCCATCATCTCGGCCAACCGGCGGCTGATCGCGAGGCCCAGCCCGGTGCCACCGTAGTGGCGCGTGGTGGATGAATCGACCTGGCTGAAGGACTTGAACAGGCGGTCCATGCGATCCGCCGGGATGCCGATGCCGGTGTCGCGCACGGCAAAGCGGAACTCGTGGCGCGATTCGCCGAGGGCACGCGTGGTGACTTTGACCACCACCTCGCCCGCCTCGGTGAACTTGACGGCGTTGGAGAGGAAGTTGACGAGGATCTGCCGCACCCGGCCCGGATCGCCACGCAGGCCTTCCGGCGTATCGGGTGCGATGTCCAGCGCGAGATCGAGACCCTTTTTCGAGGCGATAGGCGCGACGAGTTCCATCGCATCTTCCACGCAGCGGCGCAGGTCGAATACGCGCGGATCCAGCTCCAGCATGCCGGCCTCGATCTTGGAGAAATCCAGCACATCGTTGATCACGCCCAGCAGGTGCTCGCTGCTGTTGCGGATGGTGGCGAGGCTGCTGCGTTGCTCTTCATCCATGCGCGTCTCGCTCATCAGCTCGGCCATGCCCATGATGGCGTTGAGCGGTGTGCGGATCTCATGACTCATGTTGGCGAGAAAATCGCTTTTCGCTCGGGTGGCCGACTCTGCCACCTCGCGCGCCTGCAGCAGGGCCTCAGCCTGCGCAGACAGCACGGCAGCCTGCCTCCGCCATTGGGCGCTGGCACGGGCAATGGCGTAGAACAGCAGCGTTGCCAATACGCCACCCAGAGCGACGAGCCAGGGAGCTAGCCGATCAGTCGCAGACACGAACGACGGTGGCACCCGGTAGCGCAGCGTCCATTCGCGGCCCGGCAACTGCAGGCGACTCGTCCGGGTCAGCGGCGCACCCTGCACCGCCGGCAGCAGGCGGGGACTCCCATCCGCCCCGATCCCGGCGCTGGAGTAAAGCAGTGCGCCCGCATCCGCGGCGGGGCCGTCGTAGACCTCGAAGTCCAGGCCCTCACCCCCGTCGCCCAGCAGGCCATGCATGAAGTCATGGGCGTAGAACACCGCCGTCAACCAGCCCAGCAGACGGTCACCCCGCCGCACCGCGAGATAGGCGATGAAGCCCACCTGCGTGCCGGTGGTCCGCAGCAATCGCAGGCGCGGACTCAGCACGGCGTCGCCAGTGGCGTCGGCCGCTTCCATCACGGCCCGGCGGCCGGCGTCCTGCATCATGTCGACGCCGATAGAGCGCTCGGCCTCGGGGCTCAGCGGCTCGGTGTAGAGCACGGGCGCATGCACCGTGGGTGTGGTGGGCGTGATGGGTGGTGGTGGCGCGCGCAGACTGAACTCGCGCAGCACGGCCGGATTGCTCAGACCCGGCGGCAAGGGCTCGCGCCGTACGCGTTCGATGAAAGCCGGCAGCTCGGCATCGCTGACGGCAGGCGTAAAACTCAGGGTGCGAAAACCGGGATACCGGATACCCAGTTGCAGTGTCGCGACATAGCGCCGCCATTCATCGCGGCTGACGACGTCCGATGCCTCGAACAGCCCCAGTCCACCGCGAAGCACCTGCACATAGGTATTCATGCGCTGGGTCACCGCATATTCGATGCGCCTCACTTCGTAGTCGAAGCGCGACTGCTGGTAAGCCTCGATCTGCTGGTGGGTCTGCCATGTCGCGATCACGGTCACCACAGCGAGCAGCAGCGTCACCAGCAGGGCTCTGGGGGATAACGCAGCAGTGCGTGGCGACTGGGCTTTCGATGTGTACGGGATGACGGGGGTCACGGCCGCACTTGCAGATCCTGATGCTGATGACTGAATGTCATTGCTGGGGGAGGATGCAGGCGACGGCGCACTCACGACGGAAGAAGCCAAAGGCGCAAACCGCGGCAGCTCCTGCGGCAGCTGCTTCGCAGGCTCGGCGGCCACATCAGCCACCGTGACTGCACGCGACGGTGGTACTCGCAACGGCACTGGCTTGGAGCTCTCCCCGTCGCGCCGCTGCCGGGGCTCCACATCCCGCAAGGCAGTGGCCAGCACGTGCTTCTGGATGGGCTTGGCAATGTGGCGCTCCATGCCGGCCGCAAAGCACTCCTGGCGCTCGCTGTCGAGCACGCTCGCGGTCATGGCGAAGATGCGCGGCTGCTGTTGCGGCGGCATCTGACGAATACGGCGCGTTGCCTCCAGGCCATCCATCACCGGCATGTGCACGTCCATCAGCACCAGGTCGTAGGGCTGCAACTTGAGCGCCTCCAGCACCTGTGCGCCATCGACGGCCACGTCGGCCCGATAGCCCAGGGATTTGAGCATCCGGAGCGTGATCTTCTGGTTGGTTTCATTGTCTTCGGCAAGCAGGATGCGCAGCGGCAGCGGCTGACCGGTTTCGGCAGTTGTACCGGACTCACCGCCGCCGACGGCCACGCGCGGACTCTCTTGCGCAAGGGTCTCCTGAAAGGCGTCGAACAGCGTCGAGCGACGCAGCGGCTTCGACAACACCACCGAAAACTCCGGCGCAGACCGCCGCGTCATCTGTGCACTGCTGGCCATGATCATTGGCAGCTGCCGTGCGTCGCGGTACTGGCGGATGGCCTGGCCCAGCGCGCGGCCGTCCATCTCTGGCATCAGATAGTCCAGCACGGCGAGATCAAAGGGATCGCCCCGCGCCACCCATTCCAGCGCTTGCGCGGGGTATGCCGTATCGCGCACGACCATGCCCCAGAACTCGGCCGTGGCGCGCAGCAGGCGGCGGTTGGTGTCGTTGTCGTCGACGATGAGCACCCGCTTGCCTTCAAAATCGACGTGCTGCTGGCTGCCCTGGCTGTCGCTCGCCCAGTCCGGGTTGGTCTCGGCAGCGATGGAGAAGCGGAACACCGAACCCACGCCGACCTCGCTCGAGACGCCAACGCTGCCGCCCATCATCTCTGCCAGACGCTTGCAGATGGCGAGCCCTAAGCCGGTACCGCCGTAATTGCGGGTGGTGGAGCTATCCACCTGACTGAAGGACTTGAACAGGCGATCCATCCGCTCCGGCGGGATGCCGATACCGGTATCGCGCACCTGGAACTCGAAGAGATGGTGATTGGCTTGCAGCGCCCGTGCGCTGACGCTGACCACCACCTCGCCCTGTTCGGTGAACTTGATGGCATTGGCGATGAGGTTGACGAGAATCTGCCGCAGCCGCTGCGGGTCGCCGCGTAGCCCTTCCGGCGTGCCGGCGGTGAAATCGAGCGCGAGGTCCAGCTGCTTGGCCGAGGCCTTGCCCGCCACCAGCTCCAGCGCATCCTCCATGCAGCCCCGCAGGTCGAACACCTGCGAATCCAGATCGAGCATGTTCGCCTCGATCTTGGAGAAATCGAGGATGTCGTTGATGACGCCCAGCAGGTGGTTACTGCTATTGGAGATGGTGTCGAGAAAATCCCGCTGCTCGTCATCGAGCTTGGTTTCGGTGAGCATCTCGGACATGCCGATCACCGCATTGAGCGGCGTGCGGATCTCGTGGCTCATGTTGGCGAGGAAGTCGCTCTTTGCCTGGTTGGCGGCCTCGGCCGTGCGTTGGGCCGCCTGTGCCGCGCGCTCCGCTGCCTCGCGGGCAGCAATATCGCGCTGGATGGCCGACGCCATCTCGTTGAAGGTCGCCCCGAGCTGATCGAGTTCGTCCAGCGCATGGCGACCAACGCGCTGGTGGTAGTCGCCGCGCGCAATGCGGCGGGTTCGCTCCATGAGGTTTCGCAGCGGCTGCACCAGACTCCGCTCCGCCAGCAGGAACGCCGCTGCGCTCAATACCAGCATCAGCACCAGAAAGGAAATCTGCGAGGTGAGCAGCCGCTGGTTGCGCTCGCGCAGGGCCTGAACCTCGGCACGGGTGCGCTCGTCCACCTTCTGCTCGAAACGCTCCACCGCCGCCATGATCTCGGCCTTGTGGCCGTGGTAGCCAGCGTCAGCGAGGCGCTGATAGTCGGGGTAGACGTCATTGATGTAACGCGCATCAACGCCTGCCGCGATGCGCTGACCCACCCGCGCCATCACCGCGATCTCGATCTCGGCCAAGGCATCCGAGGCCTGCCGGGACTCCTCCAGCGCCGCGAACTCGGCATCCGAAAACTGCGCATCGCGCATCAGCGACAGCAGGGATTTCGGCGGACCGTATTTCAGTGCGCCCCTCCCCTGTACCAGCACCCGATCCCACAGCGAGCCGTCGTAGTCGAGCGGGCGCGGCGCAGTACCATTGCGGATGGCGAGAATCTCGTCGTAGTAATCCTTGTAGCGGGTATCGCCGGTGGAGACGTAGAGCCGCACCATCCGGGTCAGATCGTTTGAGCTGGCGCGCATGGCCTCCGAAAGCCGGAACGACTCGTGGCGGCGGTTCTCGGCCTCGGCCTGCAGCGACGCCGTGCGGACCTGCCAGGTGGAGACATACCCGAGCGCCAGCAGCAACGAGGCGATGGTGCCCAGCATCAGGGCCACGGCGGTACGCACCGAAATCATGCTGACGCTCCCTCATCCTCTAGAGGCCAGAGCCTAGCGCCCAGCGGCACATCCCAGCCAATCAGCGGTCTTGCCATCGTGGAAAAGATTGACCCGGCCGCAGCGATTGCGCCTAATCACTGCAATCCAAGGTAAGGAATGCCTGTGACTGTGCGCGTGCTGCTCATCGACGACAACCTGCCGGATCGCGTGCGCTACCGGCGGATGCTGCAACGCGCGGGCGATTCGAACTTCGATGTCGTGGAGGCCGAAGATGGCACGCGCGGGCTCCAAGCCATTGCCAGCAAGGGGCCTTTCGACTGCGTGGTGCTGGACCAGGACCTGCCGGACATGCAGGGCCTGGACGTACTCGACGACATCCGCGCCCTGGCCAACCAGCCGCCCGTGGTGATGCTCACCGGCGAGGAGGATGCCGCCATCTCCATCGACGCCCTGCGCCGGGGTGCGAGCGATTACCTGATGAAGCGGCGCATCGACGAGGACCGTCTGCAACGCGCCATCGTCGGCGCCATCGAACGCGACAAGCTCTCGCGCCAACTGCGCGAAAACGAGCTGCGTCTCGCACGCTTCTACCGCCTGGCCAACCAGACCGAAGACGCGCTGTTCATCGTCGAAGCCGCCAGCGCCCGGATCACCGAATGCAACGAGGCGGCGCGCAACCGGCTCAACCTGGTGCCGGGCAGCACCAGCAATGCCACCCAGCCCGCCGCTTTTGCCAGCCCCGAACTGTGGCGGGACTTCTGTCGCCGTGCGCAGTCCGAGGGCTCGGCGCGATACGAGTGGCATTTTCTGCAGGCTGATGGCAGCGCCGCCATCATCGAGATCCTGGCGCGCTGCATCGAGGAGGACGGCACGCCGTATATCGTGGCCGTCGGCCGTGACATCAGCCTGCGCAAGCAGCGCGAGCAGGACCTCATCGACCGCTCGCTGCGCGATGGCCTGACCGGCGTCTGGAACCGTCGCGCCTTCGATGAGCGACTTGCCGAGTACTGGCGCAACGCGGCGCGCAACCGCCGCCCACTGGCCGTGGTGATGATCGATGTCGATCACTTCAAGTTCTACAACGACACCCTGGGTCACCCTGCCGGTGACGAGTGCCTGCGCCAGGTGGCACTGGCGCTGCGTAGCGGTGTGCTGCGCGGCTCATCCATGGTCGCGCGTTATGGCGGCGAGGAGTTCGTGGCAGTGCTCGAAGACACCGACCTCGTCGCGGCACGTGCCTGCGCCGAGCGGCTGCGCCTCGTGGTGCAGTCACTGGCCATTCCACATCCGCGCTCCAGCATCTCCAACACGGTGACGGTCAGCATCGGCGTCGTCAGTGGCCATGCAGAGCCAGACCTCACCCCGAAGATGCTCATCGACGCCGCCGATGCCGCCCTGTACCGCGCCAAGCGGGCAGGTCGAAACCGGGTGGCTGCACACGGAGATACTGAGGGCGCGGCCGCATGACGGTGGATGTGGGTCTGCTCGCGGTGCTGGCGCTGCCACTTTCTTACCTGTTCACCCTGGTCCAGCTGGGCCTCTGGTGGCGACAGCCTGAACGCCGCTCGCACCTGCGCTGGGCGCTGGTGAATCTGCTGTCCGCGCTGGGCGCGACCCTGCTGGTGGCGCGTACGTTGGTACCCCTCTGGGTCACCACCTCGCTTGCCAATACGCTGCTGATCGCAGCGATGTTCGCGCAATGGTCCGCCATGGCGCAGTTCGGGGGGCGCCGAGTACCCCTGCGCTGGTTCGCGGTCATCACCATCCTGTTCTTTGTCCTGTTTCAGGGTCTGTGGGGCCTGAACGGCGACCTGGGACTGCGCGTACTGCTGGCCTCGGCGGTGTCCGCCATCCTCAACGGGTGCATCGCGTATGAGCTGCTGCGCGCGCAGCAGACACTGCGGCTGCGTGCCCGGGCCTTCCTTTCCACCGTGTTCGCCCTGCATGCCCTGTTCTTTCTGTTCCGCTCGGCCACGGCCGTGACGCTCGATGCGAGCATGGACTTCCTGCAGGCCGGCGGCATCCAGAATCTCACGGTCACCATCGCGGCCCTCAAGCTGATTGCGTGGAATCTGGGTGCCGTATGGATGGTGCGAGAGCAGCTTTCCACCCGCTAGCGGTCGTCTGCCTTTGGCGGTGGTTTGCGGGGCGGCGGAATGCGTCGGTTCGGCTCGGTGGCCTCGGCCTCGATCATCGCCGCCATGCGCGGACGCGCCGTCTGGATGAGCTGCGGGATCAGTTCGGCCTCCGGCAGGTTTTTCCAATACTTCATCGGCATCTCGCTCTTCATCGCCTGCACCTTGAGCCGCGCCGGGTTGAAGATGCTGGCGTAGTAGGTGCGCCAGTAGCGCTCGAACACATCGTCCTGCGGCGCATCCGCCTTGTTCGCACCGGGGCCGAAATGCAGGGCTTCGCCATCCCAATGGGCGCTGCGGTAGGGAGTGAGGATGCTCCAGCGCATGCCGGTGAAACGCTTGACGAAGAACGGGGCGACGCGCTCCACGATGTAGTGCGTGGGCTCGAACCAGGCGATGAAGACCGGCTGGCCGTCTGCCGCCGCCACCTCGCGAAAGCGCACGAACGCCTTCATCTTGTGGGTATCGCGACGTACGTTCTTTTCGGCATTGCGGGCGCGCATCACGTCGGCATCGGTGACGAGGTGCAGCAACTGTCGCTCGCCATGTGTCAGCCGCCACAGCAGGCGATAGGCCAGGCCGTAGCGCTGGGCGTCGCTGTGGCAGATGAGCGATTGCATCAGGTCCAGAAACTCGGCCGGGATGCGCGGGGGCGACTTGGCCAGCGCGGCCGGGGCCGGGAGGTCCAGCGCGGGCAGCAGGCTGACCTCGCCACCCGCCAGCCAGGTCACCTGTTCGGGGGGCACCTCGGCCAGCAGCAGTGCACGTGCGGCGCGGCGCCAGCCTTCAAAGTCGGCCCCGTCGGCCAGCGCGATGGTGGTCACACTGCGAACAGATCGCCCTGCCGGGCGGTGACGAGTTCGGGCCGCAGCGCGGCGCTCTCGGGCTGGCTCTGCGGCTTGTGGTCGATGAGGGTGATGAAGGGGGCGGCCTTTTTCATCGGGGCCTTCAATCGCACCAGATCGTCATAGCGCAACGTCTTGTGGCGCCGCAAGTCGATGAGGCGATCCACCGTCTTCACGCCCAGGCCCGGCACCTTGAGCAGGGTTTCGCGCGGCGCGCGCTGCACATCCACCGGAAACATAGCCCGGTTGCGCAAGGCCCAGGCCGCCTTGGGGTCGATGTCGAGCGCGAGGTTTTCCTGCGCGTCGATGGGGGCGATGTCCTCCACCGTGAAGCCGTAGAAGCGCAGCAGCCAGTCGGCTTGGTAGAGCCGGTGCTCGCGCACCAGTGGCGGGGCTTGCAGCGGCAGCGATTTGGCTGAGTCCGGAATCGGACTGAACGCCGAATAGTAGACGCGGCGCATCTGGTAGCTGCCGTAGAGCGCGGTGCTGGTCTGCAGGATCTTGCGGTCACTGCTGGCATCGGCTCCCACGATCATCTGCGTGCTCTGCCCTGCTGGTGCAAAGCGCGGCGCGCCTTTCAACTTGCCGGCCGGGGTCTTGCGCTCTTGTCTGGCGTGGTCGATGCCCGCGCGCAGGTTGCCCATGGCACCTCGGATGTCGCGCAGGTTCTTCTCCGGTGCCAGGCGTGCCAGGCCTTCTTCCGTCGGCAGCTCGATGTTGATGCTGAGACGGTCGGCCCAGCGACCCGCAGCCGCGAGCAGTTCCGGCGAGGCATCGGGGATGGTCTTCAGGTGAATGTAGCCACCGAATTTCTGCTCCACGCGCAGCTTGCGGGCGATCTCCACCAGCTGCTCCATCGTGTAGTCGCTGCTGCGGATGATGCCGCTGCTCAGGAACAAGCCCTCGATGTAGTTGCGCTTGTAGAAGTTCATGGTGAGGCCCACGACCTCATCCACGCTGAAGCGCGCCCGCTGCACATTGCTGCTGCGGCGATTGACACAATACACACAGTCGAAGGTGCAGAAATTGGTGAGCAAAATCTTGAGCAGCGAGATGCAGCGGCCATCCGGCGCATAGGCGTGGCAGATGCCCATGCCGCCGGTGCTGCCGATGCCACCGCTTTTGAGCGAGTTACGCGACTCGGCTCCGCTGCTGGCGCAGGAGGCGTCGTATTTGGCCGCATCGGCGAGGATGGCGAGCTTGGCGAGGGTTTCCATGCAGACTCTTGCCTCAGACTGCTGATTTGGGGATGACCAGGGCACGCAGCCTTTCGGTGGCCTGGTCGCGGTTGAGCGGGCTCGATCCGACATCCACCACCAGCGCCTCCCAGGCATCGGGGTCGAGCGGCACATCGGCCATCAGATCATTCATGCGCAGAAACAGCACCGCGCTCGCCAAGGCGGTGCGCTTGTTTCCATCGAGAAAAGCACGGTTGCGGCAGAGATAGAACAGATAGGCCGCCGCAATCTCGACGGGGTCTTCGATCAGAAACTGGCCACCGTACGAGGCCTGCGGTGCCGCCACGGCGGATTCCAGCAGCGCCCGGTCACGCAAACCCGGGAGCGCGTGCGCGGCCAGCACTTCGTCGTGAATCGCCTCCACCGCGTCGGCGGTGAGGCGACGCAACAGCCTCTTGCCCATCTGCCATCACCTCAAGCCAGCCGCTTGAACAATTCATCGTTGTCACGGATCAGCGCCCGCGCTGCGGCGCGGGCCTCGTCGGCCCCGAGCGTGGGCTTGAGCGGCACGATGGTGATCGCACCGCCATCGTGCACGGTGACGTTGATAGGGTCGCCGACCTGCAGACCACTGAGTTCGCGCAGCGCCGCGTCGAAGATCAACCCCTGGGAATTACCGATTTTGCTGATGGTCTTGAGCATGGGAGGCCCCTTGGCGGATTGCGATCAACAGTATGCGCACGCCCGATTGCACTGTAAAACATTGTTTTACGTCGACACACGGGCCGTTGACGGCTTAAGCCAGCCATACTGCCCGCCTATTCAAGACCCACCCTGGAACCCTCGAAGATGCGCCTGCTCGACCACATGCTGTCTCGCTTTGTCCGCACCGGCACGCTCACGGTGATTGGTTCCGATGGCAAGGCCGTGACGCATGCGGGCGAGCCGGGGCCCGCCTGCACCATCCGGCTCACCGATCCCGCGCTCTACCGCACCTTGTTCCTCAACCCGGAGCTCAAGGCCGGTGAGGCCTACATGGACGGCACCCTGGTGATCGAAAAAGGCACGATCCGAGACCTCTTGATGATCTTTGCCGCCAACCGCGAGCACCTGCGCAGCCAGCCGCTGCAAAAGGCGCTACGCGACGGCTACAAGCGCCTGCGCAAGCTCGGCAGTCGCAACACCCTCGTCAAGGCGCGCGCCAACGTCGCCCACCATTACGACCTCTCGAACGCGCTGTACGAGATGTTCCTCGACGATGACCTGCACTACTCCTGCGCCTATTTCGCGACGGATGAGGACACGCTGGAAACCGCCCAGCGGAACAAGCTGCGCCACATCGCCGCCAAGCTGGACCTCAAGCCAGGGCAGCGCGTGCTCGATATCGGTTGTGGCTGGGGTGGGCTTGCGATGTATCTGGCCGAAGTCGCCGAGGTAAACGTACTGGGCGTCACGCTCTCCACCGAGCAGCATGCACTCGCCACCCAGCGAGCCAGGGCGCGCGGACTCGAGGGACGCGTGCAGTTCGAGTTGCTGGACTACCGCAAGGCCAAGGGGCCGTTCGACCGCATCGTTTCGGTGGGCATGTTCGAGCACGTGGGCGTGACCCAGCACGCCGAGTACTTCGCCAAGGTGCGCGACCTGCTCGCCCCCGATGGCGCAGCCCTCATCCACACCATTGGCCGCATGGGCGGGCCGGGTGCGGTTTCGCCGTGGTTCCGCAAGTACATCTTCCCCGGCGCACATGTGCCGGCGGTGTCGGAGTTCGCGGCCGCTGCCGAGAGTGCCAAGCTGTGGATCACCGACATTGAGATCCTGCGTCGCCACTACGCCGAGACCCTGCTGCACTGGGAGCAGCGCTTTCAGGCCCAGCGCAGCCAGGCAGCTGCCATGTTTGACGAGCGTTTCTGCCGCATGTGGGAGTTCTATCTCATCGCAGGCGAGATCGGCTTCCGCTATGGCAAGCAGATGGTCATCCAGATGCAGGTATCCAAAGCCAACAATGCCCTGCCGATCACGCGGGACTACCTGATGCAGGCCGAGGCCGAGCTGAAACGGCGCGAGCGTCCCCTGAAACAGCGCAAGGGCTAGGGCAAGCGCTGCCAGACCAGGCAGCGGTTGTTGGCCGGCATTTCATGGATGCGCTGCAGCCTCAGGCCTGCAGCCTGTGCAAGCGCATCCACGGCCTCGATGTCGCGGATGCCCATATGCTCGGCACGCGTCTTGAGGTCTGCATCGAACGTCGCATTGCTCTCGCTGCTGAAACGCCCTCCCTTGTTGAAGGGCCCATAGACCACCAGCACCGCGTCCTGGCTGAGCAGGCTGGGCAGTGCAGCAAAAAATGCCTGCACTTCCGGCCAGGACATGATGTGCAAGGTGTTGGCGGTAAACAGCGCGTCAAAGGTTTGCGCAGGCCAGGGGCCGTTCACGTCCAGCGTCAAGGGCGGCGGCATGTTCGCCAGCGCGGCCTCCTGTCGCCAGGCTCGGATGCCATCGAGGTATTCCGGGCGGTCGCTGGTCTGCCAGACCAATTGCGGCAAGGCGCTGGCAAAGTGCACTGCGTGCTGGCCGGTACCGCTGCCGACTTCCAGCACGCGGCGGCGATCTGCGAAGTGCTCGCGCAGCACGGCGAGGATCGGCTCGCGGTTGCGCTCGCAGGCAGCGCTGAATGGTTTGGGTGAGGTCATTTCCGTCGTTCCAGATAGTGGGGCAGCAAATCGGGATGCAGGGCCTGCAAACGTCGGCGCGCCGAGACAGTGCCATCGCTTGCCAGCAGTTGCTGCAAGGCCCGATAGACCTCCAGAACCGGCGCGGCCACCGACGAGGGAGGCGGCGACCAGCGCCGCTCGCTGGCATCCACCAACAACAGCCACGCCGGAAAGTGCACCACCTCCAGCACCGGCTCGGCATCGAGAAACAGCTGCCATTGCAGATTGAGTGTCGGGTCTGCCCGCTCGTTCTGCAGAGCGGCCTCGGCGGTATCCGGAAACTGCCAGCACAGTTGCAGCCACAGCCGACGGCTGACGAGGACAGCGCCCAAGGCCTGTCTGGCCTCGATCAGTCGCAGCCAGAGCAAGGGCTGTGACTGCCACTCCCGGTCGGCCTCCACGCTGTCGCACACGCGCTGCCATTCGCGCGCCTGCATCCAGGCATGGCTGGCGTGGCGCAGCGGGACGCTCGCCTCGAAGGCCTGCCCTGCCGTGGCCGCCGCCAGTTGCCGCCAGAGGTGGCGCAAATAGTCGGGTGCGCCCGCTGCGAGATACCGGCGCGCCAGCACCGGCAGATCGCCCTCCATCGCTGACCACAGGCTACCCGGGTTGCTCGCGCCAGCCGCCAACGCATCGACGAGTGCCCGCCAGGCTTGTCGTGTGGCCACACTGGAGGGCTGCGCCAGCAGCTGCTCAAAACCGGCCTGAGCGCCGTACAGATCGTGCTGGATCAACGCGCTGCGCAGCCGCGCCTCGATGAGCGACAACCGATTGTCCTGAAACAGATCCAGCTGCGGCCGACCACCGGGCCGCTCGCGGACCTGTCGCAGCAGCACCTCCAGGCCATAAGCCGCGGGCCGCAGCGCGGACATGGCCTGCGCCAGCAGAGGGCTGCGTGATGGATGACGGCGCAGCAACCCCAGCGCATCGGCATAGGCTGCTGCCTCGTTCATCAGCGCCTCTGCATCAGGCCGTGGACACCGCAGATGCAGCACGGCCGGTGTTTCGCTGCGCAAATGGATCGGCAGCGGCTCGATCCACTCGAAGGCATTGAGCAACCGCAAGCCATCAAACTGCGAATGCTCTGCCAGCAGACCGTCCACGACCGCTGCAATTTCCCTGGGTCCAGCAGCCATCATCCGTTCCACATCCCGCCAAGGTCAGGTCCGACGGTAGACCTCTGCCCCCTGCGCCTTGAACTCGGCCGACTTCTCGGCCATGCCCTTCTCCAGCGCGGCCTGCTCATCCGCACCGACCTTGGCGGCGTAGTCGCGCACATCCTGGGTGATCTTCATCGAGCAGAAGTGCGGGCCGCACATCGAGCAGAAGTGCGCGAGCTTGGCACCCTCCTGCGGCAGGGTCTCGTCGTGGAACTCCTTGGCCTTGTCGGGATCGAGTCCTAGGTTGAACTGGTCTTCCCAGCGGAACTCGAAGCGTGCCTTCGACAGCGCGTTGTCGCGCACCTGCGCACCCGGCCAGCCCTTGGCCAGATCCGCCGCGTGGGCGGCGAGCTTGTAGGTGATGATGCCCTCGCGCACGTCGTCCTTGTCCGGCAGACCCAAGTGCTCCTTGGGCGTGACGTAGCAGAGCATCGCGGTGCCATACCAGCCGATGTTCGCAGCGCCGATACCCGAGGTGATGTGGTCGTAGCCGGGCGCGATGTCGGTGGTGAGCGGCCCCAGCGTGTAGAAGGGCGCTTCGAAGCAATGCTTCAGCTGCTCGTCCATGTTCTCCTTGATCAGCTGCATCGGCACATGGCCGGGGCCCTCGATCATCACCTGCACGTCGTGCTTCCAGGCCTTTTCGGTCAGCTCGCCAAGCGTGTGCAACTCACCGAACTGCGCCTCGTCGTTGGCGTCGGCAATCGAGCCGGGACGCAGGCCATCGCCGAGCGAGAAGCTGACGTCATAGGCCTTCATGATTTCGCAGATTTCCTCGAAGTGCGTGTAGAGGAAGTTTTCCTTGTGATGTGCGAGGCACCACTTGGCGAGGATCGAGCCACCGCGGCTGACGATGCCGGTCATGCGGTTCGCCGTCCACGGGATATAGCGCAGCAGCACGCCGGCGTGGATCGTGAAGTAGTCCACGCCCTGCTCGGCCTGCTCGATCAGCGTGTCGCGGTACAGCTCCCAAGTCAGCTCCTCGGCCTTGCCATTGACCTTTTCCAGCGCCTGGTAGATCGGCACGGTGCCGATGGGCACGGGGCTGTTGCGGATGATCCACTCGCGAGTTTCGTGGATGTTCTTGCCGGTGGAGAGATCCATCACCGTGTCGCCGCCCCAACGGGTCGACCACACCATCTTCTCTACTTCTTCTGCGATCGAGGACGACACCGCCGAATTACCGATGTTGGCGTTGATCTTCACGCGGAAGTTGCGGCCGATGATCATCGGCTCCAGTTCCGGGTGGTTGATGTTGGCGGGGATGATCGCCCTGCCACGCGCCACTTCGCTGCGCACGAACTCGGGCGTCACTTCCTTCGGCAGCGCCGCGCCAAACGAATGGCCGGCGTGCATGCGGCGCAGATAGCCCGCCTTCTCGTAGCTCTCGCGCAGCTCCTGCAGGCGCGCGTTCTCGCGGATGGCGATGTATTCCATCTCCGGCGTGATCAGGCCACGCCGCGCGTAGTGCATCTGGCTGACGTTGGCGCCCGCCTTGGCGCGGCGCGGCTGGCGGATGTGCTCGAAGCGAAGGTTGGCGGTCTTCTCGTCCGCGGCGCGGATGCGCCCATAGATGCTGGTGAGCCCGCGCAAGGTCTCGGTATCACCACGCTCCTCGATCCAGCCCGCGCGCCGCGGGGCCAGGCCCTTCAGCAGATTGATATGCACGGCCGGGTCGGTGTACGGCCCGCTGGTGTCATAGACCGTCACCGGGGCATTGGGCTCGATACCGTCTTTCACCCGGGTGGGTGTCAGCGAGATCTCGCGCATCGGCACCTGGATGTCGGGCCGCGAGCCTTCGACGTAGATCTTGCGGCTGGCCGGGAATGGACGGGTGGCGTCGTCGGTGAGGCGGGTCGCCTCGTGCAGAAAATCGTTGGGTAGGGCGCTCATGCAGGTCTCCTGCGGCAAGCGGAACGCAATGCGCGCAGGGCCTTCGGCCTGCAGCGCCCTGCCTTCCCTTGCCGACTGGGTGTGAAAGTCGGCCAGGTTCCAAGAGTGTGTTCTCAGCCTGTGCGTGGGCACAGGCACCCCCGGCTGGATGTGCACAGGGTAACCGATGGCGGAGGGCTTCATGGGACTGTCATGTTCATGTCGCAGTGCACCGATAAGCTCCTGTGTATCCGCTCGATTCAGATGCCTCTCATGCGCACGCTTATCCTTTTGGCCCCCGTCCTATTGCTCTTTGCCTGCGGGGATAGCGGTGTTTCCGCCACTGCCACCTCGCCCAGCCTGCCGGGCACACCGCCCGCCACGCCATCAGTGCCTGCGGCCACCCCCAAGGTGCGCTTCGTGGCCTTTGGCGATGCCGGGCAGGCCACGCAGGGGGGCCCAGCGGCGCAAACGGCAGTGGGCGATGCGATGGCCGCCGTATGCGCGGTACGGGGCTGCGACTTCGCACTCGAATTCGGTGACAACTTCTATCTCTCGGGCGTGACCAGCACCGCCGATGCGCAGTGGCAGAGCAAGTTCGAGGGGCCGTACAGCGCACTGAAGATCCCCATCTTCGCCACCCTAGGTAACCACGACAACAGCCAGGGTCCGGGCGAGGGCAGCAGCAATGCGCGCGGCAATTTCCAGGTGGACTATCACCGTGCGGCCGAGAACGTGAACAAGAAATGGAACATGCCCTCGCGCTACTACCGCTTTACCGCACCGCTGTCGGCGCAGGGCAACGACTTCACCATCAACACGCCGGCGGGCTACACGCTGCCCGCCACCGCGCAGACGCCGCTGGTCGAATTTTTCAGCCTCGACTCCAGCCCGCTCACGTCCATCGTGGCGGATATCGACCCCAGCTTTAACTACCTCACCTACGGTCCCACGCACCTGCAGTGGTTCCAGCAGGGGCTGATGAACTCCAAGGCCAGGTGGAAGATCGCCTTCGCGCATCACCCCTATGTGAGCAACGGACTGCACGGCAATGCCGGCTCGTTCGATGGCAGCAACCCCGCCCTGCCCGGCACCAGCAACGGCAAACCCTGGCTGGACTTTCACACCGAGTCCTCCTGCGCGATGGGCCTGGATTTCTTCATGTTCGGCCACGACCACGACATCGAGTGGCTCAAGCCCGTGCCGGCCTGCAATGGCAAGACGCAGTTCATCCTGAGCGGCACCAGCGAGCAGCCCCGCGCCTTTGGCGATGCCGCCCGCAACCCGACGTATTATCAAAAGGACAACGTGCTGGCGTTTTTCTGGTTCGAGTTCGAGGGGGACAAGATGACCGGTGCGGCCTATGTACTCGATAGCGCCATGCAACTGCCGAAGAATGCCGACGGCAGCCTGAAAGCCGACTTTGAACAGACCGTGGCGCGCCAACCTTGAAGACCCTGCTGACCTGGCTCTGTCTGTGTCTGCCGCTGCTGGCGCAGGCTGCACCCACGCGTGGCGAGGGTTTTTCCATCGAACTGCCCACTGGCTGGCAAGCCCAACAGGGCGTGATGGGCGTACCGCTGATGGCACGCCCCCCGAAGGACAGCGACCCCGAAGGCTGGGGGCAAGACCTGCTGACCGTCACGCGCGAGGCGGTGGATCGCCGTCGCACCTGCCTTGAAGGTTTCACCCTGCGCAAGCTTGGCGAGCTCAGCTATCACGCTGCCGCTTTCGAGAAGCTGGAGCAGGTCGCGCTCGACCTGCCCGCCAAGAACGGCCGCCCCGCCACCCTGCTGACCCTGCGCTACCGCGAGGGCCCGCGCGAGCTGATGGCCTATGTGCTGATCCTCGATGCCGGCAGTCACTTTCTCACCGCCACCCTCACCTCGTCCCCCGCCCGCTTCGAGTTTCAGCGCGCCCGGTTTCGCACCGTGGTCGAGAGCTTGCGGCGTGCATCCAGCAGGGCTACAAGGCGGTAATCACGGCCTCGGCCGATCCTGCATCGCGACAAGCCAAGCCTCCAGATTCCAGTCCTTCCGGGTCAAACCCATGAACCGTCACCTCTACACCCCGCTTCGCCATCTCACTGCCGTGGGGCTTTCCGCCGTCTTGCTCTCAGGCTGCGGCGACAGCGCACCTGTCAGCATCCCGGCCTCGCCCTCCGTGCCGGTGCCGGGCACGCCCGCCCCAACGCCCAAGGTGCGCTTCATCGCGTTTGGCGACGCGGGCCGCGCCAACGACAACCAGAATGCGGTCGGAGCCGCCATGGCACAGGTCTGTGCCGCCAAGGGTTGCGAATTTGCGCTGGAAACCGGCGACAACTTCTACGACGCCGGTGTGAGTTCCACGACGGATGCGCAGTGGCAGACCAAGTTCGAACTGCCCTACAAGGATCTCAACATCCCCTTCTACCCAACGCTCGGCAACCACGACAACTCCTCGGACTTGGGCGAGCAGATCGGTGCCGGTGAAGGGTTTTCCAACGCCCGCGGCAACTTTCAGGTGGACTACACCATCCAGGCTGGCACCTCCGGCCGCTGGAAGCTCCCGAAGCGCTATCACTCGTTCACGGCTCCCCTCACGCCGGTGGCGGGCGCAGACCCCTTGATCGAGTTTTTCTGCCTTGACTCCAGCCCGCTCGCGGCCACGCTGCCCAATCCGGCGGAAGTCGGCTTCAACTACCTGACCTATGGGCCTACGCAGATGCAGTGGTTCCAGCAGGGCCTGACCAATACCAAGGCCAGGTGGACCATCGCCTACGCCCACCATCCATATGTCTCCAATGGCAGTCACGGCAATGCCGGCACGTTTGAAGGTCTGCCTGAGACCTTCCCCGGCACCAGCAACGGCAAGCCTTGGAAAGACCTGCTGGATGCCAGCGCCTGCGCGATGGGCCTCGACCTCTTCATGTTCGGCCATGACCACCTGCTGGAGTGGCTCAAACCAGTCCCGAGCTGCAACGACAAGACCGAATTCATCCTCACGGGTGCCGGGTCCGATGTGCGCGAATACGCCGATCAGTCCCGCAACCCGACGTTTTTCCAGCAGGACCTGACGCAGGGCTTCTTCTGGTTCGAGGTCACCGCCAACACGCTCACCGGCGAGGCCTACCTGCTCAAACCCGACGCTAGCGGCGCCCTCAAGCTCACGCTGGATGCCGCCGGCAAACCCATGCCGAGCTTCGTGCGGACCGTCCGCAAGTAACCCCGGATGCGCGGGCGGTTCGGTGTCGGCCCTCTGAGGGTCGTCGGCCTGCTGTGGATGCTGGTGGCCGGCTGTTCTCAGCCCGCGCCACCCAGCGCGCCACCGCCGGCCAGCACCGCTGCGCCCAATCTGGCACCGAGGCCGGTGATGGCTGCCCGGCCGGTCGCCGCCAACCCGGAAGCCCCCATCCCGCCACAGTGCTACACCCGCACCGCGGGCGTGGCCAACCCCTGCTGGACCTGCCACACCACCCGTAACGGCAACAACTACAAGGCGGACTGGCAGTTGCAGGAGGTCTATGCCTTCAGCGAGGCCGGGCTCGAAAACCACTGGAAAACCCTGTTCGAGGACCCGCGCCCGGCCATGGCGGGCATCCGCGATGAAGCCGTGGCGTACTACATCGCCGAGGACAATCTCGGCCCTTGGCTGGCCACCCGTCCGGCCGGCGTACCGGCGTTCGATCTCACAAAGGGAGTCGATGCGCAGGGTTTTCTACACGACGGCAGCGGCTGGCGCGCAGTGCGCTACCAACCCTTTCCCGGCACCTTCTGGCCCACCAATGGGGCGAGCGACGACATCTACATCCGCCTGCCCACGCCCTTTCGCAGCACGGCGGACGGCAAAGCCTCACCGGCCGTCTATCGCCTGAATCTCGCCGTGCTGGAAGCCACCATGAGCGCGCCGGACACCGTGGCCGATGACAAGATTTCGCGCCGCGTCGAACCCCTCGACGAGCGTGTGGCGGGCCAGGATCTCGATGGCGATGGAGAGCTCACGACGACCACGACCATTCGCGGGCTGCCGTCCCATTACTTCGGGGCCGCCGCGAAAGAGCGCGTTCAACGCTGGAGCTACCCGCGCGGCACCGAGTTCGTACACACCGTGCGCTATCTCGACCCCGCCGCACACGGTTGGCTGTCACCTCGCGTCAAGGAGTTTCGCTACAGCATCAAATGGGGCGACCCGGACGCGACCGGACGCGTGGCCGCCTACCAGGAGGCCGCGCACGAGAAAGCCGTTGGCGCACTGCCCTACTTCGCGCGGGGCGAGCACGGCGGCCTGCGCAATGCCCTGGGCTGGGAGTATCGCGGCTGGATTGAAGACCGCGACGGCAAGCTGCGCGCACAGGACTACGAAGAAACCCTGAGCTGCATGGGCTGTCACGGCGGCGTTGGCATCACGGTGGACTCGAGCTTCGGGTTCCCCCGCAAGGTGCCGGGGGCAGCGGGCTGGGCGGTGCAGTCGCTCGATGGCCTCAAGGACATCCCGCAGGCCGGGCACGCGGAGCCGGAAGTGCTCACCTACTTCAAGCGCGTGGGCGGCGGCGACGAGTTTCGCGGCAATACCGAAATCCTGCGGCGCTTCTTCCCCAAGGGCCGCCTCGACGAGGCCAGCGTGCGCCGCGCCAGCGTCGGTGGCGATGCCGACCTGCGGCACTTGCTGCTGCCTTCCACCGAACGCGCCATGGCGCTGAACAAGGCGTACTGGCTGCTGGTGCGCGGGCAACGCTTCAAGCAGGGGCGCATGCCCGTGTTGGCACCGGCAACCCATGTGCTGCAAACCGTGAAGAACGGCGATACCGAGCTACGCGCCCGGCAGCGGATCTACTCCGACGGCCGTCTCTGGCTCGACTGGCCTGAAGCGCCTTAAGGCTGTGCGGCGAACCACAGCCCTGCATAGATGCGCGGCTCGATGAAATAGCCCTCGGCCCGTCGTGCTTCCAGCCAGCCGTGGACAGCCGCAAGCGGCACCAGATGGACGGTGATGTCCTCACCATCCACACCACCGCCCTCGTGCTCACGGACCAGGCCGCGTGCGCGCACCAGGGTCAGCATTTCGCTGCTGAACCCTGCCGCCGTCGGCCCCTGCGTGACGATCTCGACACGGCTCGCGCGAAAGCCGGTTTCTTCCAGCAGCTCCCGCTGGGCGGCTGTTTCATAGGCCTCGCCGACAAAGCTCTCGCTGTCGCCCACGAGGCCGGCTGGCAGCTCGATGGACTTGCCGTGCAAGGGGATGCGTGTCTGCTCCACCAGTACCAATTCAGCAGCATCGGTCACTGCGATGATCACCACCGCACCGCTGGCCTTGGTGCGGCGCACGTATTCCCAATGGCGATCGCGCAGGATTTCGAGGAACTCGCCGCGATACAACGATCGGATCTGGCTCATTCCTGCTTGAGCCAGGTCAGGTGCGAGGCCGCGCGCGGCCCCAGCGAGAGCGTCTTGGCGAGGCCGGCCAGCACCGGCGTCATCTCTTCGGCAAAGCGATACGGCGGATTGATGATGACCATGCCGCTGCCGCGCATCTGCCCTTCAGGCTTGGCCCCGGTATCGAGGCGGACATCCAGCACGGGTTTGCTGCTGGCGAGCGCCATGCGGCGGCCGAAACGCTCCACCTCGAAACTGTTCTTGAGCGGATACCAGAAGGCATAGATGCCTCCCGCAAAACGCGCTTGGCTTTTCACCAGAAACGCCTCCATCGCCTCAAACTCGTCGCGTCGCTCGAAGGGCGGGTCTACCAGCACCAAGCCGCGCTTCTCGGGTGGCGGCAGCAGCGCGTGCGCTTCGTAACCGTCGCGCTCGTGCAGCGTGGCCTGCTTGTCGCGGGCGAAGTGGCTCTTCAGCTCACCAAACACATCCGCCACGTTCTCGCAAAGCACGAGGCGGTCCTTGTCGCGCAGCAGCGCCTGGGCCAGCACCGGCGAACCAGGGTAAATGTGCACGACCTCGCCCGTGGCGTTGAGCGCGCGCACAGCCTTCAGATAGCTGGCCACGGGCTCGCCGTAGTCGCCGTCGGCCACCAGCTGGCCGATGCCATCCTGCGCCTCGGCCGTCTTCAGCGAGGCTGCAGAACGCAGATCGTAGAGACCCGCCCCGGCATGGGTTTCGAGGTAGCTCCAGGGCGAGTCCTTGCGGCTCAGGGCTTGCAGCAGGCCCACGAGCAGCACGTGCTTGTGGACGTCGGCAAAGTTGCCGGCGTGATAGGCGTGGCGGTAGTGCATGGCGATCTATTGGTCGGCGGCTTCGGCCGCGTCGCGACCACGCTGGCGAATTTCGGCTTCGAGCCGTGCTTCTTCGATCTGGCTCAGAACGGCCTCGACATCGGCCTCGGGCGAGTCGTCGACGAACACGCCGGTCAGCACGCTGTCGGGCTTGAGCTCGCTGGCCTGGAACAGCTTCCAGATCTCGCGGGCGTATTGCGTCTGGAGCAGCTCCGGCGCGCTGCGGCCAAAGGTGGCACGCATGTTGTTCACGTCGCGCTCCAGCATCGAGAAGGCATTGTTGTTGCTGGCCGCACTCACGGCCTGCGGCAAGTCGATCACCACCGGCCCTTGGGCATCGACCAGCACGTTGTATTCCGACAGATCACCGTGGATCAGGCCTTCGCAGAGCATCAGCACGATCTGCCGCATCATGAAGGCATGCCACTCGCGGGCCTGCTCCGGCGTGATGTCGACATCGTTCAGGCGCGGTGCCGGGTGACCATCGGCATCGCAGACCAGCTCCATCAGCAGCACGCCAGCATGTACACCGTGCGGCTTGGGCACGCGCACGCCGGCATAGTCGAGGCGATACAGCGCCTCCACCTCGGCGTTCTTCCACTCTTCTTCCTGCTGCTTGCGGCCATGACGGCTGCCGCCCTTGCCCATGGCGCGCGCATCGCGACTGCCACGCGCCTTGCGGCCCTCCTGATACTGGGCGAGCTTGTGAAAGCCGCGGTGCTCGGCCTCCTTGTAAACCTTGGCACAGCGCACCTCGTCGCCACAGGCGACGACGAACACCGAAGCCTCCTTGCCGCTCTTCAGCTGGCGCAGCACGGCGTCGACCATGCCGTTGTCCACTAGGGGTTGCAGCCCCTTGGGCGGCTTCATGCGGTGGCCCGCTCAAGGCCATGAAAAAGGGCGGTGTGAGCCGCCCTCGTGACCTGCTGGGATGGCGCAGCCACTACTTCTTTTTCTCGTTCTTGGCCGCTTTCTTTTCGGCCGGTGTCATGGCGGGCTTTTTCTTGGTTTCCTTCTTGCGATCCATCCCTTTGCTCATGGTGCGGCCTCGGGTGCGGTGGTTTCGGGTGCATCGACTGCTTCTGAAGTCAGCTCAGTGGCATCGGCGGCGTTGCCACCAGCCAGCTTCTTCAGACGCTTTTCTTCCTGCTGCTTGATCTTCTTCAATTCGCGCTGGCGCTTCTCGAACTGGTAGTTGGGCTTGGCCATGCGTTGCTCCGTGAATGTCGTGTCGCAGTTTACCGGGTGTGGTGCGGCGCTGCTCAGTGACGCAGCTTGTAGCCGGTGTTGAACATCCAGCGGATGACCAGCAGGCAGAGGAGCATGAACACGAACGTCATGCCGACACTGGTCACGATGCCGACATCCGAAACGCCGAAGAAGCTCCAGCGGAAGCCACTGACCAGATAGACCACCGGGTTGAACAGCGTCACGTGCTGCCAGAACGGCGGCAACATGCTGATCGAATAGAAACTGCCACCGAGAAACGTCAGCGGCGTGATGATCATCAGGGGGATGATCTGCAACTTCTCGAAGCCATCGGCCCAGACACCGATGATGAAGCCGAACAGGCTGAACGTCACAGCGGTGAGCACCAGGAACAGCGCCATCCAGACCGGATGCTCGATGTGATACGGCACGAACACCCGCGCGGTCAGCAACATGAGCAGCCCGAGCAAGATCGACTTGCTGGCTGCTGCCCCGACATAGCCCAGCACCACCTCGCCATAGGACACCGGCGCCGACAGCAACTCGTAGATCGTGCCTGACCACTTGGGCATGTAGATGCCGAAGCTGGCATTGGAGACGCTCTCGGTCAGCAGCGACAGCATCACCAGGCCAGGGATGATGAAGGCGCCGTAGCTCACGCCATCGATGGTGCCCATGCGCGAGCCGATGGCCGCCCCGAACACCACGAAGTAGAGCGAGGTGGAGAGCACCGGCGACGCAATGCTCTGCACCAGGGTGCGAAAGGTGCGCGCCATCTCGAATCGATAGATGGCCTTCACGGCATACCAGTTCATGCGCGCGCTCCCATGGTGGCCGGCTGCTCATGGACCAGGCTCACGAAAATGTCCTCCAGCGAAGACTGGCTGGATTGCAGCGCCTTGAAGTCGATGCCGTGCTCGCCCAACTGTCGAAGCAGGGCGGCGATGCCGGTCTCCTCGCGCTGGCCGTCGAAGGTGTAGATCAGCGAACTGCCGTTGGCTGCGAGGGTAAGCGCCTCATTGGCCAGCCCGGCGGGGATCCCGGCCAGCGGTGTTTTCAGACTCAGCGTCAGCTGCTGTTTGCCGAGTTTCTGCATCAGTGCCCGCTTCTCCTCCACCACGATCAACTCGCCCTTGCGGATGACGCCGATGCGGTCGGCCATCTCCTCGGCCTCTTCGATGTAGTGGGTGGTGAGGATGATCGTCACGCCCCGCTCCCGCAGACCCCGCACCATTGCCCACATGTCGCGACGCAGCTCCACGTCCACGCCGGCGCTGGGTTCGTCGAGAAACAGAATCTGCGGCTCGTGCGACAGCGCCTTGGCAATCATGACCCGGCGCTTCATGCCGCCGGAGAGCGTCATGATCTTGGCATCGCGCTTCTCCCACAGCGAAAGTTCGCGCAGCAGCTTTTCGATCAGCGCCTTGTCCGGTGGCTTGCCGAACAGGCCACGGCTGAAGTTGACGGTCGCCCACACGGTCTCGAAGGCATCGGTGGAGAGCTCCTGCGGCACCAGGCCGATCCGGCTGCGCGCCGCGCGGAAATCGGTGGCTACATCGTGGCCGTCGGCCAGCACCACGCCGCCAGTGGCCTTGACGATGCCGCAGATGATGCTGATGAGCGTGGTCTTGCCGGCCCCGTTGGGGCCCAGCAAGGCAAAGATCTCACCTTGTCGGATGTCGAGATTGATGCCCTTGAGGGCCTGAAAGCCCGACGCGTAGCTCTTGGTCAGGTTATGGATGGAAATGATGATGGACAAGGGCTGGAATCCTTGAAGGGCTGCGGGAGCGCTGCGATGGTCGAGAGTGTTGGGGCCGACCCGGCATGGTGCAAGGCGAGTGGCGACCAGGGATGTGGCTTTTTGGTCCTAGCCCAGCATTACTCCACTCGATCGCCTGCCGTTTTGCGACGGGCACCGTATGCTCGGGACATCGCATCAATCCCTTCTATCGAGGCCCAGCATGCGCATCAAGCCATCCGATTTCAGTCCACGCTGGTCTCTGCGGTGAGCAGCCTTCTGGACATGGCCGTGCCCTGGTGGATGTTCGTACTCAGGGCTGTGGTGGTTTACGCGTTTCTGCTGTTGCTGCTGCGCATCACCGGCAAGCGGCAGGTGGGGCAACTGGCGCCCTTTGACCTGGTGCTGCTGCTGGTCTTGAGCAATGCGGTACAGAACTCGATGAATGCTGGCGACAACTCGCTGGTGGGCGGGCTGATCTCCGCCACCGCGCTGGTCGCGCTCAACTACAGCGTCGGGTTTCTCACTTTTCGCAGCCGCCGGATCGAGCGGCTGGTCGATGGGCAGCCGGAGGTCCTGATCCGCGACGGCCAGCTCTTCAAGGCTGTCATGCGACGCGCCCAGCTCACCGAACAGGAGTTGCAGGCCGCGCTGCGTCAGGCAGGCTGCGCCGAGGTGGAAGAGGTGTCGCTGGCGATTCTCGAAGTCAACGGGGCGATCAGCGTCATCCAGCAGCGCGACAAGCCGGCCTGAGCGGCCAGCATCTCAGTCCTTGATGGCGATGGTGCGCTCGAACGGTGCTGCATCCTGCAGCGACCAGGCGCGTAGTTCGAGCACACCCTTGGTATCGAGCGAAATCATCAGCGTCAGCCTGTCGTTCGCCAGTTGCGCCACCGTCGGCACCGCAGGCGCGGTGGGATTGGAGAACACCTTGGCCCACAGAGCCTGCCCCTCGGCGCGCTCGACCGGCAGATAGCGCGCGGGTTCGCCATCCACGACGGTGACGCCGCCCTCGATGGCCGCCGGGGCGGCCACCTGCGCCTCGTGCAAAAGCTGGATGGCGAGGCGGCGGCTGAGAATCAGGGGCGTGGCAGTCATGGAGAGGTGGCGCAGTGCGGACATTGGGGATCGCGAGCGACCGCAAGCTTACGCCAGTCGCCGCGCCGGGCATCCCAGCGGTGCAGGCGGCTGGCGACATCGGCATGGCCCAGCAGCAGTTGCAGGGCCAGCAGCGCCTGCATGGCGCCCACCACGCCCACCACCGGCCCCACGATGCCAGCATCTTCGCAAGCCTCGGCGGACTCGCCGGTATCGGGATACAGACAGGCATAGCAGGGGCCGCCACGACGCAGATCAAAGGCGGCGATCTGGCCTTCCCAGCGGATGGCAGCCCCAGACACGAGCGGCTTGCGCGCCATCACGCAGGCGCGATTGAGCGCAAAGCGCGCCTCGAAGTTGTCGGTGCAGTCCAGCACCACATCCGCCTCGCGCACGGCGGCGAGCGTCGCCTCGGCAGTGTGCAGGCCGGTGAACTGCACGCTGGCATCGACCTGGGCGAGATGAGCGATGGCCGCATCCACCTTGAGCCGGCCGACGTCAGCCTCGGCGTAGAGCGTCTGACGCGGCAGGTTGCTGCGCTCCACCCGATCCCGATCCGCGAGCATCAGGGTACCAATGCCGGCCCCGGCGAGATAGCGCGCTGCAGGACAACCTAGGCCGCCGAGCCCCACCAGCAGCACCCGCGAGTCGCGGAGCGCAGTCTGCCCCGCCACACCGATTTCCGGCAGCACGATCTGGCGCGCATAGCGGCTGAGATCAGCCATGCGATGCAACCCAGCAGCCGCCCGTTACCCGCTCATTGCCACCGTAATCGCGGCGGGTTTCGACCTGCGAAAACCCCCGTGCTGCCAGCAGCGCCCGCACCCGCTCGCCCTGATCGTAGCCATGTTCCAGCAACAGCCAGCCCTGATCTTCCAGAGCGGCTGGCGCCTGCTCGATCAGACGGCGCAGCAGCGTCAGGCCGTCCGCGCCCGAGACCAGCGCCAGCGCCGGCTCGTGATGCAGCGCGGGTAGATGGGGATCGTACTCGGCGATGTAGGGCGGGTTGGCCGTGATGAGCTGGAAACGCGACGTATCGGCCGGCAGGCTGAGCGCATCGGCGTGCAGAAACTGCACCGGCAGCTTGAGCCGCAGCGCATTGGCCTGCGCAACGGCAAGCGCGGCGGCGGAGCAATCAGAGCCAAAGATATGGTGCTGCGACGCTTCATCCGCCAGCGCCAGCGCGACGCAGCCGCTACCGGTGCAGACGTCCAGCACCCGGGCCGGGGCAGCTTTTAGCGTGAGCACCTGCAGCGCCCAGGCCACCAGATGCTCGGTATCAGCGCGCGGAATCAAAACATCCGGCGTCACCCCCACACTCAGGCGGCGAAAGGGCTGGGTGCCGGTCACGTAGGCAAACGGCTCACCCGCCGCGCGGCGATTCACCCAGATGGCAAAGCGCGTCTTCTGCTCATCATCGAGCGCCGTGGCCGTCCGCAAGCCAGCGCGCGCCACCCCCAGCAACTCCGAGAGCAACCATTCGGCCTCATCCCGCGGCTGGTCGCTGGCTGCGGCCAGTTGTGCCGAAGCGTCTTGCAGCAGGGCTTCGAGCCCCTCGCTCACGGGCAGTTGAAAGTGCACACCCGCTCTTCGTCGATCACCCCGCCACAGCTCTGGAAACAGGTGCGGTAGTCGGCCTCGCAAAAGCCGGTCTCGACGGGGCTGCTGCAGGAGCGGCGGTTGCAGCTGCTCTTGCCCTGATCGCCCTTGGCGTTGCCGAGGCAGCGCTCATAGTCGTCACGCGCGTCGCGCTCACAGCGCAGATTGGCGTTCTCGGCCTTGAGCTCCGCGATGTTGCGGCACTGGCTCTTGTCCGCCAGGCACTGGGTCACACAAGGGCGCGACAGCGGATCGCTGGGCGGCGTGAAGCGGTAGTTGGTCTCGTAGATTGGCCCGCAGGCCGCCACCAGCAAGGCCGCGATCACCGCAAAAACTTGGCGCATCAGTACTCTCCCATTCCACTCGTGAGTTCAGCCAGCTGCTCGGCCTGCGATTCTGCCAGCAAGGGCTGGATCACCGGGTCGATATCGCCCGCCATCACGCGGTCGAGCTGGTACAGCGTGAGGTTGATGCGATGGTCAGTCACCCGCCCCTGCGGGAAATTGTAGGTGCGGATTCGCTCGCTCCGATCCCCCGAGCCGACCATCTTCTTGCGGCTGGCGGCCTGCTCGCTGGCGGCCTTCTGGCGCTGGGCGTCGATCAGGTGGCTGGCCAGCAGCGCCATCGCCTTGCTGCGGTTCTTGTGCTGGCTGCGCTCGTCATCGCACTCGACGATCACGCCCGTCGGGATGTGGGTGATGCGGATGGCCGACTCGGTCTTGTTGACGTGCTGGCCGCCCGCACCCGAGGCCTTGAAGGTATCCACCTTGAGGTCTGCCGGGTTGATCTCGACCTGCTTTTCCTCCACCTCTGGCAACACGGCGACGGTGGCGGCACTGGTGTGGATGCGCCCCTGGGCTTCGGTTTCGGGTACCCGCTGCACGCGGTGCGCGCCGCTCTCGAACTTCAATTGCGAGAAGGCCCCGAAGCCGACGATGCGGCTGATGATCTCGCGGTAGCCGCCGTGCTCGCCCTCGTTCTGGCGCAGCACCTCGATCGTCCAGCCCCGCGTTTCGGCGTAGCGGGAATACATGCGGAACAGATCCCCTGCGAAGATCGCCGCCTCGTCACCGCCGGTGCCGGCGCGGATTTCGAGGAACACATTATTGCCATCTAGCGGATCACGCGGCACCAGATAGCTCTGCAAGGTCTGTTCGAGGGCCTGGATGCGCGCCTCTACGCCCGGCAACTCGCTGTCGGCCAGGTCGCGCAGCTCCTTGTCGGGCTCGCTGCGCATGGCCAGCAGATCGTCGCGCTCCTTGCTGGCATCGCGATGGGCAGCGTAGGCCTCGCTCAAGGGGCCCAGCTGGGCGTACTCCTGTGACAAGCGCTTGAAGATGTCCTGATTGGCAGCCACGTGCGGCTCAGCGAGGTCGCGCTCGATTTCGGAGCGGCGCTCGGCCATCTGGGCCAGTTTCTGAAGGAGGGAAGGTTTCATGTTTCGGATGCCGCCGGGTGGGATTCAGAGGGTGGGGTCGGGTCAC